>Ga0123339_10002538_pt1 | contig 12337 bp, 9 predicted proteins | sample lystaG_FD_89956 | JGI IMG/M metagenome (GOLD analysis project Ga0123339, IMG submission 89956) | Glacier valley bacterial and archeal communities from Borup Fiord, Nunavut, Canada, to study Microbial Dark Matter (Phase II) -... | ecosystem: Environmental > Aquatic > Freshwater > Ice > Glacier ... | reverse complement strand
TACCCGGCGTGATCAGGTTGCGCTGCATATAGGTCACGCCGACGGTGAAGAATATGTGGTCGTCCATCGCAGAAAGCAATAGTCCGCCGCCGCCATTGAAGACGTCATTCTGCGTCGACATAAGATAGCCGAGTAAGCTCAAATGTTATGCGGCGGGCAACCCACGAAAATTATCGTGAAGCGTACACGGAACCGCGCAGCCGTTTTACTTGTGTTCCTGGAAAGGTTAAACGGATAGAAAAGATCACCATCTAAATCGGTGTACTTTCGACTAGTAGCACGGCCTTACGTATCGTAGCAAATCGCGTTGCTGGTATTCCCGAGAGAGCACCCGCGACTCGTTCAGGCCTCAGCTATCGCCAGAGCGTTAAGCATCGGTATATGGTGCAATGTACGCGACGGAAGATCGGAGGCGGCCGCGAAGTCACACTCATGAATCGCCTATACGAACGCATCACTTTGACTATTTGCGCTATTGCATTGAGCGCGATTGCCGTCCGCGTCGTCGCTGTCCCAGGCTCCGTTCAAGCCTCGACTCCAGCGCCGCTCGAGGAACTCACCGTAAAGCGGTTGCGGATTGTCGATGCGTCGGGTGTAGTACGTTTATCCATCAGCGGGAAGCCACTGCCAGACGCGATCTTAGAAGGCAAAGTTGTTCAAGGCCCTCCTCGCGATAGGGCCGGCCTTATGTTCTATAATGAGCACGGTGACGAACAAGGCGGGCTATCGTTCCAAGGTTCGGACGGCGAACAAGGCGGCAATCTCTCATTTGATGCTTGGCATCAAGACGCAGCTCTCGAAATTCAGCATAGCGACACCGCGTCTCAAAGTGATTCGTACATCGTCGGAAGTGACTTGCCGAAAGCGTCACTGCTTGAGACATCGCCGCTTTTTAACGCCGCTCTTAAGAACGTAACGACGCAAGATCAACGGAATGCCGTCCTGAAACAACTGAGAGCCAAGGGTTTGTTCAGAAGTCGTCGTTTTGTTCTCGGTGAAATCAGTCGCGTTTCCCAGCTTGGGTTGAACGACGCGCGAGGGCAACAGCGACTTCGTCTCAGCGTTACTCCTGAAGGAGACGCCGCTATCCAGTTTCTCGATAGTACGGGGAAAATTGTGAAGACGCTGTCACCAACGCACGGTTGAGTCTGACGCCCGTTTCATCGCTGTATTCGATCGGCGTGCTGCGATCCATAGTGGCTGTAAACATCTTTCACCGTTATCGAGAATGAGAGAGCGGTGAATCACGTTTAATATGATTAAACGGTAAAGCGCCGAATATCTGCGTGCAAGTCGATGCCGCGATGAAGTAACCCGATCTCCGTCTGCCAACCAGCATCCCCCATAAAAAGGATGCGCGTGCTCGCGATTGTCACTCGTGTAACAATCGACTTCTCGTTGACGTCGTTCTTCCCAACGACCAGCAAGGCTCCACACGGCGAAAGCACCTCGATTGCAATTTCTTCAACGTTCAGTGCGTCGCCGCATTGTGCGATCGTAACGGCGACGCCGCGATGCTGTGCCTCCAGCATCCCGTCGTTGTAAGCGTGACCCCCGTAGTGCTGTCCGCTATCGAGAATGCGACCGACGGAGAGCGTGCGCAAAATCGGCGCCAGTCCCCCGGCGTGATCGCCGTGCGGATTCGGCTCACATCACCGCCCAACCGCGACACGAACTCACCTTGAGGCTTGCGAATACGTGCAACGTTGCGGAATATCGCCAGCCCGCGCCGAGAGTCGTCTCCTTGCTCGCGCTTCTGGCAAGGCAGGTGAACGTGCGTAGAGAAGCGTCGGGCAGCTGTTCGCGCCGTTTTGAAGGGTGTTCTCCTTGCTGCGTTCGTTTCTGACGATGCTCGTGCTTCTATCAGCCTTGGTGTTGTGCACATACAACGCGGAGGCGGCGAGCCTCGCCGATGCCTACCGAACGATCCACGCCTCACTGGTGTTTATCCGCGCGGACGCGACAACGGGGACCGGATTCGTCGTCGCCTCGGATGCGAAATTCTCATACGTGGTGACGGCGGAGCACGTCGTGCACGGCGCAAAGAAGATCAGCGCATTCGCGAATGACGACTACGCGCTGCCGTTCGAGGCCAAGGTGCTCAAGAGCGACCCCCGCAACGATATTGCGGTCCTCCGCTTCGCGCGCGGCAATCTCACGCCGGTCATCTTAGGGGCAGCACCCGCTGAGGGCGTCGCGATCGGAGCGACGGGATACCCACGAACGTCGCTTGCCTTCCTTGAATCATCGCGCGAATTGCGCCCCCAACTGAGTCCGGGCGTTATCACTGCCGTGCGTGGAAATGGCGTCATCGTGCAGCACAACGCCCGCACCGACAAGGGCCAGAGCGGCGGCCCCGTGTTCACCGTTGAGGGCGTTGAAGTCGTCGGCGTCGTGCGCGGCACGCTGCACGGCGACGAGATCGCGGCCGGGTCTTCGGCGGTCCAAGCGCTGCTGACGGCCGCTGGCATACAGCCGAATGTGACGCCTGCGCTTGCTGCCGGAATCGTTCACCGCGCAACGGACCTCTCGGCCAATTCACAACTGCTGCACGACGCTCCGGGCGCCCGAACCGTGTGCTTGTGGTACAGCGTCGAGGGCGATTGGAAGATCGCCCCGGCAGCGAACGAGTCGCCTCCGAATACGAGTGGTATGCCCAATGCCATGGTTGCTGCCGTCGAACAAAAATTGTCAGCGCTGTTCGACGGCGCAAACGTGCATGCCCAAGTGGTGTCTTCGGGCGATGTCAACACGATGGTGAACGATCTACGCAACGGTACCTGCGTCGGCGGCGTTCGGCTATCAGCGCGTTGGTCAGCCCGCAAAACCGGCTTCTTCGAGGAGGGCGGCGCCGAGAATCTGGCACTCAACTTGGCCGACTATCGCGGAAATATCTGGTATAGTGCGGCGAAGAGCCGCGAGCATAAACGGATGGCCGTGGGCGTCTCCGATGTATCGCAAAATCTACGTGAGCTTGCTGAAGGCGAAATCGATGCCATGACCGCCTTTTTCGGCCAATATGGGGATGGGACGGCCGCCAATTTTGCTCGCTATGGGATCCCGATCGGCCGGGGCGAGCGCCGTGCGTTTTTCGTGCTCGCACCAGACATCGCCGGAGCGCGAATTACGGACATCGTGCGTCTCGGTACGGCCGCGCGCGCCGGTCTGCAGAAGTCGGACCTCGTCGTGACGATCAATGGAAAATCAACGGCGGGAATGAGTGCGGCCGACTTAACCCTTGCGACGACCAAGCTGCAAGAATTCGATGCGGTCGTCCGCCAAGGAGATGGGCGCGACGTGCACGTTCGGTTCGTGCCGCAAGACCTGCGTTGGTACGTGCAAAATCAGGTAGGAAAGTCGGCCGGACAATAATCTGAATCTTACGTAGCAAGGGCGAACGTGGCGGCATTCCCTCGTAGGTCGAGTAACACGCGTGAGGGATCCTGCGATCCGCGCAGTCGTGCCAGGCGCCCTTTGTGAGCAATCGTCGTTGCGATCGTCGCGGAGATCGCCGACGTTTTCTCTTCGCTGAGCGGCGAATGCGCGATCTGGGCGCGACGCCGCAGCGCCTCGCCCGCGCCCAGACATTCGGCTGCGCGCTCGGCCTGACCGTCCGCAACGAAAACACCCGCGGCGAGCTCCGCGGCGGTAATTTCCCCGAGCGACCATCCGACATCGGTCGCGATGGCGAGTGCATCGGCGATGGGGCCGTACGGCCGCTGGTCGCGTGCTGCGGCAATCTCGGCGATGAGGAGCAAGGATTCCGCTTCACCGCGACGGTCGCCAAGCTCGCGGCGCATCCGCAACGATTCATCAGCGTAGTCACTCGCTGCGGTAAGATCCCCGTCGAGCATGGTGTTCCGCCCTAGTCCGAAGAGTGCATACGCGATGCGCTGCTCGTCTTGCGCCTCGCTAAACTTATCGAGCGCCAGTGAAAAATGCTCCGCAGCAGCAGCCGTATCGTTGCGATCGACAGCCAGTGCCGCAAGGTTGTAGTGCACGCGGCCGATGTCGACCGCGTTTCCGATTTGCTCGAAGATCGCCAAAGCTTTCGTATATCGCGCGGTTATGTCGGCGAGCGGCATGCGGCCTGTCGATGCGACCGCTTCGGCGACCAGCGCCGCTGCGATCGCCCATGGCTCGTCGAGCGCTTCGGCGATTTGCATCGCGCGTGTTGCGAGCGCGATCGTGCGGTCTCCGCCGAGCACTTGGCGGCCGAACGGAACGGCTTCGGAGAGAAGTGCGACGGCAGCGGTGCTGTTCGGCAGTGTCTCGGCGAGCCGGTCCGCGATCGATGCGGCGAATCGCAGTTCGCCGAAAGCTCGGGCGATGAGGGTGATATCGCGTCCGAAGGCCGGCACGCGGCCATCGTTTGCGGCAAGTGCAAACTCGAACGCGCGGCGCAGATTGCCGAGTTCGGCTCGAATGCGTTGACGCTCGAAGCCCCGCAGCCGCGGCAGCAGCGGTACGTTTTCAGCTGCGAAACGGATGAAGTACTCGCAGTGCGCGCCGTACAGAAGCTCACGTTGCGGCGATACGAGATGCTCCTTGGCAAACGCCCTCACTGGCGCGAGAAATGCGTAACGCTCTCCGCGCAACTCGACGATCGATCGGCTTACGAGGTCGCCCAGTTCGCGACCCTCGGCGCCGCAACAGGCCGCGGCGGCTGCAAGTGTCCAACCGTCGACAAACACGGAGAGAGCTTCGGCGAGCGTGCGCTGCGACGGCGCCAGAGCATCCCAACCCCACTGTATCATCGCGTTCATCGTCGTCGCGCGTCCACCGGCGTGAGGCGATGAAAGGACATCGATGCCATGTTCGAGCGACTCGAGTATTTCGCGAATTGCGCGAGTGGCACACACCCCGGCGATGAGTTGGAGAGCCGCTGGGATGCCGTCGACCGCGGTGGCTAGGAGCGCGACGTCCGCATTGCCGACATCGCGGAGGTCCCGCGCGTTCAAAGCTTCACGAAGGACGGTCGCCGCAGTCGCAGCATCTAAGGTCTCGAGGCGAAGGATCGTTTCACCCGGTATATGCAAGGCCTCCCGAGATGTGGCGAGGATCCGCAGATACCGCGTCTTCGCGATCAGCGCTTCGACGATTGGCACGACCTCGTTACGGTGTACGTCGCAATTATCCATGAGCAGAAGGACGCGCCGGTCTTCAAGGGATTGTGCGAGGTCGTCGACATTCCGAGCGGCGGGAATGCCGATCGCCTCCGCGATCGTTTCCAGGGTGCTGCGCGGTTGCTCCGTATCGAAGTCGATGACTCGGCAACCGTCGGGAAATGCCTCAATCGAGTCCGCCGCGGCCTGCATCGCAAAGCGGCTCTTCCCGTAACCTGCGCCGCCGATGACGGTCGTGATGCGGCGCGAGTCGGAGAGCGCAACGCGAAGTCTTGCAAGCTCGGTCTCGCGCCCGAAGATCGGCGGAAGATCCGACGGCAAATTCGTCGGAAGGCGGTCGAGCGATAGCAGCGGGGGAAACTCCGAGGGTCCGTCGCCGCGGCGCAGTTCGATGATGTGCACGGGAGCGGCAAGGTCTTTGAGGCGGACGCCCTTGTGGTCGACGATCTTGTCGATCGGGCGATATGCCGACCGCGCAAGTTCCATCGTGGCTGCATCGCCGATGATTTGCCCGGGGTGAGCGATTGCGTGGATCCGGGCAACGCGATTGACGTCGTTCCCAAAGAAATCGTCGCCAACCACGTTGTAGCCGCCGGGACCCTCCACCCCGGAATGAAGACCGATGCGTACGGCGAGACCGTCGGCGAACGGCCATTCGGCTTGCTCGAGCCGACTCTGTATCGCGATGGCCGCTTCCAATGCATCCGCCGGGCTAGGAAAGGTCGCGTAGAAGGCGTCGCCTCCGGTTTTGAATACGTGGCCGTCATGTTTTTCAATTTCGCCGCCGACGATCGTGTTGTGCTGATCGAGCGCGACGGCCATGGCGGCTGGATTCGATTCCCACTTTCGGGTACTTCCCCCGATGTCCGTAAAGAGGAACGTTAGCGTTTTGGTCGCTCGCATGCGCGGTTAGTGCGTCGGTCGATGCGGCTTTGGTGTTCGCTTCGCGGACGGCCGCGACGTATGGTGGGCCGCGGGCCGCCGCGTTGCATCACCGTCGAGCCTCGGCTGCTGCGCACCGTCGGGCACGCTCGTGCCGGAACTGTGCTTGTCGATCGCGTTCATCGGGTCGTGATTGCGCATCGGATCGTGATTGCGCGCCGCGGGCGTTGCAGCAACAGCCGGCCGAATACTCCCCGGCGACGCTTGCGATACCGGGACCGCAAGGAAAATTAGGACGCCGACCACCGCACGACGTAACATCAGGATGGGTCCTTCGCGAGGCTTGCGGGCGATTCATCCGATGGCTTTGGTATCCTGAACAAACCGGCAGAACGTCCGGTTTGCATCCAGTCGTGAATGCGAAGGCGCTTGATCGAATCCAATCCCGGACGTACTCGAGTGGTGCGAGAACCGCTGACGGTGGAACGGTCACTACCCCAAATGAGACGTACTCTTACGATCCCGCGGGTCGGCCAGCCTCGACAACATCGAGCGTCTTTGGGTCCGAGACCTGGTCTTATGACGCGAATGGCAACGTCACGGATGTTCAAGAACCACCGGGTGGCGGCGTAACATCTCCTGCGCACTTGACATACCCCTATTTCCGCGACGGGAAAAAGCAGAGTCTTTCAGTTGCGTCCAGTGGATTCAACGCGCCAAACGCCCTCAGTTATTCCTACCGGACCGACGGTCTGATGGCCTCGGAAGTCAACAGCGCGTACTACGGCGCGACGTGGTCAGCGCCGCCGGGCGACTCACTTCGCATAGCGTCGCCAACGATTCGCAAACGCGGGCGTACAACGCAGCCGGTGAGCTGGCGACATACACGCTCGGCTCCGGCAGCATCAACTATGGCTACGACGCCGAAGGCAGCCCGACGTCAATCAATTACTCGACCCTCAACATCGGCGCCTCGCTCAATCCCGGTGTCGGCGGCGCCGGCAACATCCCGGTGAGACTCGCCAACACGTACAGGCGTACGAGGCGAACTTCTGCAATCGGTCTATTCGCCGTCGTCGTACTTCCCGACCCATTCTCGTTCATTGCCATCGGGCGGCTTCATGACACACGAAACGGTTGACGTTAACCAAGGCATCATCGAATCGAATCCCGGGAGACGTACGATAACGTCAACGGCGTGTTTCTGAATTTTGACTCAGGGTCGACGAGCGGCGGTGGGGTAAGCTGCAATGGCCAAGTACCCGCTGGAGGCAGCACACGCCAAAGCACATTCGACGCTGGCGGTCGCCAAACTCTGTCCAAGAAGATGACCGCACAAGTTACGACTACGAAGGCTGGTTGTGCGATCGGAGTTACGACTTCCACAACGGCCAATCACGCCTTCGACGCAGAAAATCACATGGCGTGAGGACATGGACGGACCACACGCTCGCGATATGATTCGTCTACTAACGCAACGACGACGACGTCGACTGACACTGGCGCATCCACAATCGGATGGGGACCAAATGGTCATCCCCTCCTGTTCACCGGAAACGCACCGCCAAATTTGGCGATTTCGTCTTGTGTCTGCACGAGTCTCACGGCACACTGGGACGGCGATACGATCTTGTTCCTCACGGATGCCAACGGATTGAATGTTGACTACAAGATCGGTCTGGATGGCGAAGTAAATCGAGACGTGTCGTTCACGGGTCTAAACACCTACGATCGAGATGGGTCTGGCTTCATCTTGCAGACTTCTAACACGACGAAGAATTCGGCGATGAATCCGCTTGACCCGACGACCGGAAGTTCACCTTATGTTCCGGCGTCAAGTGGTTATACCGCGAGCACTTTCGTACCGTACCCGTACTCCCGGTCGGACGGATTCTTCTGGAATATTTTTGGTATCAACAGCGATCCGAGTTCGCCTGGCATGCAAATCAGCGGGGTCCGCGCGTTTGACCCTACGCTCACTACGTGGACGACCCCCGACGCGTATGCCGGTGAAGTGCACGACCCTGCCTCGCGAATGCCGTACATGTGGAATAAGAACAATCCATATGTTTATAGTGACCCAAGTGGCTATTGCGTTTGGGATCTCTGTATCGGAGAAGCGTTTGGTGCTGCCGAATTAGTAATGATGGCTACTGCCATGGTCGGCTCGTACGTCGCCGGGCAAGAACTGAAACAAGCTGTAAATGACGCGTCTCTGAAAAAATCTGAATCGGAACATACGAAAGATGCCCGACCATCAACTGAAGAAAAGCACGAAAAAGGCCAAGCCCGGCAACAACAAGATGGATCGCCGAACGGCGAAAAAGGGGACGAACGCAGATTTGCTCATCGAAAGCGTCCTCCGGGAAAAACCGGTAAATGGCCCCCTTCGAATAAGGGGACTGACGAAAACAGCGCGTCTTCTAAGAAAAAGGATTGATCAATGAAAAATGATTCAGATCTGCACGTAAGTCGTCCCAGCGCGAAATATGACGCAGCGCTGCAAGAGATGCAATCCAAATCAGCAGATCCTTCCAAAGCATTGGCTTTACTTCGCGACGCACATCTAGAAGGAGATTATCGAGCAGTTTATGCCCTTAGTACTTGGTATCGGGATGGGCAGGAAAGCCTCGTGGCTCAAGATCAAAAAATGGGCCTCCAACTCCTCATTGAAGCCGCCAAAGCGAACATTCCAGAAGCCCTCTTCGATTTGGCGGTTGCGACGGAAACTGGTGAAGACGTTGAAAAGAGTGACGCGTCTGCACTAAGCCTTTATTTGCGGGCCGCGCTTCGCGGCCACAGCCAATCAGTTTACGAGGTTGGAAGATGTTATTTCTATGGGCTGTGTACACCGGCGGACACAGGTATTTCAGAAATATGGTTTGCTCGTGCATTAGAATTAGGAATTAATGACGACGAAGAGCTGTGAAAGTAGTTGGCATGCTTAAACGTTCGTCGCGGTACGAGATGCAAACTATTCTTATTATTTGAGGCGTTTCAATGCCAAATCATTAGCGGCGCCGCACGTAGATTGTGACGTGCGACTTTGAGTCCGGAACACCCCGTAAGGACGAGAGTGCACGACTCCAGATGCATATTCGGGTGAGGTTCACGACCCTGCCTCGCAAATGCCGTATATGTGGAATCGAAATAATGCTTACATCTACGGTGATCCGACGGGATACGAATCTCAAAAAGGCTGGTACGATACACCATCAGGATTATCTGAAAAAGTAACGCTTGACCGCGAAGTAACCAAAGCGATCGCCGGAATTGGATCATGTCCCACGGAGTGGTGTATGAGAGCGGCGGCCGCCTAAAATAGGGGGCGGCCATCGCGGCTCTTGGCGAAGGTTGTTTTTGCAGAGCAACTTTCCGCGAAAGGACACCACGATGGCCAAAGTTATTATGGCACTCGCCGAGCTCGTTGAGAAGGGGGCGCAGGACGATGTCGTGCGCGAACTTCTCGCTCACGTCGCCGAGCGCCTCACGGTGTTATGGCACCTGGTTCCCGCGAGTCTCTGGGTGTTCGCGCCGAGCCTTCTCAAAATCTAGTCTACTCGGTTTAGTCGTGGATGTTTTTTACCGTTGCATCTCAGCCCATGAGGCTTGGATGGCCTAGGGCAGGCCCGGAAAGCCGATCAATTTGTCATTGCACGTAAACGTTGTGAGGATGTGAAGCGCTGGCGTTGCAATTGCCGTAATTGCGCCGCAAAGATCGGTACGGTAGACGGCAGCGCCGAATGATTCGAGAGCCGCGAGTGCGCGTGCCGACGGGTGGCCGAATAGATTGTGACGTCCGACGCTTATCAGCGCGAAGCGCGGCGCGACAGCCGCGATAAACGCAGGTGAGCTTGCGAAAGCGGAACCATGATGGCCGACCTTGAGAATATCTGCGCGCAAGTCGACGCAGCGATGCAGTAGTCCCATCTCCGTCTGCCAACCGGCATCCCCCATAAAAAGGATGCGCGTGCCCGCGATGGTGACACGTGCGACGATCGAGTTCTCGTTGACGTCGTTCTTCCCACCGACCAGCAAGGCTCCACACGGCGAAAGTACCTCGATTGCGACTTCTTCAACGTTCAGTGCGTCGCCGCAGCGTGCGATCGTAACGGCGACGCCGCGATGCTGTGCCTCCAGCATCCCGTCGTTGTAAGCGTGACCCCCGTAGTGCTGACCGCTATCGAGAATGCGACCGACCGAGAGTGTGCGCAAAATCGGCGCCAATCCGCCTGCATGATCGCCATGCGGATGCGTTAGCACGATCGCGTCGAGTCGTGTGATGCCAAGGCGAAGCAGTGTCGGGACGACGATTCGCTCGCCGATTGCCTCGGCCGGTGATTCGCCATCTTCGGTCGTCCCGCGTTCGAGACGGCCGCCGGTATCGATCAAGATCGCGCGTCCATGTTGACTTCGAACGAGAATTGCATCGCCCTGACCAACGTCGATCATCGTGATCGTCGCGCTTGGATGCGGCTCCGAGCGCGGAGACACGATCACGACGATGATTCCTACCGTAAGGCACGCGACTGCCCGCATCGGTCGATGGCGATGGAAGAAGAATGCGCCAGTCGCGGCGAGCGCCGCGTCGAGGAGGGTTGCGAAGACGGGCGGCGGCGCGAGAACAATTCGTGCCCCCGGGAGCGTGGCGACGCCGGTAACGACTAACACAATCGCCTCGACAATTTCGCGCTCGATCGATCCGACGGCTGCAGCGAGTGAAGCAACGCTCGATACGGCAAGCACGCACCAGCCGCCGACCATCGCGATTCCAACCAGCGGGACGACGATCGCGTTCGCAACGATCGCATACGGTGCAAGCGTGAAGAACGTTGCGAGCGAAAGCGGCAACACGCCGATTTGTGTGGAGACGGTGAGCGCTAGCGCCTCAGCGATTGGCTTCGGCACGAAATGCAGCCGCTCGATTCCCTCGGCGATCGGATTTGCGAAAAGTACGATCGACGTCACGCACGCGAATGAAAGCCAAAATGACGTGGTTCCGACATCCGGGGTGAGCACGACCGCGATGACGATGACCGCGGCGGCAATTGCGTTCCCGGTCGCGGCGCGCGCACCGATCGCGCGACCGATGAGAACGACCGAGATCATCGTCGCGGCGCGAACCGACGGAATATGATCGCCGGAAAGGGCCGCATAGAGCCAGACGATGACGATCGCGCTCGTGCATGCGGCGATTCGTGAAACGCGGAGCAAACGCAAAACAAACAACGTGGTCGCCGCAACGATACCGAGATGCAACCCCGCGGTGACGAGCACGTGGACGGTTCCCGTCGCTTGAAAGTCGTCGCGCAAGTTGTGCGGTATGGTGCCGCGCTCCCCGTAGAGTGCGCCTGCGAGAATCGAGGCCTCGGGTTCGGCAATCCTTCGGCGTAGTCGATCCGACGCCGCGGCGCGTGCCCGTGCGAGCACGATTGGAACGCTGGCATTCGCGAAACCGGCACGCGCGATGAGCCGAGCGCGCTGCACCTCACCGGCAATTCCACGTGCGGCTTCCATGGCTTGAAGATCCGGTTCGCCGGGATTGCGCGGTCCATCGATCGGCGAGATCCGCCCGCGAAGCGTCAATCGTTCGCCGATGGCAACGTGGTCCCGAAGGAAGACGCGAACGACGGGACCAGCGACGATTGCAAAGGGAAACGAGTAACCCGCCGTGCTCTGCCGGACATCGCCGACGACGGTGCCTTCGATCGCAAGCATCCGCGATTCGCGTTCGACGATCGTGGGATGGCCGTGCAGAATACCGAGGACGACTCCGAGAGCGGCAAGTGCCGCACTCAGATGAGTCTTGCGCGAGAGTATACCGAGGGCAAGAGCGAGAGCAAGTGCCGCTAGCGCGTAGCCAGCGCGCTCGGCAAGGAGACTTGCAACCAGGCATGCTGCGGGCAAGACGAGCGGAAAGCGCGCCATGCCGCATCAATCACGCGCGCAGGCTACACCGCTAGGTGGCGGTCAATCGTCCGGCCGTGGGTTCGAATTCCGCTTTCAAAACCTCGGCGCTCATATTGGTGTGCGCGGCCAGGCGCGAGAGACGCGGTTCGACAAAGTCGCTCGGTTCCAAACGGATCATGTACTTGCGTGCGACTTCGTAGCCTTCGGTCGTGACGTCGACGCTGCGGATGCGCACGCGACCGGTGGTCGGATCGCGGAGATCATCGAGATTGACGGGCGTGACGCGCCCACCCGAAAGCGCGATGAGGGCGCCGCTCTCGCCGCGCAGCAGATACCGGACCGCGCCGTAACCGAGCGTACGTGCGTACTCCACATCGAACGGCACGGGCTTCGCACACCGCAACTCGTAGCCGATGTCT
>Ga0123339_10002533_pt1 | contig 12354 bp, 9 predicted proteins | sample lystaG_FD_89956 | JGI IMG/M metagenome (GOLD analysis project Ga0123339, IMG submission 89956) | Glacier valley bacterial and archeal communities from Borup Fiord, Nunavut, Canada, to study Microbial Dark Matter (Phase II) -... | ecosystem: Environmental > Aquatic > Freshwater > Ice > Glacier ... | reverse complement strand
TGGGGTGGTTCGAGTAGTACTAGAGGCCGTACGGCGTCTGCCTCGCGGCAGGTCACCTCAGGCGAGGGAGCGACTGCGGAACCAGCGCGACCCGATCAGAAAGGAGGTTCGTCGTAGCTGGGCGCGCCGCCACCCCAGCCGCCCTGGCCGCCCTCGCGAGGGGCGCCCTGACCGGCAGCGGGAGCCGGCTGAGCACCCTGACCACTGCCCCAGCCGCCGCCCTGGGGGCTTCCGCCACCAGATCCGGAGCCCGAGCCGGTGGCCCAGGGATCCTCGGCAGAGGCACCGGAGCCGCCGCCGGAGCCGCCGCTCCAGCCGCCGCCACTGCCGTTGCCGCCCTGACCTCCCTGACCGCCGCCGAACCCACCGCCACCGCTGCGCTGGGTCTTGGTGACCTTCGCGGAGGCGTAGCGCAACGACGGGCCGATCTCGTCGACCTCCATCTCGACCACGGTGCGCTTCTCGCCTTCCTTGGTCTCGTAGGAGCGCGACTTCAAGCGGCCGGAGACGATGACGCGGGTGCCCCGCTGGATCGACTCGGCGACGTTTTCGGCAGCGTCACGCCAGACGGAACAGCGCATGAACAGCGTTTCGCCGTCCTTCCACTCGTTGCTCTGGCGGTCGAACACCCGTGGCGTGGAGGCCACGGTGAAGTTCGCGACGGCTGCCCCGGACGGCGTGAAACGCAGCTCCGGGTCGCCGGTGATGTTGCCGATGACCGTGATGACGGTGTCGCCTGCCATGGATCCTTCGTTCGCTCGTGAGGTGGCTCGCTCAGGCGCCGGGGCGCAGGAGCTTGGTGCGAAGGACCGACTCGTTGAGCCCGAGCTGACGGTCCAGCTCCTGGGCCGTGGCCGGCTCGGCCGACATGGAGACGACGGCGTAGATGCCCTCGGCCTTCTTCTTGATCTCGTAGGCGAGGCGACGACGGCCCCAGATGTCGATGTTGTCGATGGTCCCGCCGTCCTTGGCGACGACGGCGAGGAACTTGTCCAGGGACGGGGCGACGGTGCGCTCGTCCAGCTCGGGGTCGAGGATGACCATGAGTTCGTACTGACGCATGCGGAGACCCACCTCCTTCGGTCTTGGCGGTCACGGTCTCTCCGTGACAGGAGGGTTGCTGTTGCGTTGCCCGCCGTACCCAGAGACTGCCACGTTGGGGTGACAGACCCTGCCCGTCATCCACAGGGTGGAGGGCGAGCAGGTACGACGAACTGACCCAGCGTACCGGGGGCGGGGCCCGGCCCGAAATCCGCCGGGCGGACGTCGTACGCCGACTCCCGTAAGACGACCTCGCCGGACGACGTCCCACGACGGCTCCAGGGCGAGGCGGGCCTCAGCCCACGCGGACGATGAGCTGGTCGCGGGCGCCGCGCAGCGGGCCGGCCAGCTCGTCGGCCTCCTGCTCGAGCGCCAACTCCTCGTCGGAGGCCTCGAGCGCAGCGAGCAGACCGGGGTCGAGACCACCGCCGTGCCGCTCGGCCGCGCGGCGCAGGTCGGCGGCTTCGTCACGCAGGTCGGGCCAGCGGCTGCGCGAGACCAGCCAGGTGCGCCCGACCAGCCACAGGATGCTCGTCAGGCGCAGGACGAGGAAGAAGGAATACCACCCGGGTGGCAGCCCACGGTCGGGGACAGAGATCGCGGCGATGTAGAGCCAGACGGCCGCGAAGTGCAGCGCCTCGGCGGCCGCCCAGATGAGGTGGTCGCGCCAGGCCAGTCCCACCAGGGCGACGAGCGGCACGAGCCAGAGCGAGCTCTGCACCGGCACCGACTTACCCGTCACGAGCACGAGAGCGACCATGACGAGGCTGACCTCGGCCACGGTGGGACGACGCGGCGCGGCCAGGGCGAGCAGCGCGCCGGTGATGAGCGCGGCGATCCACCCCAGCACGGCGAGGGTGGTGACCGCGCCGGGCGCAATCGGGTAGCCCGCCAGCTGGGGCAGCAGCCAGACCGAACCGAAGCCGGCCCCCGCCCCGGCCCACGCCCGGTAGGCCGCCAGGGCAGCCGTGGGGTTGAGGACCAGCAGACCCCCGCCCACGACCACGACGGCGGCGAGCGCTGCCCCCGCCGTACGAAGCCAGGCTTCGAGGCGGCCCGCCCGCAGGCTCACGAGGAAGAGGGCGAGCAGGACCAGTACGGGGTAGGTGCGGGCGGAGACGGCCAGCCCGAGCAGCACCCCGCAGAGCAGGAGCCGGTTGCGGCCCCAAGCCCAGAGACCGCCGACCACGAGCGCCACCCCGAGCACGTCGGGGGCGACGACGACCGTGAGGACGACGACCGGCGACAGGGCCAGATGGGCGGCGCGCAGAGGGAAGCGGGGCATCGACATGGCAGTCCACCAGACACTGACCGCGATGAGGATGGCGGCGAGCGCGGCCCAGAGCCCGAAGTACCAGAGCATGCGCTGGTTGCTCGTGCCGGCGGGCACCAGCTGGGCGAGAGCCGACATGACGAAGGCGGTCAGTGGTGGCTGGGCCACCGAGGGCGCGCCGGAACCGCCGGTGAGGAAGGGCACCAGGCCCACACTGAGCCCGCTGTCCTTGTAGGTGGCGGGCAGGTCGGAGAAGCACATGTGCCAGAACTGGTCGGGCGTGGACCAGCCCGAGCCCAGGCAGTGGGCCCGCTCCAGCACCGCCACCCCCATCGGCAGCGCGGCCGCTGCGGCGAGCAGGGCGGCCGTCTGGCGGACCCCCCGGGCGAGCGGCACGGCGTAGCGGCCGACCGGGCCGCCGATGACCTCGGAGGCGGCCGCGACGACAGGGTCCTGCAGGGATGGACGCGTCACCTGGTCGGGACCAATGGGGCTCGGGGGGCTCGAGGACACGGCGGTAGCCTAAACGGACTCGACGGGGGTGGCCCGGACGGGCCCTCGGGGGGTCATCAGGGCTCCTGTCCTCCGGGAGCCAGCGGCGACCCGGCGGCCGGCGGGGGCGGGCTCCTGGTCACCGGGACCGAGGGGGCGGCCGTCCCGGTGGCGGTCCTGCTGCGGGAGGGGGTCGGGGGGGTCGTACGCGTCGGGCGTACCGAGGGCGACGAGGGCGACGGGGGCGGGGTGCTCGTGGTTGTCGGTGGCGTGGTGGCGGCCGTGGTCGTCGGCGGCGGGGTGTAGGTCTGGGTGGGCGTGACGAAGACCTTGTCGTCGCCGATCCCGGCGCGGGCGGGGAACTGCTGCACGGGGAGGTTCTGGGTCGCGACCCGCATGAAGTCGAGCCAGATCGAGAGGGGGACCGAGTTGCCGTTGAGCGCCAGGCCGCTGTTGAGGCCGGGGATGCCGGCCAGCGACTGCTGCGTGCCGCCGACGTCCTTGAACATCCCGACCGAGACCGAGAGCTGGGGCACGACCCCCGTCCACCAGGCGGACTTGCGGTTGTCGGTCGTGCCGGTCTTCCCGGCCACCGGGCGGCCCAGCGACGAGGCCCGGGCACCCGTACCCCCCGACTCGGTGACTGCCTGCATGGCGTCGAGGGTGTCGGCCGCCACCTCGGCCGAGAAGGCCGAGACGGTCGGCTTCGGGGCCGTGTAGTCGACGGCGAGGACGTCTGACGTGGCCCGGGCAACCAGGTGGGGGGTGGCGCGCTTCCCGCCTGCTGCGATCGTCGCGTAGGCGTTGGCCACGTCGAGGACGTGCGGTGCGGCGACGCCCAGCACGTCGGACGGGACCGGCACCAGGTCCACCGTCCCCTTGGGGATGCCCGCGCTCACGGCAGCGTCCAGTGTCGCCTGCGGCCCGATCTGCTCGTTGAGCCGCATGAAGACGGTGTTGATCGACTGGGCCAGGCCGTAGCGCAGGGTGACCCGGGGGAACGGCTCGTTGAACTCGTTGGGCACCGTCTCCCCCGTCCCGGGCACCAGGTAGGGCGTGGCGCCGGAGAAGCGCGTCCTGGTGCTGACGCCCTGCTCGAGCGCGGCGATGAGACCGAAGGGCTTGAACGTCGAGCCGGCGAGCAGGGTCGCCTGGGTCGCGGAGTTGAGCGGTCGCTTCTGGTAGTCGGCGCCGCCGTACATCGCCACGATCGAGCCGTCGCCGGGGCGCACCGCCGCCAACCCGGCGTACACGTCCTTGGCGGAGCTGGGGATCTCGTTGCGGACGGCCGCGACCGCCGCGTCCTGCGAGGCCTTGTTGACGGTCGTCGTCACGCGCAGCCCGCCGCGGTCGATGTCGTCGGTGGTGAGGTCGAGCACCGACGCCAGCTCGTCTCGGGTGGCGGCGACGAGGTAGCCGTTGGTGCCCGAGAGCGACCTGCGCGAGGGGGGCGCGACCGTCTTGGGAGGGGCGGTGACCTTCGCGCGGTCGGCGGCCGACAGCCAGCCCTGCGTCACCATGCCGTCGAGCACGTAGGAGACCCGGTCGGCGAGGCGCCGCTGCTGGGTCTTGCCCAGGGCCGGGTCGTAGAGCGACGGGGCGTTGAGCACGGAGGCCAGGACCGCACCCTCGGCCACGGTGAGCTGGCTCGGGTCCTTGCCGAAGTAGGCCCGCGCGGCCGTCTTGATGCCGTAGGCCCCGCGTCCGAAGTAGATGGTGTTGAGGTAGTTCTGGAGGATCTCGTTCTTGGTCGTGGTGCGGTCGATCTTGACCGCGATGATGATCTCCTTGCCCTTGCGGGTCAGGGTCTTGTCCTGGGTGAGGAAGTAGTTCTTGACGTACTGCTGGGTGATCGTCGAGCCCCCGCTCTGGGTGTCGCGACCCCGTACGGCGTCCCAGAGCGCGCGACCGATGCCGGTGAAGGAGATGCCAGGGTTGGAGTAGAACGACCGGTCCTCGGCCGCGAGCACTGCGTGCTGCACGGCCACCGGCACGTCCTTGAGGGTGACGCTCTCGCGGTTGCCGTCGGCGGCGCTGATGCGGGCCAGCTCGGTCTTGCCGTCGTCGTAGTAGAGGATCGACGCCTGCGCGTTGGCCAGCTGGTTCGGCGTCGGGATGTCGGTGCGGGCGTAGGCGACGGCCACCGCCACGCAGGCGAGGGCGAAGAGGCTGATGAACGCGAAGAGCGGCCAGCGCACCCAGCGCCACACGCGGCGACCCCGCGAGGGCGGGGTCGGCGCAGTGCGGCGGGGGCCCCTGGTGGTGGGTCGAGGGGCGGGCTTCTGGCTGCTCACGGCTCTGCTTTCGTCGGTGCGCCCGGGCCGTTGCGCGACCGGGCGGGGTGCGGACGCTGGCGGATGACCAGCGATGCGCGCCCGGCAATTATGCGACGGGGGGTGGGGGGCGCTGAAATCTGTGCGGCCCCTCTGAACCGGGTGGCAGGGGACGTTCCTGATGCCCGGCCCCCTCGGTGCCTGGGCACAAGGCGTCATCCGTCTCTTTCCTGACGAACGGGTCAGTCCGGCACCGGTCCGGCCCGTCGGGGTCTGGACCGTGCCAGACTGCAGGGTGGAGACGGGGGCGCCTTCCGGGCGCACCCATCCCCACAGCCGCCGACAGAGAGCTCATCGTGCCCACCTTCTGCGACCGTTGCGGTGCCCCGCTCGTGGCCGGCGACCAGCGCTGCCGCACGTGTGGGTGGCCCACACCCGTGAGGGCCGACGAGTCGCCGTACGGCGCGCCGACGCAGCGGGTCGTGCTGCCGGGGGACGTCGCCACCGACGCCCGTGCCGCGGTTCCGGCCGAGCCGGCGGCGGGCTCGCCGTGGGAGCGTCCCGTCGTGGCGGCCGACCCCGCCGACGCGGGGTGGACCCCCGGGCCCACCGAGTCCTTCGCCGCCACGGCGCCACCCCAGCGGCCCGCCGCCGGCGGTGGGCTCGACGACCCGTCGGCCTACGGCCGCTGGAGACTCGAGCCCGAACCCGAGCTGGCGCAGTGGCGCGAGGAGCCCCCACCGGGCGAGGCACCGGTCCGCCGGACCTTCGGGGTCGTCGACGACGACCGGCCCAGCGTGTCACGGATCGCGGTACGGGTCTTCGCCATCCTGGCCGCCGCCGCCGTGGTCGCGCTCGTGGGACTCTCAGTCCTCTTCTTCGGAGTGCTGCGCGGCTCCGGCGACCCCGCGCCCGCCGCGGCGGGCACCAGGTCGGCCACCTCCACCCCGAAAGTGGTCGCCCCGCCACCGGGGCCCCGCGCCACGAGCTCGACCCCCGGGAAGGCGACCACCCCGACGACGCCCTCACCGACCACGACCGCCTACCCCCCCGTGGCCCTGTCCGGAAAGCCCTGTGGCGGCAGCGGAGAGGGCCCCTGGTCGCAGGCTGCGGCCGGCTCGTCCCAGACCAGCTGCCCCTTCGCGCTCGCGGTGCAGCAGGCCTTCCTGGCCAGCTCGCCCGCCCCCAACCAGCCGCGCACCCTGGCCGCCACGAGCCCGGTGACCGGCAAGGCCTACCCGATGGCCTGCACCGGCAACCAGCCGGTCACCTGCGCGGGCGGTAACGGTGCACTCGTCTACCTCTACGGCGGGGCCGCCACCTTCCGCTGAGCCCTCCTCCGGGAGGGTCGACTCGGAGTCGTGCGCTCGGCTGCGGCGAGAACGGCAGTCGAGTGCAGCGGCTCTGAGTCAACCTCCCTGGGCCTCATCACGTGGGTCGACACTGCGGCGAGCCCGCCCCTGCGCGCATCGCGATGTATCGCTCAGATACATCGTGATGTACGGTGACCTGACAAACCTCGAGTTTGTCACCTGCTCACTCGTACTGCACCTGAAGGAGGACGCTCATGGCCCGCTCCACCCGCCGCGCCGACCTCCTGGACTTCGCCGTCCTCGGGCTGCTGCACGAGTCGCCGATGCACGGCTACGAGCTGCGCAAGCGGCTCAACACCGCGCTCGGCGCCTTCCGGGCCCTGTCCTACGGCTCGCTCTACCCCTGCCTGCGCGAGCTGCTCGCCACCGGCTGGGTCTCGGAGGCCTCACAGAGGCCGGGGCACGCCGGGAGCCGGCGGGCCCGCATCGTCTACGAGCTGACCGCGGCCGGCAAGGAGCACTTCCAGTGCGTCGCCGAGGGCGCCGGGCCGAGCGCGTGGGACGACGACGGGTTCGACGTCCACTTCGCCTTCTTCGCGCGCACGACCGCGGAGGTGCGGCTGCGGATCCTCGAGGGGCGGCGCTCGCGGCTCGAGGAGCGCCTGGCCACCATCCGCGAGACGTCGGCCCGCAACCGGGAGCGCGCCGACGCCTACACCGCTGCCCTGCAGCGGCACGGCGAGGAGTCGGCCGAGCGCGAGGTGCGCTGGCTCGAGGAGCTCATCAGCGCCGAGCGCTCCGCTCCTCCGCCGGTATGAAGCCAGCACCACCACCCTGACCAGCCGGACCAGCCGGACCAGCACGACCAGCCGGACCAGCCGGACCCGCACGACCAAGCCAGCCCCGCGGCATACGAAATCCGCTGGGGACACCACACACAAGGAGAACCCATGGGATCCATTCGTGTCGCCATCGTCGGCGTGGGCAACTGCGCCAGCTCGCTCGTGCAGGGCGTCGAGTACTACAAGGACGCCGACCCCAGCGCCGTCGTCCCCGGCCTCATGCACGTGAAGTTCGGTGAGTACCACGTCAGCGACGTGGAGTTCGTCGCGGCGTTCGACGTCGACGCCAAGAAGGTGGGCTTCGACCTCTCCGAGGCGATCGTCGCCAGCGAGAACAACACCATCAAGATCGCCGACGTCCCCCCGACCGGGGTCACCGTGCAGCGCGGGGTCACCAACGACGGCCTCGGCAAGTACTACCGCGAGACCATCGAGGAGTCCGACGCGGAGCCGGTCGACATCGTCGCCGCCCTGAAGGCCGCGCAGGTCGACGTGCTCGTCTCCTACCTGCCGGTGGGCTCCGAGGTCGCGGACAAGTACTACGCCCAGTGCGCCATCGACGCCGGCGTGGCCTTCGTCAACGCCCTGCCCGTCTTCATCGCCAGCGACCCCGTGTGGGCCGCGAAGTTCGAGGCGGCCGGCGTGCCGGTCATCGGCGACGACATCAAGAGCCAGGTCGGCGCGACCATCACCCACCGCGTGATGGCCAAGCTGTTCGAAGACCGCGGCGTCACGCTCGACCGGACCTACCAGCTCAACGTCGGCGGCAACATGGACTTCAAGAACATGCTGGAGCGCGACCGCCTCGAGTCCAAAAAGCTGTCCAAGACCCAGGCCGTCACGAGCAACCTCACCGGCTCCCTCGCCGGCGTGAAGAGCGACCGCAACGTGCACATCGGCCCGAGCGACTATGTCGCCTGGCTCGACGACCGCAAGTGGGCCTACGTGCGCCTCGAGGGTCGCGCCTTCGGCGACGTGCCGCTCAACCTCGAGTACAAGCTCGAGGTCTGGGACTCCCCCAACTCCGCCGGCATCATCATCGACGCCATCCGCGCGGCCAAGATCGCCAAGGACCGTGGCATCGGCGGCGCCCTGACCTCCGCCTCGTCCTACCTGATGAAGTCCCCGCCCGTGCAGCGCGAGGACACCGAGGGCCGCGCCAAGCTCGAGGCGTACATCGCGGGCACCGAGGCGCGCTGACCCCTCCGGTCGCACCCCGCACCATCCCGTATGCCGCGCACCCAGCTGGGTGCGCGGCATACGGGCGCTTGGGGCGGACCGACGAACGGGCAGAAGCCGGCACGGTGCCCCGATCGTCCGGGTACGGTGGGCCAAACCGCCACCTCTGCCAGTCGGGGCGTCCGCTCAGGAGGCGGAACGCCGGGGAGGGGCTGACACGGGGCGACCCTCGCGCCGGGCGAGCCACCCGAGGATCGCCCAGCGCACGTACTCGGGGTGGAGCATGACGTCCTCCCAGCTGAAGCGCAGCACCGTCCACCCCCACACCGCCAGCTCGGTGTAGCGGTGGCAGTCGCGCACGAGGTCGGAGCGGGAGCTGTGCGCCGCGAACCCTTCGGCTTCGAGGGCCAGGTGCAGCCGCTCGACGCCGAGGTCGACCCGGGCCCAGAGCCCGTGGTCCCAGACCGGGAGCTGGGGCGTGACCTTCACACCTGAACCATCGAAAAGGTCGAGCACGATCGCCCGGAGCACCGACTCGAACGGGTTGGCCGCCAAGCCGCTCGCGTGCCGGGCCACCCGCCGGGCCTGCGGGGCGCCCGGCCCGCGCAGCGCGTCCGCCGCCGTGCGCAGCTCGCCTGACGTCACGTCCTGGGCGCGCAGCGCGGAGTCGGCGACCGCGAGCGCCTCGTCGAACGGCAGCCGCCGCGCGCACTCGAGCACGGTCCGCACCGGTGACGTCACGCCGGCGGCGATCTCCGCCGCCTCGAGGTCGCACCAGACCACCACGACCCCCTCCCGGTCCTGCAGGCTCAGTCGCCGGTGCCGCCGCACTGTGACCCAGGGCGACGTCGGTGCCGTCTTGACCCCCCACCCGTGAGCAACCGCGGCGCTGAGGTGGGAGAGGACGGCGGTCAGGTGGTGAGCCACGCGCCGGTGCTCGTCGACGAACGGCAGGGCATAGCGACCGCGGCGGACCCGCACGACGGCACCGGCGCCCACCGCCCGGCGGATCCGGCGACCGGACGCGACGTGAAGCAGCTGGGCCCGGGTCGCGCAACCGCCGAGGCGAGTAAGCTCGCTGACGACTGGGGCGTGGGCCATGGGCCCAGCCTGACGCGCCCGGAGGGGGCGGCTCAGGTTGTCCACAGGGCCCTGGCGGACCGCCCAACGGGCAGAAGGCGAGCCCAGGCCCGCTTCATACCGGTATGGAGGGGCCTCAGCACACCCTCTGCCAGTTGGCCGCCCCGCCGGAGCGGGTCAAGGACCGCCTCAGGGAGCGTCGGCCATCCCCGCTTCGAGCACGGCGCCGACGAACGGCGTCGCGTTGCCCCGAGACTTGACGAGCAACGCCGTTGCGGCCTCCCGCGCCGACTCACCCGACCACGACATCCGCGCCGCGATGAGGCCGGAGACCAAGGGGGTGGAGAACGACGTGCCGCACCAGCTCGCGAGCCCGGTGGTGAACGAGGCCGTGCCCGGCGCGAGCGGCGGCCAGGCGTAGGCGTAGGCGCCGTCGGGGTAGGCGTTGACGACGTCGGACCCCCGGGCCCAGACGTCGACCCACGAGCCGTGGTTGGAGTAGCTCGCTCGCGACCCGTCACTCTCGAGGGCCCCTACAGACACCGTCCACGGGAAGGCCGCGGGCCAGAAGGGTCCCCGGTCGCCGTCGTTGCCGGCAGCGCAGACGAGCACGGTGCCCTTCACGTGTCGCAGCCACTTCTCCCAGAACACCTCGAGCGACTTCAGGGGGTGGCTGTGGCGGGTGCGGGCACCGGCCGACATGCTGATGACGTCGGGCATCGTCTCGAGCGCGCGCCCCAGCGCCGGGGCGAGCTCCGACTCGAGGATCCCGCCGCCGATGTAGAAGAACGCCTCGACGTCGACGTCGGCCGACGGGGCCATGGCTCGCACGATCCCGGCGATGAAGGTGCCGTGACCCCGGTAGCGCCCCACGGTCGGCTGCTCCTCGTCACCCGTCACCCCGGCCAGCCAGGACGTGCTCGCAGCGAGGTCGGGGATCAGGCCGGAGTCGACGACCGACACCCGCACCCCCGAACCGAGCTCGGTGTCGGTTGCGGACGGCGGGTCCGGCGGACCGTCGGACGGGATCGGCTCGGTCGCCGGGCACCCCGTCCCCTTGGACGAGATGTGCAGGACGTGATCGGGCGTAGCGACCCCAGGGCCGAGTGCGCGGTCCACCAGATCGAGGGCCTCCAGGGTGTCGGGGTTCGCGTCGAGGACGATCCGCGTCAGCCCGCGCAAGGCCCTCGCCCGCGGCTGTCCGTCGACCCGCGAGCGCGGCCGGTCGCGACCGTCGTCCTTGTCGAGCGGGGTGTCGAACGGGGTGTCGGACGGGGTGTCGGACGGGGTGTCCGATGGGGTGCCGTCGCTGAGGTAGCCGCCGCGCCTGAGCACCTGGCGCACCCGGGACGCGTCCTCGTCGGTGGTGAGCACGACGCCCTTGACGTAGAGGTAGTCGGCCTGGTCGGGCTTCCCGTCGTCGGGCCCGATACCGATCGGCACCCCCTGCTGGGCGAACGCCTCGACGAGCTCGCGCATCTGCACCTCGCGCTGCAGGGACGCCTGCTGGCCGTCCGGGTCGTACCGTGGCGTCCCCCATTCGAGATACTGCTGGCCCTGCTCACCCGAGGTGCTGCCATCATGGTCCACGGACATGACCGGTCTCCTTCGCTAGGGGTGTGACATCGCTACAGAGCGGCCGCACCCCACCGTGATACGCCCGCTGCCCCCGGATGGGCGGGACGTCGAGCCCACAGACCTGGCCGAGACGCTACTGCCGCTTGCACTCTCGCAGCCGGGGGTGGCGCTGACAAGGGCCCGCGGTGTGCTGGCCGGCCGCAGCACGCCCTACGACGCCTCCATAGCCCACCAGGTCGCGGGCATCGTGCACCGCGATCTCGGGGAGCACGCCCTGGCCCTGCGCGAGCTGCACCTGGCCCGCCGAGAGGCCGGCCGTTCGGGGGCCCACTCCGCACGGCGGACCGCCGACGTGCTCGCGACGCTCGGCCTGGTCCTCGGCTTCGCTGGCCGCAGCCGCGCGGCCCTGCGTGCCTTCGACGAGGCCCGCCGGCTGACCGACGCCGAAGGGATGCCGGGGCTGCTGGTGCGCCGTGGCTACCTGCTTCACTACCTCGGCCGGTACGACGACGCCCTCGCCGACCTCAGCGGGGCCGTCGCCGGCAGCCGCCGCGGGCGCGACCGGCTGTGGGAGGCGCGGGGTCTGCTCAACCGTTCCGGCACTCACCTCGCCCGCGGACAGCACGAGGCGGCGACCCGGGATGCGACCGAAGCAGAGTCGCTCTACCTCGAGCTCGGCGACAGCCTGGGGGCGACCTTCGCTGTGCACAACCGCGCCCACGCGGCGCGGCAGGCCGGCGACTTACCGCGAGCCCTCGCTCTGCTCGACGAGGTGGCGGTGCGTTACCGCGGTCTGGGCGAGGACCCCTCGGAGCTCGGACAGGACCGCGCCGAGACCCTGCTGGCAGCCGGGCTCGCCCACGAGGCCATCGCCGTCGCCGACCACCTGCTGCTCTCGCCCACCCTGGTCCCCCTCGTGCGCGCCGAGACCCTGTTGGTGGCGGCGCGTGGCTACCGGCAAGCGGGCCAGCCGGCGCTTGCACGGTCCCGCGCCATCGTGGCCGCTCGACTGTTCGCCGCCCAGCAACGACCCACCTGGGCGCAGCGGGCCCGGCTGCTGCGCCTCCAGGCGGAGTACGACGATCTCGCCGCCCACGACGAGCCGGAGCGCGCCGCGTGGTCCCGCCTGGCCCGGGGCGCCCGAGACGTGGCCGAGGCCATCGCCAGGGCGGGGTTGCCCGACGCTGCAGTCGCGCTCCTGCTCCACGGCCGCGCCGCGTCCCGCGCGGGCCATCGGGAGGAGGCGCGCGCGAGCCTGACGGCTGCGGCGGCCACCCGCCGCT
>Ga0123339_10002527_pt1 | contig 12369 bp, 10 predicted proteins | sample lystaG_FD_89956 | JGI IMG/M metagenome (GOLD analysis project Ga0123339, IMG submission 89956) | Glacier valley bacterial and archeal communities from Borup Fiord, Nunavut, Canada, to study Microbial Dark Matter (Phase II) -... | ecosystem: Environmental > Aquatic > Freshwater > Ice > Glacier ... | reverse complement strand
GCGACCGTCGCGCCGCCCGCCAGCAGCATCGTTCGCCGATCGATCATGGTCGCAGGTCCTTTCAACGTTGCAGCAGGGCCGCGACGCCGCCGAGCAGCGTCGACGTGCGGGCAATATCGGCGGGGCGGGGCGGGGTCAGGCCAGCACAGCCGAGGCAGTGCGCCTGGATCGTCGCGCCGCCGGCGACCGACACGGCTTCGCCCAGCGCGCCGAGAACACGCTGGCGGTTGGCCTGAGTCAGCTTGGCGAACGGGTCGCGCGCGCTGCTGATGCTGCCGCTGTTGTCACCGCCGACGCCGAACGTCTCGGCGGCCAGCTGCAGCAGTAGTGACGGCGTCTTCTCGATATCGATCGTCCGCGGATTGGGGCCGAGCTTGGCCGCCCGGCCGGCGGCAGCGACCGCCGCATCGAGCCCGCCGAGATGGTCGATCAGCTTGAGCCCTAGGGCGTCGGTGCCGGTCCAGACGCGGCCCTGCGCGATTTCGTCGACGCGCGTGATCGGCAGGTGGCGCGCGGCCGCGACCAACCCGGTGAACCGGCGATAGATGTCGTCGATGCCGGCTTGCAGGATCAGTTTGGAATCAGGTGTCAGGCCGCGCACGAAATCGGGGTCGCCGGTGTAAGGTGTCGACTTTACCGAATCGGCCGAGATGCCCAGCCGGTCCAACGCACGATTGAAGGTCGGGATGATCGCGAACACGCCGATCGAGCCGGTAATGGTCGACGGCGCGGCGAACACTTCGGTCGCCGCGGTCGACACCCAATACCCGCCCGACGCCGCGACCGGCCCCATCGAAGCGACCACCGGCAGCCCTTTATCGCGCGCCTCGGCCAATGCCTCGCGGATGCGTTCCGATGCCGTCACCGACCCGCCGGGCGAATCGATCCGTACCACCAGCGCCTTGATATCGGTATTGATCAGGGCCTTGTCGATCAGGCGAGCAATGGTGTCGCCGCCGGCACTGCCCGACCCGGCCTCGCCGTCGACGATGTTGCCGGCGACATAGACGATGCCGACCGCCGGTCCGCTCCGGCTCCGCTTCGTCGCCGCACTGTATCGGGCGAGCGTAACGCCGTTGAATGCACCGGGCTGCTTGTCGTCGCCTTCGCCGACGACGGCGGCGACGGCACGTCCGAAGGCGACACGGGTGCCGATGGTGTCGATCAAATGGGCGTCGAGGGCTTGGCGCGCGAAATCGCCGTGCGCAGCGGCAACCCTGGCAGGCAGGTTGGCAAAATTAGCTGCGATATCGACTCCGGGACGAGCAGCGCGGACGTCGTCGACATAGGTCTTCCACACGCCGTCGACGAGCGCTTGCTCCGCTGCCTTGGCTTCAGGCGAGGAGTCGCTGCGCGTGAACGGCTCGACGAACGATTTGTACTTGCCGACGCGGAAGATGTTGACGTCGACATCGAGCTTATCGAGCGCCTTCTTGAAATACAGATTAGTGCCACCGGGGCCGTTGAGCAGGACGCCGCCCATCGGACTGAGCCACGCCTTCGTCGCCTGCGCTGCAAGGTAATAACTCGCATCGGTGTAGGCCGTGGCATAGGCGTAGACCGGTTTGCCGCTTTTCTTGAAGGCCTGGAGCGAGGCCCCGATCGCCTGCAGATTGGCCTGGCCGGCACCGAGAAACGTGTCAAGCTGAAGCACGATCAGCTTGATCCGGCGATCGCTGCGCGCCGCATCGATTGCGCGAACGACAGCGCGGACTTCAATCTCGCTGCCGTTGTTCGTTGCGCCGGTGAATGCCCGAAACGGCGAGCGCTCACTCGCCTGATCGACCACCGGGCCATCGAGATCGAGCACCAGCGCCGATCCGTCGGGCACCGTTCCGGCCCCGCGCGAATGCAGCGCCGCCCACAGTCCGACGAAGAAGACCAGCAGCAGCAACAGCACGACGGCATCCTTGACGCCGACCAGGAAGCGCCAGGCGCCACGGACGAATTTCATCGGATCGTTGCCCTCGCTCGAAACACGCTTCGGTATAGCGGTCGCGTCCGGCCGCACAACGGGCGCGACGCGAAAACTTCATGGTTGCGCTGGTTGACGGTACGCATGCCCTTCGCCATATGACCGCTGCGTTAGCATTGCCAACGTGCGAGTGCCAACGCGCCTATTCATCACAAAAAGGTGAGCGATCCCATGAAATTCACTCCGCTGCACGACCGCGTGCTGGTCCGTCGCGTCGACGCCGAGGAAAAGACGAAGGGTGGCATTATCATCCCCGACACCGCCAAGGAAAAGCCGCAGGAAGGCGAAGTCGTTGCGGTCGGCACCGGTGGTCGTCGCGACGATGGTGGCATCACGCCGATGGACGTCAAGTCGGGTGACAAGATCTTGTTCGGCAAGTGGTCGGGCACCGAGGTCAAGGTCGACGGCGAAGACCTGTTGATCATGAAGGAAAGCGACATCCTCGGCGTCATCGCCATTTGATGCAGTCGGCCCAGCGCTGCGAACGCAGCGCGCGGGTGTGAACTTCGCGTGACCTTCGCAATAATATTACAAGGAACAGACAGATGGCAGCCAAAGACGTTCGTTTCAGCCGCGATGCCCGTGAGCGCATCCTTCGCGGCGTCGACATTCTCGCCGATGCGGTCAAGGTGACGCTCGGTCCCAAGGGCCGCAACGTCGTCATCGAGAAGAGCTTCGGCGCTCCCCGCATCACCAAGGACGGCGTGACCGTCGCCAAGGAAATCGAACTCAAGGACAAGTTCGAGAACCTCGGCGCGCAGATGGTGCGCGAAGTCGCCTCGAAGACCAACGACAAGGCCGGCGACGGCACCACCACCGCGACCGTTCTTGCGCAGGCGATCGTCCGTGAAGGCATGAAGTCGGTTTCGGCCGGCATGAACCCGATGGACCTCAAGCGCGGCATCGACATGGCGGTTACCGCCGTCGTCGCCGACCTCAAGGCACGGTCGAAGGACGTCGCCGGCACCGCCGAAATCGCCCAGGTCGGCACGATCTCGGCCAACGGCGAGAGCGAGATCGGCGAGATGATCGCTCAGGCGATGGAAAAGGTCGGCAAGGAAGGCGTCATCACCGTCGAGGAAGCCAAGGGCATGGCCTCGGAGCTCGATGTCGTCGAAGGCATGCAGTTCGACCGCGGCTACCTGTCGCCGTACTTCATCACCAATGCCGAGAAGATGACGGTCGAACTCGACAACCCGTACATCCTGATTCACGAGAAGAAGCTGTCGAACTTGCAGGCGCTGCTCCCGGTCCTCGAGGCCGTCGTCCAGTCGTCGCGGCCGTTGCTGATCATCGCCGAGGATGTCGAGGGCGAGGCGCTCGCCACGCTCGTCGTCAACAAGCTGCGTGGCGGTCTCAAGGTCGCCGCGGTCAAGGCTCCCGGCTTCGGCGATCGTCGTAAGGCGATGCTCGAGGACATCGCGATCCTGACGGCTGGTCAGATGATCTCCGAAGACCTCGGCATCAAGCTCGAGAACGTCACGCTGGCGATGCTCGGTCAGGCCAAGCGGGTCACGATCGACAAGGACAACTCGACCGTCATCGACGGCGCGGGTGAAGCCGATGCGATCAAGGGCCGCGTCGAGCAGATTCGGGCGCAGATCGAGATCACGACGTCGGACTACGACAAGGAGAAGCTCCAGGAGCGTCTTGCCAAGCTTGCTGGCGGCGTCGCCGTGCTCAAGGTCGGCGGCTCGACCGAGGTCGAGGTCAAGGAGCGCAAGGATCGCGTCGACGACGCGCTGCATGCGACCCGCGCCGCGGTCGAAGAGGGTGTCGTTCCCGGGGGCGGCACCGCGCTGCTCTACGCAACCAAGGCACTCGACGGCATGAAGGGCGCGAACGATGACCAGACGCGCGGCGTCGACATCATCCGCAAGGCGCTGTTCGCCCCGGTTCGCCAGATTGCCCAGAATGCCGGGCATGACGGTGCGGTGATCTCGGGCAAGCTGCTCGACGGGGCCGACCAGAATGTCGGTTTCAACGCGCAGACCGGCACGTACGAGAACCTGATGGCCAGCGGCGTGATCGACCCGACCAAGGTTGTCCGCACCGCACTGCAGGATGCGGCCTCGGTCGCCTCGCTGCTGATCACCACCGAAGCCGCGATCACCGATCAGCCGGCCGATGACAAGTCGGGCGGAATGGGCGGCGGTATGGGCGGCGGCGGCATGGGCGGTATGGGCGGCATGGACTTCTAGTCCCGGCGACCAACCGAACGAACGAAGGGCCGCGGTGCAAACCGCGGCCCTTTTCGTTCGTATTTTCACGCCGCCGTCTACTGCCGAGCACGCAAGAAAAAGGCCGCGGTTTGCACCGCGGCCTTCGATCATCGTGAGCGCTTAAGGCTTGCTGGTCGCGGGCGGGGTGCCGGTGGTCGGCGCGGACGAAGCGCCCGCCGATGTCTTGGCGTCCATCGCCGGCGTCGACGACGTGCTGCTGCCGGTGCCGGTGGTCCCGCCGGCCATGCTGCTGCCCGACGAGCCGCCGGTCGAAGTCGCGCCCGACCCGGCGTCCATCGCGCCGCTGGCCGGGGTCGAACCCGCCGCGCCGCCACTTACATCGCCGCCGGCCGTGGTCGCCCCGCCAGCCGGGCTGGTCGTCGTCGTGCCCGCGGTACCGGTGGAGCCCATCGTCGTGCTATCGGTCGGTGTGGTGGTGGTCGTGGTCGTCGACGACGTGTCTTCGGCCTTCTTCCCGCACGCGCCGACACTGATTGCGGCGGCGACGGCGATGACGCTGATTGCAATACGCATGATGTTTCCCTGTGTGATTGTCAGCGCCTCAACCGGATCAGCCGGGCGTTTGTTCCGCAGCTGGCGTCGCCAAGGGACGGGCGGTGTCCGATCCGGAAGCGTCACGGCGAGCGGCGTCGGTGTCGGCGACGGCCTTCCGCTCGGCTGCGGCGATCGCCATCGCCTCGGCTGAAACGGCGGGGGCCACGTTCTTGCTACATGCCGCGACCAGCAGCGTGGCAAGGACGACGAGCATCGGTCGCATCACCGTGGCGGGACCGCCGGCAGGTCGGACCGGGTGGGGCGATCGGTCGCGCTAACCGCAGGCGTCGGTGGTGGTGCGCCAATCGACCCGCCGGTCGCACCAGGGGCCAGCGGGGCATCGCCGACGTCGTCCTCGTCTGGCGGACTGCCGTCATAGATTTGCGATTGACGCCGCTGCAGATATGCCGAGCGCACGGTGGCATATTCGTCGAGGCTGCCGGCGAGCACGCTATCGGCTCCGGCATCGATCAGTGTCGAACGCAGATTGATCGCCTTCAACCCAAATTCTTCGATGGTGTTCGTGAAGCGCCACCGCGTGATGCGATTGCGGACGTAAGGAACCGGATCACCGCCGGCGAATTCGACCCCGAGCCCAACTCCGTCGCGCAAGGTCGATGGACCAAAGAACGGCAGCATCAGATACGGCCCCGACTTGAAGCCCCACACGGCGAGCGTCTGGCCATAGTCCTCTTTCTGCTCGCGCAGCCCCCAGTCGGTCGCGACGTCGACGATGCCGGCAACCCCAAAGATCGTGTTGACCAGAAAACGTGCAAGGGTCCGACCGGCGGCCTTGGGCTTTGCTTGCAGGCCGGCATTGATAAACGACATCGGCTCGTCGAGATTGCTGAAGCCGCCAGACACGGCGCGACGGGCGGCGGCCGGAACGCTCGCCCGATAGACCTTCGCTCCAGGCAGCAACGCGTAGCGGTCGAGGCCCTTGTTGAGCGCGTAGACCTTGCGGTTGAACTTCTCGTACGGGTCACGGTAGGCCTCGGCCATATTACCCGGCCCCGTCGCGCAGCCGGCGACGGCGGCCAAACAGGCGAGGACAACAACACGTTGGACGAGCGAAGAACGCATGGAATACCCTCGGCAGGCGCAACAATGGCGGTGCCACAAAGCAGCCGGGCCGACAAGCGTAGCAATGTCGGCGGGACCGACAAGCGTAGCAATGCGTTGACGGGATATAAGGATAAGTTTATATCCTTACCGATGACGTCATTGCTTCAGACCTTGCGTGCTCTCGCCGATCCAACCCGCCTGCGGATCATCGATCTCGTGCGGTACATGGAGCTGGCCGTCGGCGAGTTGGCCCAGGTGCTCGGGCAGAGCCAGCCACGGGTGTCGCGTCACCTCAAGATCCTCGGCGATGCCGGTCTGATCGGGCGCGCCAAGGAAGGCGCGTGGGTCTTCGTTCGCCTCGGTGACGCGACACATGTAGGGCCGGTGCTGGGACTGCTCGATACATTCGGGCACCGCGGCGACGCCGACCGCGCGCGGTTGGCGACGGTCCGCGCCGAACGCGCCGCCGTCGCTGCCGCTTATTTCGCCGTTCATGCCGCCGATTGGGACGGTATCCGCTCGCTCCATGTCGCCGAGGCCGAGGTCGAGGCGGCGATCGTCGACCTGCTCGGCGACCGTCCGGTCGGCCGGCTCCTCGACATCGGCACGGGCACCGGGCGGATGGTCGAACTGCTTGGTGCGGCCGCAGTGTCGGCCATCGGTGTCGACCGGTCACCTGAGATGCTGCGGCTGGCGCGTGGGCGTATCGAGGCGGCCGGTCTTGCCCACGCCGAGGTCCGGCATGCCGACATGTACGCCCTGCCGCGGCCCGATGGCAGCGCCGACACCGTTGTGCTGCATCAGGTCCTCCACTTCGCCGACGCGCCGGGTGCGGTCATCGCCGAGGCAGCGCGTGTTGCCGGTTCGGGCCGCGTTCTTGTCGTCGACTTCGCGCCGCACGACCGTGAGGAATTTCGCCTGCGCCACGCGCATCTTCGCCTTGGCTTCGATGATGCCCAGGTCGGCGGCTGGCTGCGCGCTGCAGGGCTGGAAGTGGTCGAAAGCCGCCATCTCTGCCCGAGCGACGCCTTCCCGCTGACGGTCAGCCTGTGGCTCGGCGAGCGCCCGCCGATCGCGGTACGGAGAGCAGCATGACTTTATCGGTGCCGCAGATGGCCGAGGCAGCGCGTGCCCTTGGGGCACCGCTTTACGCCGATCTGCCGGGTGACATCGCGGTTTCGTTCGAATTCTTTCCGCCCAAGACCGAGGCGATGGAGCAGACGCTATGGGGGTCGATCGAGACGTTGGCGCCGCTCGCGCCCGATTTCGTCTCGGTGACCTACGGCGCGGGCGGCACGACGCGCGAGCGCACGCACGCCACCGTTGCGCGGATCGCCCGCGCAACTCCACTCAAAGCTGCCGCCCACCTGACCTGCGTCGACGCCAGCCGCGGCGAAATCGACGATGTCGCCCGCGCCTATTGGGATGCCGGGGTCCGGCACATCGTCGCCCTCCGCGGTGATTCGGCGACCCCCGGGGTCGCGTTCGCTGCGCGGTCCGACGGCTATGCCAGTGCCGCCGATCTCGTCGCCGGGCTCAAGCGCGTCGCCGACTTCGAGCTGTCGGTGTCGGCCTATCCCGAGCCGCATCCCGAGGCCCGTAGCGCCGCCGACGACATCGACACCTTGCGACGCAAGATCGATGCCGGCGCGACCCGCGCGATTACCCAGTTCTTTTTCGAGCCCGACACCTATTTCCGCTTTCGCGACGCCGCCGCTGCCGCCGGCGTGACCGCGCCGATCCTGCCGGGCATCCTGCCGGTCAGCAATTTCGCGATGCTGTGCAAGATGGCCGCAAGCTGCAACACGACGGTACCGGCATGGCTGGCGCGGCTGTTCGACGGCCTCGACGATCGTCCGGCGACACGCCAACTGGTCGCCGCGACGATAGCCGCCGAGCTATGTCGTCGCCTGTACGCCGGCGGGGTCCGCGACTTTCACTTCTACACGCTCAACCGGGCGGAGCTGAGCTATGCCATCTGCCATATGCTCGGGGTGCGCCCGGCCGCAACGCTGTCCGCTGAGCAGGAACTTGCCGCATGATGCCGTCCGCCGCCGCCGTCCGCCTGCGCGAGCAGGCCGCCCAGCGCGTCCTGCTGACCGACGGCGCGTTCGGCACGATGATCCAGTCATACAAGCTGACCGAGGCCGATTACCGCGGTGAGCTGGTCCTAACCGACGATCAGAAGGGCAACAACGACCTGCTCGTCCTGACCCGGCCGGATGTGATCGACGAAATCACCCGCGCCTATCTCGACGCCGGCAGCGACATCGTCGCGACCAATACCTTCAATGCCAATACGATCAGCCAGGGCGACTATGCCGCCGTCCATCTGGTGCGCGAAATGAACCTGGCCGCCGCCCGCATCGCCCGCCTCGCGGCTGACGACTTTCAGGCGCGCGACGGTCGGCCGCGCTTTGTCGCCGGCGCGATCGGGCCGACCAACAAGACGCTGTCACTGTCGCCCGACGTCAACGACCCTGGCTTTCGCGCGGTCGGCTTCGACGAGGTCAAGGACGTCTATGCCGACCAGGCGGCGGCACTGCTCGACGGCGGCTGCGACTTCATTCTGATCGAGACGATCTTTGACACGCTTAACGCCAAGGCGGCGATCGTGGCCGTGATGGAGCTCTCCGAAACAAGGGGTTGCGAGATTCCGTTGATGATCTCGATGACTATCACGGATATGAGCGGGCGCAACCTGTCGGGTCACTCGGTCGAGGCATTCTGGTATACGGTTCGTCACGCGCGGCCGCTGACCATCGGCCTCAACTGCGCCTTCGGAGCCGACCTGCTCCGCCCGCACGTCCAGTCGCTCAGCCCACTCGCCGACACGCTGGTCATGGTCTATCCCAACGCCGGCCTGCCCAACGACCTCGGCGAATACGACGAACACCCGCACACTACCGGCGAGTTCATCGGCGAGTGGGTCGCACAGGGGCTGGTCAATATCGTCGGCGGCTGCTGCGGCTCGACGCCGGCGCATATCGCGGCGATGGGTGCGGCGGTGGCCGGCAAGCCGCCGCGTGTCGTCCCGCAGCCGCCGTCGTCGCTCCGCCTCGCCGGCCTCGACCCGATGATCATGGCGGAGGCCGCCTGATGGCCACCGCGTTCAAGCTCGACGATGACGCACCCGCCGTGGCGCGGTCGACTTTCGTCAACATCGGCGAGCGGACCAACGTCACCGGCTCGGCCGCATTCAAGAAGCTGATCATGGGCGGCGACTATACCGCCGCGGTCGAGGTTGCACGGCAGCAGGTCGAGAACGGCGCGCAGATCATCGACGTCAACATGGACGAGGGCCTGCTCGACGCCGAGGTGGCGATGACCACCTTCCTCAAGCTGATCGCCGCCGAACCCGACATCGCCCGCGTGCCGGTAATGATCGACAGCTCCAAATGGACGGTGATCGAAGCCGGCCTGCGCTGTGTTTCGGGCAAGCCGATCGTCAACTCGATCAGCATGAAGGAAGGCGAGGGGCCATTCCTCGCCGCCGCGCGCAAGTGCCGGATGTACGGAGCCGCCGCCGTCGTCATGGCCTTCGACGAAGCCGGTCAGGCCGATACCGCGGCGCGGAAAGTCGAGATCTGCGGCCGCGCCTATGACCTTCTCGTTGCCGACGGCTTTCCGCCCGACGAGATCATCTTCGACCCCAACATCTTCGCCGTCGCCACCGGCATCGAAGAGCACGATAATTACGGCGTCGACTTCATCGAGGCCTGCCGCGCGATCAAGCTCCGCTGTCCCCACGCGCGCATCTCGGGCGGCGTATCGAACATGAGCTTCAGCTTCCGTGGCAACGAACCCGTCCGCCGGGCGATGCATTCGGTATTCCTGTTCCACGCCGTCGCCGCCGGACTCGACATGGGCATCGTCAACGCCGGGCAATTGGACGTCTACGACACCATCGACCCCGAGCTGCGCGATGCCTGCGAGGACGTCATTCTCAACCGTCCGTCACGCCTGGTCAGCGTCACTAATACCGAGCGACTGGTCGACATGGCCGACCGCTTCAAGGGCGGTGTCCAAGCCGAAAAAGCAACCGAGGAATGGCGCGGCTGGCCGGTTGCCAAGCGGCTGGAATATGCCCTCGTCAAGGGCTTGGACGCTTTTGTTGTCGACGACACTGAACTCGCCCGCCTTGACGCGGCCCGACCAATCGACGTTATCGAGGGTCCGCTGATGGCCGGGATGAACGTCGTCGGCGACCTGTTCGGTGCCGGCAAGATGTTCCTGCCGCAGGTGGTCAAGTCGGCTCGCGTGATGAAAAAGGCGGTCGCGCACCTGCTGCCGTACATCGAGGCGGAAAAGACGGCAGGCGCGTCGTCGAAGGGCCGCATCGTCATGGCGACGGTCAAGGGCGACGTTCACGACATCGGCAAGAACATCGTCGGCGTCGTCCTCCAGTGCAATAATTTCGAGGTTATCGACCTTGGTGTCATGGTGCCGTGGCCGACCATACTTAAGGCCGCGAACGATCATCAGGCCGACATGATCGGGCTGAGCGGCCTGATCACCCCGTCGCTCGACGAGATGGTCACCGTCGCCGCCGAGATGCAACGCGCCGGCATGACCATGCCGTTGCTGATCGGTGGCGCGACGACCAGCCGGGTCCATACCGCACTCCGCATCGCGCCCGCCTACACCGGCCCGACGATCCACGTCCTCGACGCCAGCCGCGCGGTCGGGGTGGCCGGCGCGATGGTCAGCGAGACGATAAAGGATGAACTTGTCCAGCGCACGGCGCATGAATACGAAGCCATCCGCGTTGCCCGCGCCAACAAGGGCGACAGCAAGCTGGTTCCGCTCGCCGTCGCCCGGGCGAATGCCTTCGTCGCTGACTTCGCGAAGCATCCGCCGGTCACGCCGCGCGACCGCCGCGTCGTGTTGACCGACTATCCACTCGACAAGCTGATCCCGTATATCGACTGGGTGCCGTTCTTCCGTGCATGGGAACTTGCCGGCAATTTCCCGGCGATCCTGACCGACCCGGTCGTCGGCGACAGCGCGACCGCCCTGTTCGCCGACGCGCAGGCGATGCTGGCCGAGATCGTCCGCGACAAATGGCTGACCGCGAACGGCGTCGTAGCTTTCTGGCCGGCCCGCCGCGACGGCGACGACGTCATGCTGTTTACCGACGAGACGCGGACGGAGGAACTGCGCCGCGTGCCTTTCCTCCGTCAGCAGGTCGAAAAGCTCGCGGGCCGGCCGAACTCATGCCTCGCTTATTTCGTCAGCGAGGGCGACGACTGGCTCGGCGGCTTCGCGGTGACGGCCGGGCAGGGGATCGATCCGCACCTCGCGCGGTTCAAGGCGGCGCACGACGACTATAACGACATTCTGTTGAAGGCGCTGGCCGACCGCCTCGCCGAGGCGTTCGCCGAACACCTCCACGAGCGCGTCCGCCGCGAGTTCTGGGTCTACGCGCCGCTCGAACAACTTAGTCAAGAAGACCTGACGCGCGAGAAATACGCCGGCATCCGCCCGGCGCCGGGCTATCCCGCGTGCCCCGACCACAGCGTCAAACCCGACCTTTTCGACCTGCTCGGCGCGACCGACGCCACCGGCCTGACGCTGACCGAAAGCTTTGCGATGCTGCCGACTGCAGCGGTCAGCGGCTATTATTTCGCCCACCCCGAAGCGAGCTACTTCGGCGTCGCACGCGTGGGCAAGGACCAGGTCGCCGACTATGCGGCGCGACGTGGGATTAGCGTCAAGCAGGCGGAGGCGTGGCTGCGGCCGAACCTCGACGGCTAATCCGCCAGTCGGGCGGCGCCGCCTGATGCGATACCGCCCGGTTGGTCAGCGCGGATGCTTCTTGGCCAGCGCCCGCGCCTTGTCGGCCGCCAATCGCTGCTGATCGGCCGCGGCATCGGCCGCGGTCGGCGTCTCGTTCCGCTCCGCCGTCATCGAGCGGGTGCGATCGTCGGCGAGACGCTGGGTCCGCTGCGCCGGCGTTTCGTTCGCGTGCGCGGTGGAATGAGCCCGATCGTTGGCCAGACGCTCGGCACGCTGCGCCGGCGTCTCGTTCGCGTGCGCGGTGGAATGAGCCCGGTCGTTGGCCAGACGCTGGGCACGCTGCGCCGGCGTTTCGTTCGCATGCGCCGTCGAGTGCGCCCGGTCGTTGGCCAGGCGCTGTGCGCGCTGCGCTGCGGTCTCGTCTTCGCGCGGCGATTCGTAGCCGCTTTCGTGCGGCGTCTGCGCGCTGACGGAGGCAGCAAACATCGGCGCGATAGCGGTCGCGACGAGCAGTACGATCCGAACATTCATGACGGGTCTCCTTCGTGGTCATCGGGCGTCGTCACGACGATCGGCCCGGCCGGATTGGCGTTGTCGATGTAGCGATGAAGATATGAACGGGCCGAAACGAGGCGTTCATCTAACGAACCGGCCCAACCCGGCCGCGCCTTACAGTGGTTCTACGCCGGCGATCTCGACCAATACCGTGCCATCGCCAACCTGATCGCCCTCGGCCACGTGAACCGCGCTGATGATGCCGGCGACCTTCGCCACCAGCCGGTGCTCCATCTTCATCGCCTCAAGCACCAGCAG
>Ga0123339_10002525_pt1 | contig 12370 bp, 10 predicted proteins | sample lystaG_FD_89956 | JGI IMG/M metagenome (GOLD analysis project Ga0123339, IMG submission 89956) | Glacier valley bacterial and archeal communities from Borup Fiord, Nunavut, Canada, to study Microbial Dark Matter (Phase II) -... | ecosystem: Environmental > Aquatic > Freshwater > Ice > Glacier ... | reverse complement strand
AGACCACCACGCCCAGGCGGTCCAGCACGAACAGGGCTTGGTTGACACTCGAGGGGTCCAGGGAAAAGGGGGGGAGGGGGGACATGGTGGAGGGTAAAGCGTGTGCTCGAGTCGGACCAGGGCCTGTGGAAGCGCGCTTTTCGCACGGTCTGCTCGAGCAGGCTCATGTTAGCCTAATCCTCATGGTCAAGGTCTATTTCGATTATCTGTGTCCCTTCGCTTGGCGCGGCCTCGAGCTGGCCCACGTTCTGATTGAGCACCACGGCCTCGAGTTCGAGCTGCTGCACTACTCGCTCGAGCAGGGAAACCACGTCGAGAACGCCGCCAACCGCTCCGAGCCGCTGTGGATGCTGGCCCAGCACCCCGAGAACGTCCGCAGCCTGCCGCAGTTTCTGGCGTCTCAGGCGGCTAAACTTCAGGGCGTGGATTTGCACAACCCATTTGCCCTCGAGCTGATTCGGCTGCACCACCTTGAGAAAGCCGAGTTGAGTCCAGCCACCTTCGACCTCGCCGCACAGCGAGCCGGACTCGACCTCGAGCGATTTCACACTGACCTTTTGGATGCCGACTCGAGGCGGTTAGAGTTGGCCCTCGAGCTGGAAGCCGCCGACGCATTGGGCGTGTTCGGCACCCCCACATTCCAACTCGAGAGCGGAGGCGCGGCTTACTTTCGCTTCTCTGAACTCGTCACCGACCCCCAAGCGGCGCTCGAGCTGTGGAAGCTTTACACGGATACGCTCGAGTCTCCGCACGGCATCGAGACGGTTAAGCGCGCCAAGCGTGCGCTCAGGGCCGCTCGCTAGACGCCCGACGATAAAAAGTTGTATCCGAGGTCGGCTGTCGAGTGTCTCAAACCTACTTCAGCAAACTATCCGGCACTTCTCCACCCAACTGAATCCAGGCGTTGAGCATGTCAAAGGGAACGGCGGCCTCGAGCTTGAGGATTTCGCCCGTCACCGGATGCGGAATCTCGAGCTTCCAGGCGTGCAGCGCGTGCCGCTCGATGAGCTGGCTCGAGCGCCCGTAGGTGTGGTCGCCCAGGACCGGCGCTTTGAAGTGCAGCAGGTGGACCCGAATCTGGTGGGTGCGCCCGGTGCGCGGCTCGGCTTGCACCAGCGAGTACCAGTGGCCCTGGCTGTCGCGCGCGCTGCCCAGCGGGGTGAACTTGGTTTGCGCGTCCCTCGAGTACACCCCGCCGATGGCCATGCGCTGGCGCTCCACCGGGTGCCGCCCGATGGGCGCGTCCAGGCTTACCGACTTGTTCTCGGCGTTGATGCGCCCCGAGGTGATGGCCAGATAAGTCTTTTTGGTCAGGCGCTCCTTGAAGGTGTCGGCCAGTTTGGCGTGTGCGGCAGGCGTTTTGGCCACCACAATCACCCCGCTGGTGTCGCGGTCCAGGCGGTGAACGATGCCGGGACGAAAGGCTTCGGGTTCGCCCTCGAACTCCTCGCCCTCAGCGGTGTCCTCCTGCTCGCGGCGCTCGAGCATTCTTACCAGCGAACCGCGTCCAAGTAATGCGTTGACCAGGGTCCCGCTGACCATGCGCCCCGCCGGGTGCGTGACCATGCCCGCTGGCTTGTTGACCGCAATTAGGTACTCGTCCTCGTAAATAATCTCGAGCGCGATGTCTTCGGGTAGGACCAGGGACGGGGGCGCGTCGGGAACCTCATAGCTCACCTGTTCGCCACCGCGCAGCTTGAAACCGGATTTGGTTTGCACCACGCCGTTCACCTGCACCGCGCCCGCTTCAATCCAACCTTGCACCTGAGAGCGAGTCGCCGTGACCCGAGCGCTGAGCTGCTGGTCCAGTCGGCCCGCCTCGGCGCGAAACTCCTGAGCGCTCAGGTCGCTCACGGCTGATTCCTGGCTGAGCGAGAGGTTTGAATTAAGAAACACTTAACAAAAGGTAAAGGTTTTAATTCGACAATGAGCGTCGTCCCATACGCATTTTTCAAATATGGGGAACGAATTTGAAGGGTTAAAGCTTTCTTTGTCATTTCTTTATCTCCAATGGGAGCGTACACTTCAGGGGTGTTGAGCGAAGGGGGTGAAGCCGTGCATATCCTGTCCGAGAGTGCTTCGGTGCGGGTTGAATTGACGCACTGGCGGGGCCGTCAAGCTGTTCGCAAACACCTGACCACCAATGCTCCGTTCATGTGTTCTCGCTTTGAACGCGAGGGCGACATTTCCCGGCGGCTCGAGCATCCCAATATCGTGCGCTGTCTGGAGGTCTTCGAGGGTGCGTTGGTATACGAATATCTCGAGGGCATCTCGCTGCGTGACTTCATCAACCTGCACGGTACTGTACCCGAAGCAGCGGCGCTGGGGTTGGTGCGCGGCATTCTGAGCGGGGTGGCCTACGCGCACGCTCGCGGCATTCACCACCTCGACCTCAAGCCCGACAACGTGATGCGCTCGCCCTGTGGACGGGTCAAAATCATCGACTTTGGCCTCGCTAAAGACATCAACCTCAAAGAGATTACCCGCGAGGGAGACCGTCTGGGAACCCCGCACTACATGGCCCCGGAGCAGTTTCACGGCGAGCGGAGCGAACCTCGCAGCGACCTTTACAGCGTGGCAGCTATTCTGTTCGAGCTGATTATGGGCAAGCCGCCGTTTCCCAATCCCTTTGCCTGGATGTACGGGAAAGCCGCGCTCGGCCCGCTGCGCGCGCACCCGGTCCTCGAGCACTTTATTCGCTGGGGCCTGGAGCAAGACCCCGCGCAACGCCCCGACACCGCGCTCGAGTACCTGATTGCGCTCGAGCGAGTGATGGAGATGCTGGGTGTGGACCAGCATCACGCTGCTGAGCCGCACGCTGCCGGACACCCTCCGCTTCGGGATACGGGATTTGGTCAAGCGCTCGAGGGCTGAATGTGAGCGGTGAGCTTGTGCGAGGGTCTCTGACTTGACCCTAAAATCTGAACCTTGTTGTGGGCGACGAGTTCTCGAGTTCGCTCACTTTTTGGGTCTGGCTCACTTATCTTCCCCGTAAAGTTTGCTCGAGCGCTCCTTCAAGTGCTCCTCCACGCCGCTTTCGTGCGCGATGAAGGCTCGAGACGCCATGCTCAGGAAGAGTCCGGTCTCGACCACACCCAGTGTGCCCTTGAGCGAACGCTCGAGCGCGTAGGCGTCGCCTGGGCGCACTTTCAGGTGAGCTATGAAGTTTCCGTTGTCGGTGAGGTACGGGTTTTCCCCTTCCAAGCGCAGCTCGAGCGGACCGAAGTGACTCAGGCGCTCGAGGGTGCGCTCGAAGGCGTAAGGCACGATTTCGATGGGCAACTGCCCTTTCTCGCCCAAGCGTGCAACCACCTTGCTCGAGTCCACGATGATGACCAGCTCTCTGGCCTGTACCTCGACCATCTTTTCGCGCAGCAAGGCTCCGCCCAGCCCTTTGATTAAATTGAGCTGGGGGTCTATCTCGTCGGCCCCGTCGATGGCGATGTCAAGTAACCTCGAGTCCAGCGCTTCCATTTTGAGGCCCTGCTCGAGCGCCAGATGTTCGCTGTCCACACTGGTGGCTACCCCGGTAATATTCTCGAGTTCACCCTCGCGCACCCGCCGACCCAGCTCGAGGATGGCGTATCTGGAGGTGCTGCCCGAGCCGAGACCCACCCGCATTCCGCTGTGAATCAGCGCCACGGCTTGCACGGCAGCTTGTTGTTTGAGCGCTCTCGAATCCATAAGGCTTCAGTTTAGCGGCTCTGTGTCAGGAGTGTGCGGTTTGGTGGGATTGGGTTGGGTGCTCGAGCACCCCTACTTCCCCATATCCTCCCGAATCGCCTTCGTCACCGCGTTGGCGTGTCCATCCACCTTCACCGCGTACCACGCCTTCACCAGCACGCCGTCGGGGTTGATGACGAAGCTCGAGCGCTTGACGCCCTCGGTCACGTTGCCGTACATGTTTTTAGTGCCCCACGACCCGACCGAGCGCATAAAAGTGTGGTTCGGGTCGCTGAGCAGCGGAAAGTTGAGGCTGTGTTTGGCGCTAAAATTCTGATGCGAGGCCGCGTCGTCGGCGCTCACGCCCAGTATCACCGCGCCCAGCGCTCTAAGCTCGAGCGCGTCGCGGAAGTCGCAAGCTTCTTTGGTGCAGCCGGGGGTGTCGTCTTTGGGGTAGACGTAGAGCACCACGTACTTGCCCCGGTTCTCCTCGAGCGTGTGAACCACGCCTGACGCGTCAGGTAAGGCAAAATTGGGGAAGGGCTGCCCCGCCTCGAGCTTGATTTCGGGTGAGGTTGCTTCAGTGGCTGGAGTTTCGTTTTGGGTCATGGATTAAGAATAGGAGTTTTGGAGGGTCAACTCCGTAAGCGCTAAAGTAATCCCATGTACACCGCCTCGAGCACCCGTTACGACACCCTGACCTACCGCCGCGCCGGACGCAGCGGCCTGCTGCTCCCGGCCATCTCGCTGGGACTGTGGCACAACTTCGGCGGCATAGATTCGCTCGAGAACGCCCGCGCCATGCTGTGCCGCGCCTTTGACCTGGGCATTCACCACTTCGATTTGGCCAACAACTACGGCCCGCCTCCCGGCAGCGCCGAGGACGCCTTCGGGCAGATTTACCGCCAGGATTTTAAGCCCTACCGCGACGAGCTGCTGCTCTCGAGCAAAGCCGGATACCTGATGTGGCCCGGACCCTTCGGCGAGTGGGGCAGCCGCAAGTATCTGGTGGCAAGCTGCGACCAAAGTCTGAAGCGCATGGGCGTGGACTACCTGGACATCTTTTACTCGCACCGTCCCGACCCCAACACCCCGCTCGAGGAAACGATGGGCGCGCTCGATTTCATCGTGCGAAGCGGGCGGGCGCTATACGCCGGAATCTCGAGCTACTCCCCAGAGCAAACTCGAGAAGCGGCCCGAATTTTGCGCGAGATGGGCACGCCCTGCGCCATTCACCAGCCGCGCTACTCGATGCTGGACCGCCGGGTCGAGGACGGCCTGACCGACGCGCTGAGCGACACGGGAATGGGCTGTATCGTGTTTTCCCCGCTCGAGCAGGGACTTCTCTCCAGCAAATACTTGCAGGGCATCCCCGAAGACTCGAGGGCGGCAGGCAAGGTGGGCTTTCTGCGCCCCGAAAACATCACCGAGGATAAGCTTGAGGTGGTACGCCAGCTCAACACTTTAGCGCTCGAGCGCGGTCAAACCCTGGCCCAGATGGCGCTGGCCTGGACCCTGCGGCTGCCCGAAATCACCTCGGCGCTCATTGGGGCGAGTCGGGCGTCTCAGATTGAGGACGCCGTGGGCGCACTCGAGCGGTTGGAGTTCTCGAGCGCAGAACTCGAGCGCATCGAAGCGATTCTGGGGAACAAGCTGGCTGCCAGCGTTTAGCCCAACTCGAGCGCTGCTGCAATAAAAGCGCTGTTCTGCTCCGGTGTTCCGATAGAGACCCGTAAACAGCCCTCGAGCGCGGGGTTGCCGCCCTGTTTGCGAACCAGAATACCGCGCTCGAGCAGGCCCGTGTAAGCAGCGTTCGCGTCAGGGGTGCGAATCAAAATGAAGTTGGTGCTCGAGGGGAAAGCCGTCCAGGTCGGGTGATTTTTTAGTGCCGCAGCGATGCGCTGACGCTCGGTCACGGTTTCCCGCACCCGCTCGAGCAGGTACTCTGGGTGCTCGAGCGCTACCTCGAGTGCGGCCCTGTGCAGGGTGCTGAAGCCAAACGGCGGCACCAATTTTTGAATCTCGAGCGCCAGTTCGGGACTGGTCAGGGCATATCCGGCCCGCAGTCCGGCCAGTCCCCAGGCTTTGGAAAAGGTCCGCAAACTCAGCACATTGGCGCGGCCCCGCACCACATCGCGGTAATCGCCCCCCGAATACTGGTGGTACGCTTCGTCAATCACGAAAATCCAGCGGTCTCCGGCGGCCTCGAGCAGCTCGAGCACCTCACTCGTCGGGTCGAGCCGCCCGGTGGGGGCTTGCGGCTGGGCCAGATAGAACACGCCGTTGCCGGTCTCGAGTTCACGCGCGAGTGCCTCGAGCGGAAGCGAAAAATCGGCCTCAAGCGGCACCTCGCACAGTTGACCCTCGAGCAGATGAGCCTCGAGCGCGTACAGCGAAAAGCTGGGCTTGACGGTTAGCACCCGCCGATTCATGCCCGCCAGTTCGGTAATCAGTCCAATGAGCACGTTGCTGCCGGTGGTCACGACCACACCGTTTTCACTCCATCCCTCGAATTTGGCCACCGCGCGGCGCACCGTTTCGGCGTTGAGGTCGGGATAACGGTTCCAGGCAGTGGCTCGAGTACGCTCGAGCGCCAAAGCTTTAAGCGCCTCGGGAAAGTCGTAGGGACTCTCGTTCTGGTCGAGCTTGATGGGGGCGTGGGTGGGTGTGAAAGGGTAAGCGGGGCTGCGGAGCACGGCGGGGCGGACGGGAAGCGGCATGGGGTGATTGTAGGGCCTCGGATGAGGAAGCGTGTCCAGAGGGGCAGGTGCGTGCAGCCCTCCAACTCACCCAAGACGAATGATAAGGCGTGTTAAACTGACTTCCAGAAGCTTCGCTCGAGCCATTTTTTTTCAATCTATCCCTCTTTTGGAGCACCCTCAATGTCCCGTTCAAATGTCCCGTTTCACTATCCGCTCGAGGCCCCGCATGGTTAAGCCCACCGTCACCGTGACCCTCACCGACGCGCTGCGCTGGGGTTTCAAGCGTGCGCTCGAGACCGGGCGCACCCAGCAGTTCGAGCTGTCCCAATTTGTATGCTCGAGTGACCGCAGACGAGGGCGTAGGGCGCAAGTTTCTACTCTTCCAGCTCGAGGGCGAACCCGACGAGCAGTTGGGGAAAGACCTGGCGGCAGCCCTCAAGTTCAAGGACTACACCCTGAGCTGGTTCGCGGGCCAGAGCGTGCGTTCTCTGGTGGTGGATGAACTCATCTAAAAAACAGTGTGGGCGCGGCTCAAGTGAACAAAAGAGAACTCGAGGGTCCATTTAAAGTGGACCCTCGAGTTTCATACTTGTTGTCTGGCTCAGCGTGAGTTTTTATCCAGATATACGCTGATATTGCGGTTTTTGGGCAGTGAAAAGCTTTTATCTAGACTCTTGTAACCCTTGACGTACACGTTGTAGCGGTAACTCCCTTCTTTGTAACCCACAAAAAAGGTGCTGGGGCCGCGTTGCCGCTCGAGTTCGCGCGCGCCCTGAAACACCGTGACCACCGCGCTCGAGGGAATGGTGCTGATGCGGAGGTTGCAGGGGCAGGGCACCATTGCGCCCGCCGCCAGCCCTTTGGGTCGCACGGTAAGGCTGATGCGTGAAGTCTGGCCCCCGCTGCGAATCTCAAAAGCGTGGTCGCCCGCGCCTTTGGGGGTCAGCTCGAGCGACCATTTGCCTGCCCCGTCGCTCTTGACGGTTCCAGCCTGGGTGTCCCCATCGAAGACGTCCACGCTGCTGTCCGGCTTGGCAACCCCGGAAAGCGTGAGCGAACCTTCTTGCACGCTCGAGCCGTCGGTGGGGTTGAGAATAGCGAAGGTGGGCGCGGGAGCAACAGGAGCGGAGGTGTCCAGTGTGGGTGGAGTTGGGGTCGTTGTGCTCGAGTTTGGTGTGCTCGAGTTTGGTGTGCTTGAGTCGGCTGTGCCAGAATCCGGCGTACTCGAGGCCGCGCCCACCTTGAGTGTGAGCGGTGCGGATTTGGCCACGCTTACGCCACTCGAGTCCAACGCCTCGGCGCTCAGCACGGTGGAACCCGCTTTGAGCGTCACGGTGTAATCGAAGTTACCGGTGTCGCTCACCTGGGTTTTGCCCACCACCACCCCATCCCGCAGAATCTGTACCTCGTTGCCGGGGGTGCCGGTGCCGTTCAGTACGAAGTCTCCGGCGCTTGGCGCACTGCTGGGGGCCTCGAGGGTTGGAGTCAGCCCCTCGCGGACGGTTGGTGAAGTGGCTGAGGAAGGTGGAGGGATTGTGGAACTCGAGGGGGTGGAATTATTTCTACCACCCAGGGCCAGGGTAAGGGCCGCAGCCACGCCCAGCACGACGGCTCCCGCAATCTTGACCGGATGAAAAGGGTACGCTCTCGAAGACTTTCGCATGGGATTCACCGCAAAGTATAACGCAGGGACTCTGAGAGAATCCCTGCGTTACAATTCTCGAGCCTTCACTCGAGCGACAGATTCTTTACTTCTTATCGCCCGCGTTGCCCATGAAGCCGCCGAACATGTCGTCCACCGCGCTGCCGAAGGCTCCGGTATCCACCTGCACCGGCTTTTCGTCGGGCTTGCCCTCGAGTCGGTTCTTGAGCATCCGAATCTCGGTTTCGGCGCTTTGCAGCTTCTCGATAAAGCTCAGCAGTTGCGCGGTTTGACCGGAGGTGTTCTTGGCCTGGGCGCACAGTTGCTCGAGTTCGTCCTCGAGTTCGGCGACGGTTTCCTTGTCCACCATCTCGGACAGGCGACCCCGCATGATGCTGCGCTCGTCCTCGGAGGCGTTGAGCTTGCGCTGAAGGTCGTCGAGTTCGGCGCGAATCTGTGGAGAAACACCACCCACCTGAATACCCCCCACCTGAGCGCTACGCGTCCGCAGCCCCTCGAGTTCGGTCTGAGCGGCCTTGAGCTGGGTGTACAGGTTCTGGGCCTGCTCGGCCCTGGCTTTGAGTGGAGCGACCTGGGTGTCGAGCGTGCTGAGCTGACCACGCAGGGTCTCGAGTTCGTGGTGAGCGCGCTCGAGGTCGGAACTGGGCACCTGCGCGCTGAGCTGACCGCGCACGCCCTCGAGTTCAGCCCGAAGCTGGCCGTGTTCGCCTTGAAGCGAAGCGAAACGCGTCTGAAGCTGCGCGTGGTCGTCGCCGCTGACCCGGCCCTCGAGCTGGGTCCGTAAGTCGCTGAGTTCGGCCTCGGCGGCGCTGAGCTGAAGGCCGCCCTGCTGAGCTTCCTCGAGTTCACCGCGCAACCGGACCAGTTCACCTTCGCGCGCTCCGAGCTGCTCTTTCACCTCGGCAAGCTGGGTAATCTGGACGCGTCCCCCCTCGAGTTCACGGTCCAGGTCTTGCACGCGGGCCTCGAGCGAGTGCAGCTTCTCGAGGTCGCGCTGGGCCACGCTCAGTTGACCGGACAGCTCCTGGGCGTGCGCTTCACGGCTCGAAAGCTGAACCTTTACGTCCTCGAGTTCGGCGTTTTGATGGGTGGCGTGGTCAAGTGCCTCCTTGAGAATGCGAATCTCGCCCTGCGCCTGGTGCAGCGCGTCCTGACCCACCATGCCGCCTATCTGGCGGCGCAGTTCCTCGGTTTCACCCTCGAGCACCCCGAGCTGAGCCTGTGCGCCCTCGAGTTCCTGAACCCGGCCCCGCAGGGTCTCGACCTCGTGCAGTTGCACGCTCAAGGACTCGTTCTGACCGCGCAGCGCCTCGAGCTGCTGATTCACCTGCACCACCTGGGCGTGGGCTAACTCGAGTTCGGCCTGACGCGCCTCGAGCGTGCCGTGAGCCTCCTCGAGCTGACCGCGCACACCCTCGAATTGGGCGGGTTCAATCAGAACGCTGGCGCGCTCACGCAGAGTGTGCAGCTCAGTAATCTGCGGACGCAGGGCCTCGAGTTCGGTTTCCAGACTGTTCAGACGGGCTTCCTGCTCGCCCACGTCCATGCCCCGCGCCTCGAGCTGACGCCGCACTCCGGCCAGCTCAACCTCGAGCGAGGCGTACACGTCGGCGGGAACCATCCGAACCATGCGCTCGCGCAGTTCCTCGAGTTCATGCTCCAGCACCGTGCCGTGCGCCAGTTGGGCCTCGAGCTGGTTAACCCGCCCCCACATCTGACCCAGCTCGGCCTCGCTGGCCTGCTTGCCCGCTTGTTCGGTGGCCTCGAGCGACTCTAGGTGGCCCTGAGCGGCCCGCGCTGCCATGCGGCTTTCCTCGAGCTGAGCGTTCACCTCGAGCAGGTGGCGCTCGAGGTCGTCCAGCCTGCTGCGCTCGACCAGTTCACCGGAGCGCTGCCGCAGCACCTCGAGTTCGTTCAGAACCTGCTGATGCTCGTCCGCCGAGACCGTGCCGGACACCTGGCCGCGCAGACTCTCGAGTTCGGAAACCACGTTCTGGTGCTGCTCGGGAGCCACCATGTCGGCAAAGCTGGCCTTGAGGGTCTCGAGTTCGCCCAGCGCGCTTTGGTGTTGGTCAAAGGGAATGCTGGTGTGCAAGCTGGCTTTCAGGCTCTTGAGTTCGTCCAGCACGGCGCTATGCTGCTCGGGTGCGACGCCTTGAAAGCCGTTCTCGAGCGCGGTGGTGTTGGATGCGTGGCTCAACTGGTCGCGCACGCGCTCGAGTTCAGTCTCGAGTTCACGAATTCGTTCGCCGCCGTCCAGAACGGTGCCGCTCGACGCCTGAGCGCCCGATACCTGACAGCGAAGCCCTTCGAGTTCACCCAGGACCGCGCTGTGCTGGTCGGGGTGGACCATCTCCGCCATCTGAGCGCGCAGCCCGTTAATTTCGCCCTCTTTGGCCTCGAACTGACTCCGCATCCCCTCGGCGTCCTTGAGCCGCGCCTGAAGGCCGAAAATCTCGCTACGCAAGGCAGCGCTGTCCTCGGGGGCGACCTTGTTCTCGAGTTGACTGCGCAGGCGCATCACCTCGGCCTCGCTGTCGCGCAGCCGGATGCTCAGCGTCTCGAGTTCGCCCATGCGGGTTTGCAGGGTTTTCATGTCCTTCTGGGCGGCGCTCAGCTTGCCTGCTGCGTCCGCGTTGCCGTCGGTGCGGGCCTTGAGCTGGCTCACCTCACCCAGCGCTACATTGAGCTTGCCGCGCAGCGCCTCGAGTTCCTTCTGGGCATTTTTAAGCGCCTCGGCCTCTCTGGGGTCACGCTCTCTGGTTTCGACGGTCCGGGCCTCGCCCGATTTGGCCTTGCCGCGCACGCCCTCGAGTTCCTGGCGCAGCTTCTTGGCCTCGGCCTCGGAAGACGCCAGACGAATTTCAAGGTCGGAGTTGCCATCTCTGGGAGGCTTGCCGCCGCGCCTGCGCCACAGCCACATGTCGTAGAGCCACTCGAGTACCCAACCAATCACCGCGCCCAGCAATATAAATCCGACCCATTGCCAATTCATACGTTCACCTTTTTCGACTCACCCGGTTGCAGCCCGCTCGAGACCTTGATTTTTCTTAATGCTGTACTCACGAGTACCATAGTATTTCCACAATAGCTCACTTCTCAAGCCTGTGCTCGAGCACACCCCAACGGGGGTGAAACGTGGCTGTCATAAACCTGAAATGCACAGTTTATTATAACGGGCTGAGACGCTGAGGAAGCTGGACCGTAAAATGCCTTGCTCGAGCCGAGAAAGCCATTTCTGGGGTGAACTCGAGCTAGCAAAAACCCTCTCCAAACAGCGAGAGGGCAAGGTGCATCGAAAAGGGGAGTGCTCGAGCGTATTCCAGACGACACGTTCTTTAACGGCGTCCGAACTGCCCAGCGGGCGCGCCGCCTGCCGCGCTCGAGGCCGGAGCCGGGGTGCTTTGCCGGGTTTGTTGAAAGCCCTCATTTCGGTTGGCGTTGCCCGCTCCTACCGGAGGGGTGGACCCCGGCGCGGTGCCGTCGAGCGCGCACAGACGGGTGAACTCCTTGGGGTCCACCGCCCGCTCGAGGCCGATATCGTAGCTAATCAGGCGCTTCTTGACCATGCTAGCCAGCATCGCGTCCATAGTAATCATGCCCAGCGCGGCGCTGGTCTGCATCACGCTCACAAGCTGATAGCTTTTATTTTCGCGGATGAGCGCCCTCACCGCCGGGGTCGCCAGCAACAGCTCGTAGGCCATCACCCGGCCCCCGCCTTGCAGCAGCGGCAAAATCTGCTGGGTCATGACCGCGACCAGATTGTTAGCGAGCTGCACCCGAATCTGTTCCTGCTGCGCTTCGGGAAACACGTCCACAATGCGGTCAATGCTCTCCGGGGCGCTGTTGGTGTGCAGCGTGCCCATCACCAGGTGCCCGGTTTCGGCGGCGGTCACGGCCATGCTGATGGTTTCAAAGTCGCGCATCTCGCCCACCAGAATCACGTCGGGGGCTTGACGCAGCACACTTTTGAGCGCGTTGGCGAAGCTGTGGGTGTCGCTGCCGATTTCGCGCTGGTTGATGACGCTCTGCTTGTGCCCGTGCATGAACTCGATGGGGTCTTCGATGGTCACGATATGGACCCGTTTGTTGACGTTGATGTGGTCAATCAGGGCGGCCAGGGTGGTGGACTTGCCCGACCCGGTGGGGCCTGTGACCAGCACCAGACCGCGTGGCAGGCCCGCGATGTCGATGACCGACTGCGGCAGCCCCAGTTCTTCCACCGAGCGAATCTTGGTAGGGATAAGGCGCATCACCCCGCTCACCATGCCGCGCTGCATAAAGCAGTTGACCCGGAATCTCGAGGTGCCGGTCAGGGCGAAGGAAAAGTCGAGTTCGCGGT
>Ga0123339_10002522_pt1 | contig 12377 bp, 7 predicted proteins | sample lystaG_FD_89956 | JGI IMG/M metagenome (GOLD analysis project Ga0123339, IMG submission 89956) | Glacier valley bacterial and archeal communities from Borup Fiord, Nunavut, Canada, to study Microbial Dark Matter (Phase II) -... | ecosystem: Environmental > Aquatic > Freshwater > Ice > Glacier ... | reverse complement strand
TGCACGGCGCAGTCAGCGATCACGGCAGCCAGCTCTTTCAGGGTCGTCTTCCCTGCAAGATCGAGGGGTAACGGCACTAACTTTGCAGTCCCCTGTGTGCTGGTCAGTTGTTCCTCTGCGCTGCGTATCTGCTCCTGAGAGTTCACGTAATAGTTCTGGAAATGGGCGATGATCTCCTGATTGGGCGCACGATCTTTGTCAACCCCCACCAGAACGGAGGGCATACCCTGCTCGCGTGCGAGACGCGCCGCCACTGCACCAAACTGCGCCGTTCCCCAGCGTCGCGCAGGGTCGCCCGCCGCCTGATTCAGCACTGCATAAGGCTGATCGGGATCGACGCCGCCCGCAGCCAGCATCTCGCGTACGCGCTCCCGTTCCGCTGCCGGGACCGCCAGCGGAAACGTAATTATTGCCGGGGATGCGCCGAGCACGCGGGCGACATCGAGGAACCAGTCCACGCGATGCACGCTCTCTTTTCGCTTCGGCAGCGAGCGCGACACGATTCCCGAGCCGTCCCGCATTCGCCACCAGCCGATCCGATATCGCGCACCAGTTGCCAGCGCCATCAGCGCGCTTTTGGCGTACCCCTGCAAATCCAGCGTGACATCGAATCGCCGCCGCCGCAGCTTCCGCACAAACTGCAGGTACTCCGCCCAGACCTGCGGCGAACGCAGCCGCCCCCGGTTCCAGCGTCCACGAGGAATCACGATCACGTCGTGCAGGCACGGATTGCCGGAGACGATCTCTTCGGAAATCTCCTCGACGAGCCAGGTGATCTCGAGGTGCGGATACGCTTCCTTCAGCGCCGCAGAGATCGGCAGACAGTGGATCACGTCCCCGATTGCGGACAGTCGTATGATCAGCAGACGCCGGACGGCATTGAGATCGGGCAGCGGATGGGCGCTCATCGAGCGGCAGGCGCGCCGACGCGGGGGGCGGGGGTCAGCGACTTTCCGGCAAGCCGCTCCAGGACGGCCACGGGGGCGAGTTCGGGCTGCGCCATCGCGTGCTGCGGGACGATGCAGGTCTGTTCGAGCGCGTATTGTCCGGAAAGGACGGCGTGCGCGACCTGATCGGTGAAAGTGATCCACGTTGTTCCGGGGGGAAAGGCGAAAGTCTGCCGACGCCCTGCGCGCTGGAAATCGGCATCGCTTTTCAGATAATGATGGAAGCCGAGCATGAACTGGTCGTAGGCGGAGCGATCGACGGCGCGGAGGCCGACGAAGCGAACGAGTTTCTCGGCTCGACGACGTATCGCGGCTATCGGTTTCGTCACCCGATTGAGCCCGGCAGCAACGGCGTAGCGGGTCGCGAGTTCCTCGAACGGGTCGGCGATCGCCCAGACGCGATCCTGCAGATCATTGATATTGGTGAAGGCGCGCAGTATTCGCCCGCCGTGGGTCGGGCGCGTCGGAAAGGCATCGAGATGCAGCAGATCATTTCGATGCCGCAGCGGAATATTGCGCCCCTGCTCCTCGACCGGTCGAAAACTGGCGTAGTCCACTTTCCAGTGCTTTGCGTAGGCAGGGAAGAGTTCGCCGAGCGTCCTCAGTGCGCCCTGCGAATAGGCGGCGAGTACGCCCTGTAGCCGGAGCGCATCGGTTTCGCCTAGCGCATCGGTTCCGGTCGTGCGCTGCAGGTGCGGTTTGTAGGCGATGTTTTTGTGCGACGCGCGGTCGGTTTGACGCTGTGCGCGGAGAAAGGCACAGTCGTCGATCAGCGGCAAAAAAGGCGTCGGATTCAGCAGCAGAATATTGCCCCGCTCCAGTTCCTGACAGAGTTCGTGCCGGTACGCGGCGTCGCTGTTGCTGGTATCGACCGGTATCGCTTCCATCATCCCCCACTCTCACTGCCGCCCGACTCGGGCATGGCATTTCGTTGCTTTACCGTATGGCTTTGCGTCATACGTTTTATAAAGCACTCCTGGCGGTCGGTCCAACGGATTGCAGCCAATCGCTGCGGGCGTTCGCCAGGTAATTGTCCTTTTGTTTGTCTTCTCCCGTCGGACACGACACTTTCGTCGGCAGGTAGCCGGTCACAGGACAATATAAGTTCTTATTCCAATCCGATCAGCGTTTCATTAGGCGCCCAGACATCAACTGGCTGACCGTCGATCTCCTTTTCTCTGGCGCTTTGCGCGACGCCACTCGATCGAGTGGTCACTGTCCGCGTGGTCGTTGTCGCCGTCCCGGCTTGCGCGTGAGCAGCGTCGCGGAGGCAGTAAAGAAGCCCACGAGCAGAAAAGCAATGCAATTCAGCCTGTTCGTATTGTACATCGCAACTTCTCCTCTGACCTTGCTCGCATCGCGAACAACTTCGGTACCCGCTCCGACGCTTTTCACGCTTACGAGCAAGCGGCGTTCGATTGTTGGTTTCTCTCATGAAACAGGTGATACTATTCTACCCGACTTATGCCTGTGAGCTATGATTCGACAGCACGATGCCAGGGCTAGCGCATCTTAACGGACGAGAATCCGTTTCAAATACTTGTTGTCCCATCCGGCTTTCTTGCGCCTGGCTTTGATCCCGCGCTTGCAGGTCTTCTCCTGACGCAGTAGGTTTGGAGCGATAGGGCGCAGCACCGCCATGTTTTCGGCGCCGTTGTCTTTGCGAATACGGCACGCATCTTCGTTGAGGCTGACATCGAGCACATGATGCAGACGGTTCTCGATATCCCAGTGCTGGCGTACCGCGCGCAGCACTTTGCGCGCATTATGACCTAATAGACAAGTCTCAGATGACTCTGAAGCACAGGATATTGAACAGCGTCAAAATAGTGATCCGACGGTTCCTAAAATATGAAAGTGATCAATCGAGTATTTAGCCTTATCGTGAAACTTTTGAGCCCCTGTCGGATATTCTGGCAGGGGCTTACTATAGATTATTGTCCGCACTTGCAGACTGATGTATACAAGTATACTCCCTCAGAACCGGAAAAATTTTGCGGCAATGTACCGCGAACGCAGCTTGAAGCGAGTTATCGGAAAGTAGGAATGGTAACGGTTTCGCCGTCAAGCAGCGCCGACTCGTGGGCGCAGATGCCAGGAGCCGTCCAGTCCGCCGCTGTAATTGCGTCGATCGCAGGAGAACGCGCTTCGACGATACTGCGTACGAACTCGTGGACGAGGTGCGGATGCGACCCGCCGTGCGCTCCGTCAGTCTCATATTGTGTGAACTCGCGGATCGACGTGGGCAGTCGATCGGCATAATCGGGGATCGTAACGCGTTCGGTTGCGACCGGGCGTCCCCAGGGCGTCCGCTCATCGCTCAGGGTGAACAGCGCCGGCTTTTCGTCATGAAGCTGGTTCCATTCGAAGCCGCGTTTCGTCCCGTAGATATGGAATTTCTCGACATAAGGGCGCGCAGTCTCGAACCACGACCGGGTGACCTCAGCAGCGACATCTGAGTGCTCCAGCCGGAACAAACCCGTCTCAAGCCGAAATGGATTGCCGCCTGGTACCTGTAAATGTGGGGAAAGCCGACCCGAACCCAGACAGTTCACTTTTGTGGCGCGCGTTCCGGCGAGCGCGAGGAGCGGTGCGAGAGCATGCGTGGAATAGCGCATCGGCGGGACTTGTCTCCAATACTCGGGATAGCCCTCGACGTCCTGAAAGTAAACTCCGCGCAGGAACGTCAGTTCGCCGAAGTCGCCCCGATCGTACAGGTCTTTGACGTATAGAAACTCGCGCGAGTAGACGACCGTTTCCATCATCATGTAGTTCTTGCCGCTCGTCTGCTGCGCCGCGATTACGCTTCGCAGCTCTTCGATCGAATATCCCATCACAACCGCGCAGGCACAGTGCTTGCCCGCTTCGAGCACACGAACCGCCTGTTGCGCATGGAGCAGCACCGGCGTCAGCAGATGCACGGCATCGATGTCGGGCGCGGCGAGGAGCGCATCTACATCAGTGAATCGACGGCGAACACCGAAACGATCTCCCACTTCGTTCAGCCGCTCGAGATTGGTATCGCATAAGACCACCTCGCCGACGTCGGGATGCCGCTGATAGATCGGCACGAACTCCGCCCCGAACCGAATTCCCACGACTGCTATACGTAGTTTCGACCGACCCACCGTGCGCCTCCCTTCACGTTTTGATCTTTCCCAAAAACGGTGTTCGGGTCTACGTTGTCGAAATCCTGCATTGGGTCACCCGACCGGATGCAATCAGCATGGCGTGTGGCGGCAGACATAAACAGTCTGCCACCCAGGGAATGTTTGCCATTTCTAGACTGTCTTTTTTTGCGTCTTCTGTTGCGGGCTGTAAATAGTTCACTTTCCAAATGCAAGCGGGCTCTGTCGTCAGTAAAGAGGGCGCAGCAAGCAGCGCCCCCATAAATCCTCAGGAGCACAATCTTTTACGGTCCCCATTCTACTTCATACTGCTCGCACCAACCTTTTTCGTGCGGCTCTTAGTCGTTCCGATCGTGACACGCCAGGCAACCAACTTATCGTTCTCATCGCGCTGCATACGCGCTTTGAGATGCTGACCTGTTTTCAGCGATGTCCACATCAGCGTTTTCGTGCCCCGCCGAACCTCGACGTCCTTCGTGCAGTCGAGGGTGCGTGTCTCGCCTGCGGCGGTCGTGAGCGTGATTTTATGTGGCTCACCGGCATCGAGTGCAGAGATCGTGCCGTTGACGGTTGCAGCAGTGTGCTCTTTGACCTGATCCACGCTCTTCTCATTATCCGTGACGACCCGTGCAATCAGAGTGCCGCTCGTTGTCGAGCGCGGCGAAATATAGATCGTGCTGCCTGCCGCGAAATCGGCGGCGGCAGCCTCTTTGCCGTTCTTCCACCAGAGGGTTTTATCGTTTGTCGTATAGCTCATCGGTACAGAAGCGGTACCGATCGTGACGTCCAAACCTCCGTCTTCCACCTTTTTGAGCGTGCAGGCGGTCGTGTCATGGCTGATTTTCGTGAACCACATCCACGAAGCGGGATCGGCAAGCTGGCTGACCTGCATTAGCCCGCCACTCGCGCGGCGCACGTGCGCGACAACTGTTTCGCCGGACTTGAAGTCCCCGACAGCCGCGATTTTCCCGCCCTTCAGATAGAGTGTATTCTCTGTCAGCGCGTAATCGAGGTTTCCTGCGCCAATCCTGATTATAATAGTGCTTTCGTCGGTGTTCAGGGCATTCAGACTAATAATCTGCCCTCTTTTGATGTTGGGGGATTTGGCGGTCGTGCGCGATTTGCTCGTCCCGGTCTTCTTGCCGGTTTTGTTCGTGGCAGTTTTAGTCAGAGGGGTTGTTTCGGTTCCAGTTTTGGTTTCTGCTGGTAGAGTGGCGGAAGCAGGAGTATTCTGCGCGACCAGTGTGGCTGGCAGAAACAGTACGAGCAGCGAGGCGGCTGCGAGCGGGCGCAGGAGGCGATTTATCAAGTGGGTTCTCCCTGTTACAGCGGCAAACGAGTGGGTAGTCACAGCGAAAAGAACCGGACAGCTATCTGCAGTGCTTTCGATGTTTTGATCTGCATCGAATGTATGGCAACTTCTGCTGTCTATATCGGCCGCAGTCATAAACTGCTCGCTCAAGCGCAGTCGCGGCATCGCAGCGGGCAATTCCTGCGCTCTATTCTAGGACACTCACAATCGAAAGCCGAAACCGGAAACACGCACTAAAAATAGTTTTGGATTGTCGGCTTGAAGCAGAAAAAGCAAAAGACCCGACTCATTCCAGAGGACTGGGAGATGAGACGGGTCAAGGTGGGCGGCAGGTCATGCCGGTGCGCATCAGGGAGCTGCTGGTTCTACACATCGCCATCGAGCTCCGCATAAACCTCACGGATACGCCGGACATGATAGGCGACATTCGCGGAGGTGCAGCCGACGATCGTGCCGACTTCGCGCCAGGTATAGCCTTCCAGCAGGGCGCGCAGGATACGCTGCTGGATCGTGGTCAGACGGGAGAGCAGTACGGACATATCGACCGTGCGGTGCGTGTCCAGATAGGCGGCGGCGTTCGGCGGAATGTCGTCGAGCGCGATGTGCTGACGCCTGCGCTGTCGGCGGATCGTGTCGAGAATGCGCCAGCGGGCGCGCTTCAGCAGGTGCTGTTCGGGCGTTCCGACCGTGACATCGAGGCGCGGCATGATTTCCAAAACCGCGACCCATGCCTCCTGACGCAAATCGTCCTCATCAACTCCGCAGCGTCTTCCGAAATACGACGCCATTTTTTCAATGCGTGACTGGATCGTGTCCAGCAGTTCGTCCTGAGTGGCAGCGGGACAGTTTCCCGCTTCGTACCGTTCCAAAAGTCCGGGCATTACGCTTCTCCTCGAAAAAGCAGTCAACAAAGAGCTGACAACAAAAAAGCAGACACTAAAAAACGCACATTCATCGCGGGCTCGGCAAGTGATGACCACCTGCGGATTCCGGGACGAGATGCGCGTGACTACATGAGACGGCGATTTACGCCATCACATGGTCTCTGCCTTCTCGATCAAGAAGCGGCTGAAAGGGAAACTACTGCACACAGACGTCGAAATGCCTGCGGGCTAAAGCTTGCCTTTCGGTGGACAAGACCCGAGTTCAAACTTGATGCCGACGGGCAATAGCCCTCTGAGCGGCACTATGTTCATCTTTCTCAACACTTCCCCACCTCCGTAGTTTGGATTGGCAAACAACTAAAAACTTAGTGACTCTGACGAGCGGTAAAGTCAATCGAATGGATCAACTGAGGCCGCGCGGATACAGGAATGAGGCAGCAGAGCGCACTTACCAGGCGTTGGCGCTTCAGCTGTACGCACTTCCCGCATAACTTCATCTAATACAACTGCGTATCGTACAAAATGAGTATAACACCTATTTCGGCGATTACCCCACCTTTGCTAAAGACTGTAGAAACTATTTTTGGAATTATTTTTTGCGACTGGCTGTTTGCTGCGTATGACGCATGGTCGAGGAGACAATCGATGCGAAGCGAAGGGCTGTTCTCGCTCGTAATATAAACGATTGCAGTACGGTGTACAACTCGTCTGTTGTCGCTGGAGTATAATAGTGTGCGGTGCGAATGCTTCGTCACATCACATTCTGCACGTATTTCACAGCCGAAACGATCGTTTGAAGACAAAAATGAGTTGAATACCAAAAATAGAAAGTGATAGAAGAGTATGATTTCGTTGGAAGAGGTAACGCGCGAAAAGCAGTCCGCCCTGCTCGAGACTTTCGACAGCCCGCGCCCCGAGCGCAATTTCCGTGTCGTCCACACCTGCCCTGAGTTCACGTCGGTCTGCCCGATCACCGGACAGCCCGACTTTGCAACCATCACGATCGACTATGTGCCCGACCGTATTTGCCTCGAACTCAAGTCGCTCAAAATGTATTTCTTCGCCTTCCGGCAGCAGGGAATATTTTATGAGGCGGTAGTCAACCGCATACTTGACGATCTTGTGAATGTCTGCCACCCGCGTCAAATGACCGTCACAGGCGATTTCAATGTGCGTGGGGGCTTTGGCTCCATCGTGACTGCCGAATATCACAAAGAAAACGCCTGAACAACATTCCTGACAGTTGGCTGGTCAAAGCCGACACTGAAAAATCAACAAAAAATCAACAAAATTGATAGTATTTTAGTTTCCGGTAAATCATGCCACTATAAACACAATTGAGAGAAAAACCGTGTTAAGGGTCTGTAAACATATAACTTCCCGAATTCAAGAGAGCGCAGTAAGCAGCGCCCTAAGAATGCCAGGGAACTTATTCTTTTACAGTCCCTAAGGGCACGGGATTGCCGGAATGGTAGTTCAAGGGAATTTTACATGACGCATCCGGCTCACATCGAAATGATACCGACCGAAGGGATTGAGATGTCGGTGGGGTAACGGGGTGCAATGGCTCAGGTCCTCGTCACGGACCACATGCCCTTCCTGACGCAGTTGCTCGACAAGCAAGCCCATCTGACGCGTATTCCAGCAAACAACGGCATTATGCAGCACGGAGAGGCAACTGAACGTGTGCAGTTGGTCCTCAAACTCCCGACCTCGCAACGCACCCTCCTTGCCGAAGCAGAGAAATCGAGACAGGCCATGCGACCTCTCGCCCTTATTGAGTTCGCGTCCCATGCGACGGCGTAACTGTTCATCATCGAGATAAGTCAGAATGAAAGCCGTCTTGTAGACCCGACCGATCTCCGCTAGCACCTGGTGGATGCTGTTGCGGCGTGCATAGGAGCCCAGGCGATGCAAGATGAGGGAAGGTGAGACATTGCACGCCTTTATGGAGGCGATCACCCGAACGACTTCATCCAAGGATTGGCGAATACACTCTGGTCGAATCGTCCCCGTCAGCAGCAGATTCAGGTGCGGATACTTCTTGGTGCGGTCCATCTTGTAGAGGGTCTGGTCTTTGACATCGCGAATGCGAGGCGCCAGATCGAACCCCAGGAGAGCCGCCCGTGCCTGTTGCGAATCCGAAACTCCCGGTCACTACTGGCTGGCTTGGCAATTCTATGCTGCGTGGACAGGTGGCTGCGTGGAAAGCAAACTGTCCGCTGGACTGCTCCACTGCTGTCCGACGATGCTAAACTTTCGCGCAAGGCCATCTGCCACGCAGAAGACTACATCTTTGCCGCCTGTCAGCCGACCGCTGGATTGCTCGGAGTAGTTTACGTTTACAGTGCCAAGGACGAAAAGCTCGTGGGCCGCATCAGTAGCGGAAAAGAATACACCCAACGGACCGGCTGGGTGGACTTGAACAACGGACTGCGCGCCCGTCAGTTACCCGACGGTCGCTACTGCCTCACGCAGGAAGAAAACTTTCACGGCAAAGTGCTGGTCATCCTGTGGACACCAGCGAATGCCGGGAGTCCTGCTGCAAAGTAAGCGGCGGAAAAACTCAAAAATTATGCACAAATCCGCACCAACAATTTTCTGCCGTCAGACTTCCATTCTAGTCTTCGAGATCGTTTATCGTCTACTCCTGGTCATATCGAAGAATCGAAAGAATCCGATGAAATTCGTATGGCGAAGCCTCGCTCTCGTCTCTGTTTTGATAGGCTCCGCTCGCCTCAGCAAAGTTGCCGCTACTGTGAGCGCCACGGACTTCCCGATCTGGATCGAGTTAGACAAGCCCCAACTTGTAACTGTCGTGATCGAAGATGCGGCGGGCCACCGTGTACGCAATCTGGTCGCGGAAATGCAGTTGCCTGCCGGGCGGAACCGGCTGAGCTGGGATGGCTTCGACGATGGCAGGCGCAATGCCCATGGCGACCTCATACGAAAGCGTGTCGCTCCGGGGACCTACTGCGCTCGTGGTCTCAGCCATGACGGTATCAAAACCATTTACGAGTTCACCGCTTACAGTGGCGGCAATCCTGCCTGGCCAAACAAGGAACGCACCGGGGGATGGCTGGCGGATCACTCCGCGCCTATGAGTGCACTGTTTCTCCCTCCTGGCGCGGGCTCACCGTATGGCGGAGGAAAGTCGCAGGTTCTGCTCTCTGCCCTTATTGCTGAGGCGGGTGCGCCGTTTGTGTGGGTGGGCACCGATGGCGAAACTTATCAGCGAAACTCAGTTTTCGGCTGGGATGGCGCCATTGCTCTCGCCCGCGATATCGGCACCAGGGGACGCGACGACGTCTATGCTTACGGCATTATGGCCGGGGAGACGTCCATCAAGTTGCGCGGCTTTAAGCGCGACGGCAGTGGCATGGAAATCCTGACCTACCAATCCGCCATTGCGATGCCACGTGAGCCGGGAACCATCGGCCTATCGCTCGCCGTGCGCGATGGTTTGGCCGTCATCAGCGTCCCCGGCGAAGAGAAGCTTTTGTTTGTAGACACCATCGGAAAAAAGGTGCTGGGGTTAACGCCGATGCCTTCACCGCGTGGACTGTTATTTGACCACCAGGGACGGCTACTCGTGGTGAGTGCCAGGAAAATCTTGAGGTTCACGCTCAGCCGCAAGGATCCGGCTGCCGCGCCGGTTCTGGGGGATGCCACGATCTTTGTCGCCCAGGGGCTGGAAGATCCGCGCACCCTCGCCATCAGTGCTTCAGGGGAGGAACTCTATGTGGCTGACTGGGGTCAGAGCCATCAGGTCAAGGTATTCTCACCCACAGGTAAACTCCGCCGCACGATTGGCAAACCGGGCGGAGCGCAACTGGGTCTCTATGATGAGCTCCGCATGACCCGTCCGCAAGGTCTGGCCCTGGATGACAAAGGGCAACTATGGGTCGCCGAAGCGGATCACCTGCCCAAACGCATCAGTGTCTGGACTGCGGGCACTGGCAAGCTGGTGGAAGCTCGCTATGGGCCACCGCACTACGGCGGTGGCGGCACAATTGATCCGCTGGACAAGACGCGTTTCTTCTATGCCACCTTTGAAGGTGTCATGGAGTTCAAGCTCGATTGGGCCAACGGCACCTCCCGTCTCCACGCCGTGGTTTGCCGCCAAGACATCCAACGCTTCGCCAGAATGCCGGGTGAAAACTGGTTGCCTGAGACGCCACTGCGTGTTGGCGGGCGAACTTATCTTATTGGCGGCTATCAGGGCGGCTTGCGCGGCAACACCTACACCGCCACCTTCTTGTTGGATGAGACCACGCACATTGCCCGGCCCGTTTCCTATGTCGGCAGTGACCGCTGGTGGCCCAATGTCGCCAAAGACAAGGCCATCGTCGCCCTGGCTCCCGACAAGAAAAACGAACAGTTTCTCGCCTGGTCTGATCTGAACAACGATGGCCAGCCGCAACCCGAAGAGTTCACCTACCGTGTTTTCGATGAGACGTTCGTTGGACGAAATGGCGAGACGCGCAAGACTTTTGGTTACCGTGATTTCAACGTCAACTCCGATCTGTCCCTTCAGGGATCCTGGGGCATCACCGTTCCCACACCTCTGATCCGCCCCGATGGGGTGCCCATTTACGATCTCGCTAAAGCTCGCTTTGCAATCACTCCCACCCAGGAGCTGGTTGCAGGTGAAGATGGCTACGATACCCGGCCACTGAAGGATGGCAGCTCACTGGTCGGACTGCTCTCCGCCTGGCACAAAAACAAGCTGCTCTGGAGCTATCCCGAACGCCGGGGCGAACCGCCGCAATTTCCCGGCGATATTGTAGACCCGACCCGCTTGCTCGGCCCCGTCGTCACGGCAGCCTTGGGCGATGCCGGACAGTGGTATGCCGTCAACGCCGAGAAGGGGAATATCTTCCTCTTTACTGCTGACGGCCTGTTCATCCAGGAGCTCGGTGGCGATATGCGGGTCAAACCGCTCATCCGCTTCCCCGAGGCGAGACGCGGTCTGGTCATGGAAAATATCAGCTTTGAGGATGAGCATTTCCATCCGACCGTAACGCAGACGCAAGCCGGCGAGATATACCTCGTCGCGGGCAAGGAGCACTCGTCGATCTTCCGTTTGGCAGGATTTGAGAATATTCGCCGCCGCGCCTTCGGCACGGTGCAGCTGACCCCTGCGGCCATGGCTTCGCTGCCCGAAACTCGGGTCACCAAAGCCCGCCAGCAGGGCCGGGCCACGACCTACGTGAACTTGCTGACCGCTCCTCCCAAGGTGGACGGCAAACTCGATGACTGGAGCGCTGGCACACGCTGGCAGGAGATCGGCAACGCTGGACTCGCTGCGGTCACCGTAAGTGGAGATCGACTCTATGCCGCCTTCAAAACCAGTGACCCGCACCTGCTGGATAACGACGCCGTCAATCCCACGTTCATGTTCAAAAATGGCGGTAGTATTGACCTCATGATCGGGACCGATGCCACTGCCGATCCCAGACGCACTTCGCCCGTCAAAGGTGACCTGCGGCTCCTGGTCACGAAGGTCAAAGGCCGTCCGGTGGCGATGCTGTATCGCGCGGTAGTGCCGGGGACGCAAGAGAAGAACCGAGTGCTGTTCGAGTCGCCGATCGGCAAGGTTTGGTTTGATCGTGTTGATGACCTCAGCGGCCAGCTCCATCTTGCCCAAAACGGCGGGAACGTCGAGTTCTCGGTGCCCCTATCAGCGCTTAGTTTTTCGCCGCAGGCGGGCGAGAGCGTCCTGGCTGACTTCGGCATCCTGCGCGGTAACGGCGCCCAGACGATCCAACGTCTCTACTGGAACAATTTCAATACAAGCATCGTGAGCGACATCCCTGGCGAAGCCCGGCTTCAGCCAGCAAACTGGGGTCTCTGGACTTTTCGAGCCTTCAACACCAACCTGCGGGACCCTGATCCTGCAGCGGTCAAGGCGACTATTTCAGGTCTGCGTTATGACCTGTTCAAGCCCACTGGGAATTTTGAAGGCCGTATACCCGATTTCTCGAAAATGCAACTGACCTCAAGCGGGACAACTGACACCTTTGTCTTCCCGACCAGGGCCGAAAAACAGCCGGGCCTTCGATTTTCCGGTTATATTACCGTTCCTGAGGATGGGCTTTACACC
>Ga0123339_10002516_pt1 | contig 12388 bp, 14 predicted proteins | sample lystaG_FD_89956 | JGI IMG/M metagenome (GOLD analysis project Ga0123339, IMG submission 89956) | Glacier valley bacterial and archeal communities from Borup Fiord, Nunavut, Canada, to study Microbial Dark Matter (Phase II) -... | ecosystem: Environmental > Aquatic > Freshwater > Ice > Glacier ... | reverse complement strand
GATTCTTTAGGAAGTTTATATCCAGAAGTATTGAATATTTGGTCTGATGAAAATGATAAATCACCATTTGAAATAGCTCCTAAAGCAAGAAAAGCATATTGGTTTAAGTGTGAAGATGGAATTCATAATAACTATAAAAAAGCTATTTATTCTGGTGCTAAACATGGCTTTAGATGTCCAGAATGTAGTACAAGTAAAGGCGAACAAAAAGTTTCAGAATTTTTAACAAATAACGATATAAAATATATACCACAATTTGAATGCAACGGTTTAACAGGTGTTGGTGGTGGCAATTTACGTTTTGATTTTTTTGTTCCAAATATAAATACAGTTATTGAATATGATGGGATAGGACATTATGAACCAATAGATTTTGATGGTCTAGGTAAAGAAATCGCTGAAGAAAAATTCAAAATACTAAAAATCCATGATAAAAGGAAGAATCAATATTGCAAAACTAATGGGATTAAAATGTTAAGAATTCCTTATTTGGATTTTGATAATATCGAAGAACTTCTTAAAAAAGAGTTAAAAATAAATTAAAAGAAAATATAAGAAAGTAGGTGATGATTTTGGCAGTCGCTAAAAAACCTAAAGAAGAAAAAACTTGTTTAATCTGTGGCGAGACAAAATCAGCTTCATCCACAAATAACAAATTTTATACAAATAGAAATAAAATTTTAAATGAAAAATTTGGAGTATGTAAAGAATGCATTGAAAAAATAGGATTAAATGATAGTTTAGAAGATGTCCATTTATTGTTAAGATTAATGGACATTCCTTTTATCCCTGAAAAATGGGATGATTGTACAGCACAAACAAATACACTCATAGCATATATGGGAAATAAAGGTGTTAATTTACCTAAAGTAAAATACAACGATAAGGTTTTAAATGAGATGCATTATATTGATAGTCCTAATTTTTCACAAGTTAATAATGTTTTAGAATTTTTAATGATGAGTTCTGAAGAGAAAATGAAAAACATTGAAAAATGGGGAGAAGCTTTTTCAGATGCGGAATGTTATAAAATGAATAAGTCAGTTGAAAATAATATTAAAGTAACTGGTAGAGATGATTATCAATCCATTAAAAGTTTTGAGAGACTTGCAAGAGCAGAAATACAATTAGATAGAGCATACGCTAATACAAACTACAAACAAAATGATATTAAAAATGCAGAAGATGTTTTAAATACGGTTATGAAACAAGCAGGTTTAGCATTTGAGCAATTAACCAAAACAAATAGTGACAGCACTCTTGGGACAGATATAAGAGATGTTATAGAAAATTATGAACCTATGCCCGAAGCAATTGAACCTTTTGATGATATTGATAAGATTGGAAAATATATTACACGATTTTTAATGAAACCATTATTACGAAGTGTTGGTAAAGATAATAGTTCTCTTACGGAAGAATACGAAGAAATAAAGTTAGAAATAAAAGACAAAAAGAATAAATGGCTTAATAAAAATAAGGATGATTCAAATGAAAACGAAGATAATTAAAAAAGAAAGACTTCGTGGAGCTTTATTAAACAAAGATACTCAGTATAAAGATGGTTTAAAAATATGGATTCCATTTTGGAGAAAAAATATACATAGATTTATAATGGATTATTTTGAATGTAATGAAATGAAATTATTTCAAAACATATTATTGTGGTTAATGTCAAGAAGTGTAGTTTTCGTATATTTAGCCAGCAGGGGACAAGGAAAAAGTATGATCGTTTCATGGTTTGCTTGTGGAGAAGCCGTTTTGCTGCCAGGAATTGAAATTGTTATAACAAGTGGTACAAAAGGACAAGCAAAATTAATAGTTTCGTCTAAGATAGAAAAATTTGCTGAAAAATATCCAAATTTAGATAAAGAAATATTAAAGATAAATAAAAGTGCAAATGAAATCATAGTGTTTTTTAAAAATGGATCTACAATAACTTGCGTAAGTCCAAATGACAATAGTCGTGGATATCGTGGAAATATTTTAATTATTGATGAATATAGAATGGTTAAGAAAAATATTATAGATACCGTTCTTAAAAATTTTCTTACTTCGAGTAGAAGTCCTAAATTTTTAACATTAAAAAAATACGAAGGTTTTCCAATTGACGAATTTGAACCTAATAAAGAAATTTATATGAGTTCTGGGTGGTTTAAAAATCATTGGAGTTGGAATAAATTTGAAGATACTGTTACCGCAATGACTACATTAAATAAAGATGGTACAGAATTAAAGAAATATTGTGCTTTGAGTATTCCTTATACAGTTCCTTTATATCATGGAATATTACCGCTATCAAAAGTTGAAAACGATATGGATTCTCCTGATTTTTCACCTGTTAAATGGTCGATGGAAATGGAAGCTTTGTTTTTTGGACAATCAGAATCGGCATTTTATCAATTTGATGTTATTGATAAAGCTATGAGCCTATCAAATGCTTTTATACCAAATGTAAAAGTTGATAAAGTTTATAATAATAAAAAACTTATATATGATTTCAAACTATCTGAAAAAGAAGATGGTGAAATCAGAGTGATAGGGGTAGATGTCGGCGGAACAGGGACAGATAATGATGTATATGTGTGTATTAGATGTATTCCTGAAAGTTATGGTAGGCAAGAAAATAAAAAATATTATTATAGAAAAGAAGTTGTTTATATAAAACATATATCTGTGGCGCATTCAGAAATTAAAGCAAGAATATTAAAGAAATTAAAAGAAGATTTCCAAGCTGACTTTATAGTAATGGATACTTTTGGCACATCTTCGGCTTTATATGAAGCTTGTTGTCGTGTAACTTTTGATGAAATTAATGATATTGAGTATTCGGCTTGGACGGCGATGAATGATGAAAAATTAGATAGTATGAAAATGGATGAAAATGCTGAAAAAATTATATATTCAGTAAGAGCTTTTGCTCAGTTTAATCATGATATTGCGCATACGTTAAAAGAAGAATTAACATCGGGCAAGCTTCATTTGTTACAAGGCAGAGAAGAAGCAGAATCCGAATTTAATGATAATATTAGTTGGTTTTCTGAAATGTCATTAACTGATCAAGTTGAGATGCTATTGCCTTTCGATGAAACTTATTTAACGATGATAGAATTAACAAATTTAGATGCTGTATATAATGACAAAGGGTTGGTTTCAATAGAAAAACCTGCTGGCGGAAAGGTAAAGCGTGACCGCTATAGTTCTTTAGCATATAGTGTTTGGTTTTGTAAAGAATTAGAGAAAACAAATTTAAATAAACATTCTAAAAAGAAAAAATCAAATTGGTCATCATACATGTTTCATGATTAAATAAATTAAAAAAGAAAGGAGGGACATTTTGAAAAATAAAAACAACGAAACTATAAATTTTGCAGATTTAAATACTAGATTTGGCGGAGTATACGCATTAGATTTTTCTTCTACAATTAAAAGTAATTTATCCTATACAATAGAACAAGTATATTCGGCGATTGAAAGTAAAGATAAGGCAACTTTAATGCAAATGTCAAATTATTTCTATCTTGCAAGTGGGCAATATCGTAGAATGATTCATCATATTGCAACTTTACATAAATTTTCGTATATTTATACACCAATAGGAACATCAAAAGGTTTTGAATATAAAAAATTAGCAAAAACTATGGACAAGGTTACGGAATATGTATCAAATGCATATATAGAAGATTCTTGTAGATATATTGCTTTTGAAACAATCTTAAATGGATTTTCCTATTTTTATGAAAGAACAGAAGATAATCAAAATGTATTGCAAGAATTACCTTTTTCTTATTGCCGAACACAATATAAAATCAATGGTAGCAATGCCATAGAATTCAATTTTAAATTCTTTGATGACTATTACAAAGACACCATATTGAAACAGCAAGCTTTTGATTTATTACCAGATGAATTTCTAACATTATATAATGAATACAAAAACGATAAAAGTAATGGTCGAGAAAAGAATTGGAAATTATTAAATCCCGATTTTACTAGATGTCATAAAATAACTCAGGATGGCACGCCATTTTTGGCAGGAGTATTCACCGATTTAATTGATTTAGCTGAAAGTAAAGAAGTACAAAAGGCAAAAAATAAACTTGAATTATATAGAATCATTGTTCAAAAAGTTCCTATTGATGATAAAACTGGGGAAATTCTATTAGAAAGACCAGATGTTGAAGATTTACATACCTCTTCAAGAAAAATGATTACTAATAAACAAGTTGAAATTTTGACAACCCCATTAGAAACAACGTCTGTGGATTTAAGTAATAAAGGTCAAAAAGATACTGAAATTATATCAAATGCCGTAGCAAGTGTATTCGATAGTGCTGGTATATCTCAAGTAGTATTCAATAATAGTAAAAATAATGGGCTTGCAGGATTAAAATATAGTTTAATTTTAGACGAATCAATTTTAGATGATTTTATTTCTCAGTGTCAACGTTGGTATAATTACAAATTATCTCTACTTACTGGAAGTATTAGAGTTGAAATAGAATTTTTAGGGGTTACTAGAAACAATCAACTGGAAATGGTGGGCATGTACAAAGAACAAGCCACTTTAGGCGGATCAGTAATGGCAATGATTGTATCAAGTGGAATTCCACAATATAAAATTTATTCTATGTTGGATTATGAAAATAATTGTCTGAAGATAAAAGATATAATGATACCATTAAAAACTTCTTACACTATGTCAGGTAGTGATGCAGATAATTTAGATGAAAACAAAGCAGGAAAACCACAAGCTAATGAAGATGATTTGTCGGATTCTGGAGCGGCACAAAAAGATAATGAAACAAATAAAAATAGAACACAAAGTTAGGAGGTTCTAATGGATAAATTTATAGTAACTCAAGATGAGAATACGGCTTTAGAACTTCAATCTTTGGGTTGTAAATTAATGAGTAAAAACAATGGTATTTATACGCTTGTTAATTGCTTGAACAAGATAAATTTTAGTAAATTTAGAGGACAGGCAATTTTAACAAATAAATTAAAATTCTAAGAAAGGAGGAAAATATGGTAACTAAAAGATTTAATTTTGAACCTCAGTTATTAGAATATGGCGAGGTTAATAGTGGTTTTGCAAGAGTTAAATTAGGTATTATGACAGATGAACAAATAGCAAATGGAACTCATTTTAATAAAGAAGTTATAAATAAACGTATAAATGGGCTTAATTATCTGCCTGTTGTAATGGAATACAAAGAAGATAAAGAAGATGCTGGAACTCATGGCGGAAAGATAGAATTATCTGATGATGGCATTAAATTTATAGATACTACTAAACCATACGGAGTAGTTATAGCAAATACGGCTAAATGGGAAGATGTTAAACAAAAAAATGGTGAAACCATACCTTATCTCACTTGTGAAATTTATGGGTGGATTGAGAGATATCCTGAATTGGAATGTTTATATAAAGGTAATCAAAATAACCAGTCAATGGAAATAAAAGTATTAGAAGCACATTTTGATGAAAATACTTGGGTATATGAAATTGACGATTTTGAATTTAGTGCTTTATGTATTTTAGGCTCTGATATTCAGCCCGCTTTTGATGAAGCAAAAGTTTCAACCGAATATTCTAAACAAGATTTCAAAGCAAATTATACAGAAATGTTAAATGCGTTGAATATATATTTACAAAATAATGGTAAGGAGGTATTTTCGTTGGATGAAGAAATTTTAGAAGTTGAAAATACTGAAGAATTTGAAGAAATTCAAGAAGAAAAACTTGAAAATGAAGAAGAGTTTAAAGAAGAAGTATTAGTAGAAGAAGTTGTTATAGAAGAAACAACTGAAGAAGAATTTGTAGAAGAAAAAGAACCAGAAGAAGTTATTGATTATCAAAAATTATATGACGATTTAAAAATTGAATATGATAAATTAGTAATATCAAATGGTGAGCTTTCTGATTATAAATCTACTAAAGAAAAAGAAGAAGAACAGGCACAATTTGAACAAGAAAAAGCAGAAAAACAAGAAGTATTTAATGCATTTTCAAATAAATTAGACTCTGAAGAAATGCAACCAATAGTAGATAAAATGGATAATTTATCTAAAGATGAAATTGAATTACAATTATTTGCATTGGTAGGCAAAAAATCAGATGATAATAAATTAGATTTTAGTAAAAATGAGAAACACAAAATTGGACTATTTGATAATGTTAGTTCTGATATGACGGACGGACTAAGAGCCGTAATAAGTAGAAAGAAAAAATAAATTAAAAAAAAGAAAGAGGTAATTAATAATGGCAAAAAATATGGTAAAAACATTTGTTAACCATCCAGTAGTAGAATTAACAAGAGTACAAGCAGTTAAAGACGGACATCACTTTACACAATATCCAATTACAACAGGTGTAGGTACATTAGAAAACGGTATGTTGGTAGCAGCAAATCACGTAACAGGAAAAGTATTAAAAGCATCAGCAATCACAGAAGAAGTTTATCTTCACGCTTCAGTAGAACATCTTTATAATGGTGAAGGAAGAGATCAATTTGTAGTAAATGAAACTAATGATTTCTTACCTAGAATTTATGAAATGCAAGTTGGCGATACATTTGAAACTAATGCGGTAGTATTTGACAATACGGCAACTACAGGTTACGCTATAGCAGGAACAATAGCTACAATATTTACAACAGTTGCTGCAACTTTAGCTGTGCCTACTGCTGTTTACGCTACAGTTTGTGTTGAAACTGGGTTCACTGGTTATACAGAACTTTTGGCAGCAAGTCCTACTGCTGGTATAATTCTACAAGTTACTAAAGTTATAACTTTGCCTAATGGTAAAAAAGGTTTTGAATTTATAGTAACAAAATAATTAAAAAAATTAAAATAAGAAAGAGAGTGTATAAATAATGGAATTTGCAAAATTAAAAGCAGAAATGGGCGAATTGATGAGAATCGCTTATACAAAAAAAATACCAACAAATTACGCAGAAAAAGATGTAACAGTTGAAGATGTGGAAGATACATTAAGATCAAAATTTAAAGAACTTTGTGAAGGGACATATGGTTTTCAGAAAAATAAATATGATATATTTGCATTAATTACAAGTGAAATAAAAGAAATTTTACCTAAAACCGTAGCTAAGAACATAGAAGTATTTGCTGATGTAAAAACTTACGGGCAAGGAGACAAACCAGAATTCCCTTTAAAATTAGGTAAAAAAGGCGTTAAACGTTTTGTTTCTGCGATAGGTTTAGGTGGTATTTATAAAAGAGTAAGATTAGATAACACAAAATTTACTGTAACCACTAAAGGTTTCGGCGGAGCTGTATATATTGAATTTGAACAATATCTTGATGGAGCATTTGATTTCTATGAATTAACTCGATTATTAATAGATTCAATAGAACAAACTATATATGGAGAAATCAAAAAAGCTTTTGACGCTGCAATAGTATCTTTGCCATCTACATCAAAAGATACTGGGGCTGGAATTGTTGAAGCTTCATTAACTAAATTAAAAGTTAAAGCTAAAGCTTTTGGCGAAAAGGTTGTTATGGTTTGTACAGAAACATTTGCGTCTACTGTTCCAGCGTTAACAGATGGAGATAAAGAAGATAAAAGAGCAAATGGTTTTGTTAAGAAATATAATGGAATGGACGTTGTTGTATTAGAAAACGGAGCAGATGAAGATGGTAATATAGTGTTTAAAGATGACACTGCTTATATCTTTGCCACAGGTGGAAGTGCTGACGAGAAAATAGTTAAAGTTGCTATTGAAGGAGACACTATAATTAAAGAAGTTGAGAATAGTGATTCATCTATGGAATTCCAAGCTTATCAAAAATTAGGAGTTGCTGTATTATCAACAGAAGGATTATTTACTTATGTTAATAGTGCATTAACGGTATAAAATAAATTAAAATAAGGGTGATTTGAAATATAATTACCCTTTTATAAAAGAAAATAAAAGAGAGGGTTAAAATGGTAGAAAAAACAAAAAAATTAACCGACACATCATTGATTACAATTAGGAATAATTCGGGCGGTGGGGTTTATTTCAATAATGATATGAATATACTTCGTGGATGGGAAAATCCAAATTCAATAAAAAAAATATCCTTATTAGAACTCATGCAATGTATGTCTCAAAGAGGAATATATGTTTTATTTGAAAAAGGTTCTTTAATTATAGATGAGTTAAATGCTGGTGAAATTAGAGAAATGTTGGGACTCCCTGAATTAGATGAATACATATTAACGTTAAACGAAGTTAAAGAATTATTAAAATCTAAAGATTATGAAGATTTAAAAAATGTTTTAAAATGGAGTAATAGTTTTCAAAAAGACACAGTAATTCAAACAGCTATTAGCGAAAAAATATCCGATGCAAACATTATTAATGTAATTAAAGAAATAACAGGACAAGACATCACTTCTTTGATAGTGACTGAAAAAGCAGAAGCTAAAAAAGAAGAAGTAATTGAAGAATCAAGACCAGTAAGAAAAAAGAAATAAAGGGGGAAATTAAATGAATACCCCATATTCAGAAATATACGAATTATTTCAATATAGAATAATTCGAGATACAACATTTTTTATAATAAATGCTAATCCAACCGAAGTACAAACTGTCGCAGAAGCACGAATGAAACAATTGTTAAATCAAGCTATATATGAAATTTTAAGTGTTCCAGACAAGAAAAATTTTGAAGTAAACTTTTTAAGTAAAGATGATTTAACTTCAACTTTTTTATTAGAATTGAATGAGATTGAGAAAAATTTAATGGCTGATTATATGTTTCAAGTTTATGCTTCAGAAGATTATATTGTACGTTGGCAAGCTTTAAAACAGAGATATTTTACCGATGATGAAATTAAAATAGTATTAAATTCTCCAGCTAATAGTTTGAAGGAATTTAACAGCTCTATTGTTTTGTTGAAGGAAGAAAATCAAAAAAAGGTCAAAGTATACTTGAGAAGAAATCGTGATGACTGGAAATTTAAAAGTTATAATTGGAATTTGGGTGTTTAATTATGGGAATAGATTACGCATTATTAAATACCATCAAGGCAAACTATTCAAATAATAATATGGCAGAAGATAAAGCGAGTATAATTGCGGATTTACAAAGTACAATGCAAAATGAATTAACTAATAATTTTATTTCGGATTTTGACGTTAAAATTGGAATGCCTAAATACAGAAGAACTGCGATTGTTAATTTTACAAGAGAAATAGTTATAGCTTTAAAAGATGAACGTTTCAAAGAGGCTGTCTATGATTCTCTTGCAGTTTCTATGTATACATATCCAGGCGAATGTAAAACTGGTGATTATATTACTATAAAAGAAAGAAATGAAGATGTGACTTATTTAGTGAGAGCAAAACCAGACCAAAGGATTAATCACGATAAAGCAATGTTATTAAATTGTCAATTTAACTTAAATATTTTAGATGATAATGGAATGACTGTGAGAAAATATCCTATATTTTTTCAGGATAATAAAAGCCGACCAGGAATTTCAGAACGTTCTGAAACTGGAGTTACTGAAAAATCTACTTTTCAAGCTTATTTAAGACATGATGAATATTCAAGACGTTTTGTAGACGTTACGGGAACAACCGCAGCAGGCAAGTCTAATAAAATTAGTAGAATATTAGTTAATGGTTTAGCTTATGACGTAGTTGGTAGTGATCCCGTTTCAATGCGTGGTCTGCTGACATTAGGATTAGAATTATCAAATAAAACACCAAATGATAATCTTGAATTAGGAATTGCAGACTATTACAATAACGTAACTCCAACACCGTCTGAAAATTTAATTTTGGGTGATGCTGATTTATGGATAGGCGATACTAATAATTACAATATTGTAACAAATAATACTGTAACTTGGGGATTAACTGATAATTCCGTAATTGCAACATTGGGATTAACTGGAATAAATGGTAAATGTACAGTAAGTTGTATTTCTAATACGGCATTGATTGGTAAAATATTAACTTTGACCGCTATTTTAAATACAGGTACAAAATATACTAAAATTATAACTATAACCAGTAGAATATAGGAGGCGGTAAAATGTATGGGCAATTAAATGAGTTAAGAGAAACAATAATGAATAAAGTTACAGAAAATAAAGACCTGTTAAAATTCATTTTTTATTGTAATACAACTATGACAGACGACATTTTATTACTTCCTAATTTAACTAAGACGCAAATAAAATCGTTGATAAATACACAAATTTTTAAATATAAAAGGATGCCGTTAAAAGACCAAGTTGATGCTAAATGTTTTTTGAGTATGCAATATACTCAAATTTATAGACATAAGGATAATTACTGGATAATGCCTTGTTTTGAATTTATAGTAGTTTGCCCAGATAGCATTAGTGAAACATTAAATGGCAACCGTATACTTGCAATAGAAAGTTGTATTGCTGACACATTTGATATGAAAGATATTGGGGCGATTGGATATGTAAAGGTTGACACGTCTCAAACAGAAACTGTAGATACAGGCTTCGGTTCACGTAAAATTCCTATACGATTTGTAGACTGGATTAAGAGATGAAAGAAGCAGAATTAGAGAAATTAAAAGGATTATTTATGTTAGGTGAAGATATTGAATATCAAGACATTGTAATTCGAAATTATGAGCTTGGCGAAATATTTAAAGATTTAAAATTAGATAAATATAATTATTTGTTAAGTTTTGCTGTTCTTGATGTTAAAGATATTTTTAAAGACAGCAAAATTAATATAGATAAATTAAAAAAGTATGATGTAATTTGTGATATTCCCGAATTCAATAATTGGTTTATAGAATTTCTGAACACCTTTACCTATTTAAAATGGGAATTTGGAAAGTTTAGAGATTTTGTGACTTATAGTGATGGTAAAAGAATTAGAATTACAGAAGATAAATTCGATGGTTTCATGGAATTATTTAAAAAAATGTACTGCGTTAATCGTAGTAAAACCGAAGAAAAATATGATTTATCTTGGGCGACTAGTGACAAAGCAAGAGAAATGATGGAAGAATTCGCCGAGGATGAACGTAAACAGAATGCTTCAAAATCTAAAATTACTTTAAATGGAATTATTAATGGGATATGTAGCGAATCAAATGGTTATACATTATTAAACATATGGAATTTAACTATGTATCAATTAATGAGTCAATATTATAGTATTGAACAAAACAAGAACTATGGATTTGTCATGAGCAGTATTTATAATGGTGTTTATGATACAACAAAAAATAAATTAAATATTGAAGATATCCATTGGGCTTGTGAAATAAAAATTTAAGAATAAAAAATAAGAAAGTGAGTGAATGAATATGGCAATTACTAACCCTATCAAAGAGTATGTTGTAACTGGTATAAAAGCTTTAAAATTTTACGATTCTACAGGAAAATTTGTTGGTAAAATAGATAAATTAAATGATTTAGCTATTAGCGACGAGACTGCGTCTAGTGAACTTCGAGGCGGCTTAAATAATGGAGTCATCCTCAAATTGTTTGGAGATCGAACAGTAAATTTAACTGCCAATAATGCAGTTTTTTCAGATGATATGATGCAAATAATGACAGGAAATGTTAAATCAGCAAAGACTGCAAATAGACCAGTAGAGGATATAAAATTAACAATATCTGCTAATACTGTAACATTATCAAAAACACCTTCGGCAACAGGAGATGTGAGTATATTTTTATCAAATGCAAATGGAGAAGATGTGACAAGACTTACTAAAGTGGCATCTGCGCCTACTGTTGGGCAGTACTCAATCGTTGATAAAATTATCACGTTAACAAGCGGGACTACGGGTTTTATCAATTCGTACTATTTTGAAAGTATTGAACAAGAAATTATTGAGGCATTGGCAAATAGTTATCCGATATATCGTGCCATTGGTGAATGTTTAGCTACTTCTACATCAAATAAAAAGGTATATTTTTGCAATATAGATATGCCAAATGTTCAAATTTCTCCTAGTATCAATATATCGGCAAAAAATTCATCTGACGCTCCTGACACAAATCCTATATCTCTCGATTTGTTATCAATTAATACATATCCTTATGCTTTACAGTTTATTGAGAAATAATGAAGTATAAGATTACTAAATTATATTCGGGAAATGTCGAGTTTATTTATGGAGAGAACATGATTATGTTGACAGAATTTAAACCTTCAATAGTTTTAACTAGGAGTGAATATCATTCCATTCTTAAACATAAACAGTATTTAATTGACAATCAATTTGTAGCTGTTGAATTTGTAGAAGAAGAAGTTAAAGAAAGTAAAGATGTAAAAAAGTTTAATAAATAAATTAAAAGTGAAAATAGAATAAGAATTGCAAACTTATTTGACAAGGTGAGTAAAACTGAACTCACCTTTTTCAT
>Ga0123339_10002515_pt1 | contig 12390 bp, 6 predicted proteins | sample lystaG_FD_89956 | JGI IMG/M metagenome (GOLD analysis project Ga0123339, IMG submission 89956) | Glacier valley bacterial and archeal communities from Borup Fiord, Nunavut, Canada, to study Microbial Dark Matter (Phase II) -... | ecosystem: Environmental > Aquatic > Freshwater > Ice > Glacier ... | reverse complement strand
ACGATGTGAAGCCCTTTGCATCGAAAGAACCTGCTGCCATGATGCAAGGTGGAAAATGGGGATTTGTCTCACAATCCGGTGAAACGGTATGTGAACCTAAATATGAAGATGCACTCTCTTATGCATCCGGTTTATCCGGATATTCTGACGGGAAATTATGGGGAGTATTGAACTTGGAGCAGGAAGTCATGGTTGAACCCTGTTTTAGTGATATGGGTGCATTTTCCAGTACTGGGACAGCTCCAGTAGTGATTTACAACAGTTGGACATTGATTCAAATGTATGAATTTATAGAATGATAGGTGGGTGAAGTGATGGTTTCTTTTACTTATGAAAATCAGGGGACAAAATCTTTTCTAATTAATCAAATGTCAAAGGATCAGCAGGTGGATGCCCTCGCAATGGGAATGTTATCAAATAACCGGGTGACGGGGGTCCTTCCGGTGGCTTTTACACAGAAGGATAATGACCGCTTCCTGCAATATGATATTTCTTCGAAGGTGTCGCTGCAATCTTTCTTTACAGGGATTGTGTCTCGTAAACGTCTTCTGAATATACTGTTTACAATATCTAATACCATTCTTCAATCCGAAGAATATCTTATTGAAAGTAATATGTTTGTACTTGATTGTACTTATATATACGCGAACGTTTCAACGAGTGAAGCAAGTCTGGTATACCTGCCTGTTCTGCCTGTAAGCTCCGAGAACACATCGCTATCACAATTTTTTAAGGATATGGTATTTAGTACGCATTTTGATCAGACTGAAAATTGCGACCATATAGCGAAAATAATGAACTTTTTGAATAGCAGCGGACAGTTCTCTTTGTTGGATTTCCGCAATCTCATTCAGGAAATAATTAGGTCCACTCAGACTTCTGTTGAATCTTCAGCACAAAAATTCCCGCAAAGTGGATCTCAGGAAGCGTCCGTTCAATATTCATCGTCTGCTCAGGAAGTTAGGCCTGCCTATCAGAATGTACAGTCTGTTTCGAATCATTCTGATTCTCCTTTAACTTACAATACCTTGCTCCCCGTTAGTGCTGCGCCCAATGTCGGACCTGCAAAGAAAAAAGGGTTATTTGGTCTAGGAAAACAGAAGCAAGAGAAGGATACGAGTCCAAATGAAGATAAGAAAAAAAACAGTAAAGAAAATATAGCCCCGGGAAATCGTCAAGCTTTGCCCGTTATGCAAGTATCAAATAAAAATTCAAGCAGATTGGGTGGAGCTAGTCCGATAAATAATGCTATCCCTGGGATGGCAATTCCCGGTCGTGAAAATGTTCCAGGATCAGGATCTGGAATACCATCATCAACTTTTTCACAAGCAGTACCAAATAGAACCCAATATTCACAGCAAGGAAACCAGGCAGTTGTTAGTACGTCTAGTGTTCCAGTTACCGCAAGTCAATTGAATTCATTTCAAAGTATTTCATCTCCTGGATTTGGAGGAACAACGGTTCTCGGAGCGGGAACGGGTGAAACAACGCTTCTCGGAAACAATATGGCTAACAATTACAATCAACCAGTTCGTCGTCCCGTGTTGGTGCGAATTAAAACTGGCGAAGTAATAACTGTAGATAAACCTGTTTTTCATATTGGCAAAGAAAAAAGCTATGTAGATTTTTTCATTGGGGATAATTCTGCTGTAAGCAGGAGCCATGCAGACATAATAATAAAAGATAATATGTATTATATAATAGATAATAATTCTACAAATCATACATATGTTGATGATTTGATCATTTCAAGTAATGTGCAAGTGCAGATTGAAGAAGGGGTTATCATTTCTTTTGCTAATGAAAAATTTAAGTTTGAATTGAGATAAGAAACATGCTTTGAGGGGGAGAAAATGGATTTTTTGACGGCAGTCTGTACTGATGTGGGAATTTATAAAAATACGAATCAGGACAGCTTGTGTTTGAAGCAGGCCCGGACTCCTGAAGGCACAGTTATCATGGCAGCTATTTGTGATGGAATGGGAGGACTTTCAAAAGGAGAGGTTGCCAGTGCAACTGTTGTGAAAGCCTTTTCTTCCTGGTTTGATAATGAGCTTCCTGCAATGATGAATACCCCATCGGCGGAAGAAATTAGGTTTCGATGGGACGAAATGATTACTGAATTGAATTTGCAGATCGGAAATTATGGCAGGAGTCATAATACAAGTTTAGGGACAACTCTCACTGTCCTCTTGATTGTTGATTCGTTTTTTACAATTATTGGGCATGTTGGCGATTCACGAGTATATAAATTGAATCAGAAATTAGAAATATTAACAGAAGATCAGACCGTTGTAGGCCTTGAAGTCAAGCGGGGGCAAATGACATGGGAAGAGGCAGAAAATGATTCTCGTAAAAATGTACTTCTTCAGTGCATCGGAGCATCGAAAACGGTAATACCCGAATTTGTTGTTGACGTAGTTGAAGAAAACTGTATCTATATGATTTGCTCCGATGGCTTCCGTCATACAATAACTGCGAATGAGATATTTGATAATTTCAAACCGCAAATTCTGACAGATGAGGTAATTATGCGGGATAAAGCGGTTGAATTAGTTGAGTTGAATAAAGCAAGAAATGAAAGAGACAATATTTCGGTTTTATTAATAAAAACAATAACTGGGGGGTAACAGCCATTGGACAATATTGTAATTGACGGCAAGTATGAAATACTTAAGGAAATTGGAAGCGGAGGCATGTCGAGAGTATATCTCGCTATGGATAAGCGTCTTAATAAGCAATGGGCTGTTAAAGAAGTTGATAAGCAATTTGTTAAGAATGGTGAAATTGCATACCAAAGTTTGTTGGTAGAAGCAAATTTAATGAAAAAATTGGATCATCCATATTTGCCCAGAATTGTTGATATTATTGAAAGAGATGAAGTGTTATATATTATTATGGATTACATCGAGGGAGAACATCTTGGTGCAATTTTAGATGAATATGGTGCGCAGCCTCAGGATAGTGTCATTTTCTGGGCAAAGCAGCTTTGCGAGGTTTTGGACTATTTACATACAAGAAAACCGGCGATTATTTATAGGGATATGAAGCCTGCCAATATTATGCTGCGTCCCGATGGGAATATCAAATTAATTGACTTTGGTGTAGCGAGAGAATATAAAGAGCAAAATTTGAGCGATACGATTAGTCTTGGAACAAGAGGATATTCATCACCAGAACAGAATAGCGGACACGGACAGACTGATCCAAGAACAGATGTATATTGTTTGGGCGCTACACTTTATCATTTGGTGACGGGTCAGAACCCATCAGAACCGCCTTATGAGCTATATCCGATCCGATATTGGAACCCATCGCTATCAGGTGGTCTTGAGAAAATTATTTTAACGTGTACACAGCTGAATCCGGATGACCGCTATCAGTCTTGTGCTGAACTTTTATATGCGCTTAATCATTATGAAGAATTTGACGACGTTTACAGACAAAAGCAGAAGGCAAGGTTACGTGCATTTATTATCACTGTATCTTTGGCTGTATTTTTCGTTTTAGTTGGAATTTTCGGTCAGGTAATGAAAACGACAACGAATAATAGCAATTATGAGCAACTTATTTCTCAAGCACAAAAATCAACACAAGCCGTAGATGCTGAAAATCTGTATTCGCAGGCCATAGCAATTAAGCCGGCAGAAATTACGGCATATTCCGGATTGCTCAATGCTTATAAAGACGACGCAGCTTTCACAATCAAAGAAGAGGAACAGTTTAAGCAAATAATGAATGCACATTCAAATGCACTTCAGAAAAACGATCTATATTCCTCTTTTTCGTTCGAAGTTGGTAAGCTTTATTGGTACTACTATGACTATGGAAAAAGTGCAACAAGTGATAACCAGATCACTCGGATGAAAAGTTCAACACAATGGTTTGAAGATGCCCTTTCATTTGGTTCTGATTCTGATGATTATTATATTATGGCAAAAACGTATGCAGAAATCGGAAACTTCAATAAGGATATTACGCTCAACATTAATGAAGCATCGGACAAAGGACAGTACAGTTTGTATTGGAACAATATCAAAAAAATTATTAGCATAATCGATAAAAATCCTGATGAGGGTGAAATTGTTAAACTGGAGCTTTACAAGCTGACTTTATACTCTATTGAATCTTATGCAAGAAAGTTTAAGCTTGATGGCATTAAAAAAAGCGAGATTGAGACAATGTTTGAATCAGTTAAAAACAGCACGGAAAACACCGAAACTACTGCAGATAAGACGCAGCAAATAAAGGAGTACATTACAAGCCGGTTTGATATCGCACATGATGCAATCGAAAACGCATATAGATAGGAGGGAACGCGCATATGGACACAGCTACAGTATTTCATGTTATTTCTATTGCAGCCTTTTCTCTCTCGGGGCTTCTATTAATATCGGCTGTTTTCTTGTTTGTTAAGCTAAATATTCCTGAGATAGTCGGTAATTTATCGGGAAGGACGGCGCTAAAACAAATTCAAATCATACGAACTCAAAATGCAGAAAAAGGTGAGCACAGATATAGACCAGATACAGCGGATATGTTTGGCAGACAATCGAATGAACGTCAAGGCAATTCTGGTCGGTTAAAGCGTAGAAATCCAACTGGCGAAACTGTGAATACTGGAAATCTGAATATCGGAAAAGCCAAAACTGGACGAATGCGAAATGAAAGAGAAAGCAATTCTATACAAAGAAATGTAACTTCCTCTTCTCATATTTCACCGCAAATATCTCCTCAGAAAATCAGAATGCAGTCTGCTGATACTGACATTCTTTACCCGATAAATCAATATGCACCATCTGCATCTACGGAAGTTCTTTCTACAAATTGTAATAATTCAATCATGCCAGTCACTGAAAAGTTGAATGAACGAGGGATGACTTTTCCGCCGGGAGCAGGAATTTACCCGTTTGAAGTAATTAAAAATATAATCCTTATTCATACCGACGAAATAATATAGTATTTGAAAAGGAGCAATAATATGAAATCAAATGTGAAGTTAAGCATGATATCGAGCAAAAATGTGGGGAAAAGAACTGCTTTGATAAATAAAGGTTTGAAGAGAAATCTATCAGTTCTAGTATCTTTAGTCATTTTGCTAAGTTCATTCCCACTTGGACCCATCACAATTTCAGCAGCTACAGTTGATAATTTTCAAGTTATAGTTATGGACAGTAACGACAATCCTGTTGAGGCTGCAAACGTAACATTCACTGATGAAACAACACTGTCGGAAGTAACAACGATAACGGGGAATGATGGAATTGCAATATTTGATGTTTCATTGGAGGATAGCGATACATACACCGTTGATATCGATGGCGGGACTGAATATCAATTATATAACGTTACAGGAGTTACCATTGAGTCTGGAGTTTCTTATGAAGCAACATTGGTAAACTTGTACGATATTACAACAAATGCTTCTACAGTGACAGGTGGAACAATTACTGCCTCGCAATTAATTGGAATAGGTTCGAATTTGGATATTGTAATTACTGCAGATCTAGGTCATACAATAAAATCTGTAACAGATAATTCATTAGCTATTGCTGATACAGTTGACGGCCTGAAATCATATACATATCCTCTGACAGATATCACAATGAATCACTCAATTGAGGTTACCTTTGCGATTGAAACTCGTGATATTACTGTGGCTACGACAACAAATGGAAAAATAACGGTAAATGGCACAACGGACATTGCAAATGCTATAGAAACCGTCAATTATGGCAGCGATATTAGTTTTACATTTGTTCCTGATTCCGGTTATTATCTAAGCGGAATTTTTGAAGGTAGTACCCTAATTCCTTTTAATGATACTCGTATCGTGGAAAATGGAGATGATAGTTACACTTTTACACTATCACAAGTAATTCTAGATAGTAATATTGCCGTAACATTTGTCCCAATTCTGGAAGGAATCGAACTGGAAACAAATTACTACACAATGAGTTATACAGGAAAAAAGAATAATGAATATACAAAGCCAGATGGGACAAGAGTATTTGTTTTTGAAAACAATTCTACGGTTACATTTACTCCTAAAGCTCCTACATATACCAAAATTGCAATAAATCCAGGAAAAAATCCAAGTTACTCGACATATATTGACGAAAAATCCTCAATATTTATTACCAAAATATTTGTAAAAAATTCATCTAATCCGGTAAGTGTAAATATGTCTCCCATTCATGTCATAATTGACAAAAATGAACCTATTATTAATCAAATTACTAAATCACCAAATGATGAATGGACTAACGGGTCAGTAACAATCGACATCGAGGCCTCAGATAATGGCGAGTCAGGACTGTATGTTGTGCGATATAGCAGTGTTTCAACTGCCGGTGATTTAGATACATATGATTCTTTGACCGAAAAGGAAGCAGATCCGAATAATGGGAAATACGCTTTTACGCTTGCAGGACTTCTCCCAGGCACGTATACATATTATGTGTGGGCATATGACTATTCCGGGAACAAATCTGAAATTAAGACAATTACTATAAATATTGATACAGACGCGCCGACTATAGATACGATTGGCATAAAAATGCCTGTTATACCTTCTTCCGGATGGACCAATGAGTCGTTAACGATAGAAGGTTCTGCTACAGATTTAGGTGGAGCAGGATTGTCTGAAATTCGGTATAGTTCAGATCCTGATGCATTTGTTATAGATACATTGGGTTCCCCGTCAGGAACTACTGTCGTACCTGATAATGGTACTTATAGCTTTACAGTTCCCAATACAGTCAGCTTTGATGGCACATATTACGTATGGGGATATGATACTGCGGGTAATAAATCAGTTGCATATCTTTCTCAGATTGTGAGAATCGATGTGCTTATCCCTAATAGTCCATCTGTTACAAAAGATCCTGATCCGCTATCTGGATGGTCTCAAAGTGCAGTAACTTTTACAGCATCAGCTGATGATGCTGATTCACCGGCAACCTCTGGTATAGCTGGAATACAATGCAGTATTAAGGATGATTTTTCAAATGCCATAGAAATGACTATTTCTGCGGATGGATTAACATATACCTATACAACTCCAAACAACGAATACCAAGACTTCTATTACATCAGGTCATACGATAATGCCGGTAATATTTCCCAAACCTCTTCTATTGAAGCTAGTATTGATACTCAAAATCCAACTATTTCTGGGTTTGTTATTGAGAAGAGCAACACATCTGTACCTGCTAAAATTATAAACTTCCTTACATTTGGTGTTTTCTTTAATGAATCGGTTGATGTTACAGTGACAGCTTCAGATGCTGCAATCAGTTCAGGAGTGTCAAAAATAACACTTTACATGCTTGCAAATGACGGTGTTACAGAAACAAGCATGGATTCTACATTATTACAAAACGATAAATACACGTTCGAATTAGAATCTGAATTCGACGGTACTTTGTCTGCTGCAGCGACGGATAATTCGGGTAGAATTTCAGCAAAAACTTCCCCCACTCAGGTCTCCGATGTTATCAAGAATGATAGGCTTGTTCTTTCAACAACACCTCCGGAAATCACGATTATACCAGATGCGCCCATATTTACGGATGCTCAAAAATATGATTGGTATGCCGGTGACGTCTCTTTTTCGATTCAAGCTTCGGATGATTATGGCCTAAGTAATGTAGCTGTCACAATAAACCATGTGGCTATTGATAAGGATATGAATGGGAAAAAGATCTCTTCAGATTTTTCGAGTTTGCAGACATTCTCGGAGGCATTTGTTGTAAATACGAATCAGGGAATAATTGGTGAAGCCGGTGAATATCTAATCGAGGTTGAAGTTACTGATGTTTCCGGCAATGTAACAAAATCCAGTGCAACCATATACAAAGATGTCACAGATCCTGTAATTACGGGTATCGTGTTCTCAGCTGTTGATGGTGTTGAAGCGGATGGATCTCTAGTTGAAGTAACTGATTATGGGTACTTTTTTCTAAAGGATACATCAATAACAATCTCAGCTAAGGACTTTGCACCTGCCTCCGATGTAAAATCAATCACATATTATACTGTTGATTTTACAGACAGCACAGCCGGAGTGACGTCCAAATCAAAAACAGTAGAAGTGAACAGCAATAATCAAATATCGTTCAATGTTCCAGCAAATTTCAAGGGTCAGATTTATGCCAAAGTATGTGACAATGTCATTAATACTTCTGATTACTATGTGAAACCAAATGGCACAATTGTAGAATCTTCAGAAAAACATGCAGAAACATCCAATATTGAACTTTCTATACCGGAAACACTTTACAAGGATAATAACGGTATAGAATTATACCCCAATAACGTTAATGTTAGTGTTACCGTTGCAGATAACTATTCTGGTATTAAACAGATTGATTGGTCTGTTATTGGAGCGTATGACAATGTCAATAACCAGAGCGGAAAAATTAGTATAGATAATGGCGGAACAGCGACAGGTGATGTGCTTGGCTGGAATAGTACACAGAAAGACATAAATTTAATCACGGAAATGACTAAAACAATTACAGTTTCCAACAATAGTAATGCAGTCAAAGTAAATGTAATATTGACAGACCGAGCTGGAAATACTTCAGAAAAAAATATCGAAATCAGCATCGATAAAACTATACCAACACTTCAAATATCATATAATAATAATTCTTTCGACACGACGTTTGAAGGAGAAACCCAATTCTACAAGGCTGACCGGACTGCTACAATCGTTGTTACTGAACGCAATTTTGATACTTCGAGAGTGAATCTGGTCATGGAAAACACAACCGGAGTTATCCCGGTATTATCCGGATGGTCGGAGCAAAAAAATATCGCAGATCCAGACCTGACAACCCATACGGCTACAATACTTTATATTGCAGATGGAGACTATCAGTTTGATCTGGATTTGTCCGATAGGGCAGGACTGAAATCTGCTGATATAGCTGTTCAAAAATTTACAATAGACAAGACCATTCCGATTGTGCAAGTTTCCTTTGATAATTCAAATGTTGAAAATGGTAATTATTACAATAAGGAAAGAACAGCAACCATTACAATTAGGGAGCATAACTTTGAGACAAGCAGAATTGTGATAACCGGGACCGCTTCGAATGATGGAAGTACTGCTGCATATCCCAAAGCCAGTGCATGGTCGACTTCTGGTGATACACACACAGCGACTTTGAAATTCTCAGCGGATGCACTATATTCATTTGATATTGCCTATATAGACAAGGCTGGAAATCTTACAGAAGATTTTACAGCACAAGGATTCTATGTTGATCAGACCGCTCCTGCTATTACTATTTCAGGAGTCAAGGACAAGTCAGCAAACAATGGTGATGTGATTCCTGTGATAGAATTCTCTGACACAAATTTTGACAAGGATGGTGTAACAATTACTCTGTCCGGTGCAAATCGTGGAAAAGTCAAAACAGATGGGGAATTTAACGATATTAATAATGGGCGAGTATTTACATTTGTGAATTTTGAAAAAGAAAAAAATATAGATGATATTTACACTCTTGCGGCCAGTATTGTTGATACAGCCGGTAACAAAACAGAAAAAACAATAGTATTTTCTGTGAATCGATTCGGTTCAGTATATGTTTTTGATGATTCCCTTAAGCAGATTGAAGGGAAATACATGCAGAGTGGTATTGATGTAATTATTACTGAGACAAATGTTGATGAACTCACAGCAAAAGAAACTAATCTAAAAATAACTAAGAATGGCGTGATATCAGACTTGGTGGAGGGCAAAGACTACACAATCACACATACTGGCGGACAGGGAGAGTGGAATATTTACACTTATGTATTAAGCGCATCACTATTTTTAGACGATGGTAAATATATAGTTTCTCTCTACTCTAAAGATTCGGCAGGAAACATCAACGAAAATATTGATGAATCAAAAAACGCAGAGATCTGGTTCGGTGTGGACAAAACACTTCCTGTCATTTTAGCTACGGACCTTCGTTCGAATTCAACGTATCCACTGTCTTCAAAAACTGTTACAACAAGTGTAAGTGATAATCTTGTTTTGAGTACTGTACAAATATTTCTTAATGGAGAAGAAATTACATATACAGTTGAAAATGACAAGTACACTTTTGAAATACCTAGTTCGAATATTTCACAAACAGTAAAATTACTTGCTACAGATTCAGCTGGAAACGTGAGCACACAAGAAATCAATAATTTCTATGTTACTACGAATCTGTTTGTACGTTGGTACACAAATACTCCATTGTTCATAGGCTCAATAGCTGGTTTGGTTATAGCCATTTTTGTACTTGGTTATGTCTTTGTATATCCGAAGTCACGTCGTCGCACACATAAATAATTCGATATTTCTGATATTTTAATACTTGAATTGAAAAGTTGTTTTTCATCTGCCTGGTTTGTACTCTCCTTCTACTTTGAAAAGAAGGAGAGTATGAATTCAGGCAGATATATTTATAGAGCAACTGAGTAGAGGAAAAGACATTTTCATTTATCATCCCGAAAAAAGAAAAGTATTTTGACTTGTGATAGATAGATGTTGGAGGTAAGAATGTGTTTATGATTTTAAGAATTATTAATTACACAGATGTACCGTTGGGCGGTCTAATCGATGATTCTCCAGCCCTAAGATTCACTAGTCTAATCTGTCTGTTTATTTTACTTGGTGCACTCACTGGAATTGTAGCATTTATTCGTCAGATGCTGAAAAGTCGAAATATGGAAGCGAAATTAGCTCTGCTTGCTGTACAGGTTCAACAAGAGCAAGCCATCAATGGAAGCATAGGTGGTCCTTTTGAAAAAGCATGGAATCGATTTTTACTTACGTCCGGTATACTTTCAAATGTATTTTTTATAGCTTTTTCAATTCAGATGATACAGTCAGGTGTCGGTGGTAATGGAGGTGTTGGAGATTTATTTGTATTAGGGGCACTAATATATATACTGTTCGGAGGTGTGTGTGGGATTATTATTCCCATTCATTCAGAGAAAAAGCAGTTTCGCTGGGAAAATAGCATTCAGACCACTCCCGGAGAGACATCATCAGAAAAAGTGAAGTGGCTTCTCGTACGTCAGTTCTTTCAGAAAATCTGCCTATGCCCAGTCTTTTTTTCCATAATTGTATTTAGAGATTACTTTTATTTTGAACGAATTTTGGGAAAAACACCCCTTTTTCAACTTCTGTGTATTCAGATTATCTTATCTGTCAGCGGCTTTATTGCTGTCGTACGTTTGGTTAAGTTCAGACGAATAAGCTTGCTGCGCGCAGTAGTATCAATCATACTATTTCTTTTTCCAATATTGGATCTTATATCATTGAGATTGCTTTACTGTAAGACGGGAACTGCTAAATCAAATAGAAAGGTCGTTCACCTCTAACATGAATTGAATATAGGGCGATATAAGAAGTTAAATAGCAAATGATAATTTGATGGTAGGACGAGCTCTTTTCGAACTACCATCTATACTCCCCCCCAAAAAACTTTAGCAATTTACTCGCCATAAGAGCTTCTGATGTCATTAATAAATGAGCGTATATATTTACTGCAGTAAATTTTGTTGTCCGATATTGCAGCCAAGGTGTGCTCAGAAAATGAATGCCGAAATCATGTACACGTGGTCCTAATCCTTTGCCGCCATTCGCAATATGTGCAACCGAAAAGAATTTTGCGAAAGATTTTGTCGAGGGTTGAGGGCGAACACGGATCACCATCCTTGCGAACAAAAGAACAAATCATCAGCTTCTACATTTTGTCTGAAACGGATGGCATAAAGCCTCAGTACTTCAGTTACTGATTCAGATATGGGCAGAATGCGTTCTTCACAATTCTTTGAAGTGCGAATATAGACTGTTTGGGCTTTCAGATCAACATCTTTGCAATGAATGGAGAGAGCTTCATCTCTCTTAAGCCACATCCATACATTAATCGGAAGATTGCCGGATAAATTTGAGTTGACTGGGAGTATTTTCCGACGGTTATTCGATCACTTGCTTCAAAGAACCGCGCAATTTCGTCCTGTGTAAAAATAAGGGGTATAAATGTAGTTTTGTACGAATCGTTATGTTGAGGGACATACGATGGATAGCCAATACTGTTATATATACAACAGAAAAATTTCGAATATCATTAATTCTTCTATAATGATTGGATTCCACTTCATTAGGAGGTCTTTTGCTCCGAATCTCACAGATGCTGCGAGTTTGTCAACGCGGGATTATTTTTGACCAGTAGGGTTTGTTTTTGGTAGATTAGAAGTACCACTGCAGGTATGGAAACGGCAATGTAAAGTACAGAATTTTCGGCAGTTCAAGTACAAAGAATTCGGCAATCAAAGTACAAAATTTTCGGCAATAGAAATACAGAGAATCCGGCAACGGGTTTGCCTGTT
>Ga0123339_10002513_pt1 | contig 12400 bp, 8 predicted proteins | sample lystaG_FD_89956 | JGI IMG/M metagenome (GOLD analysis project Ga0123339, IMG submission 89956) | Glacier valley bacterial and archeal communities from Borup Fiord, Nunavut, Canada, to study Microbial Dark Matter (Phase II) -... | ecosystem: Environmental > Aquatic > Freshwater > Ice > Glacier ... | reverse complement strand
TAAAGAAAATTGCCGAATCACTGGGTTTATCCGAGGATGACCTGGACCTGTATGGCAAATATAAGGCCAAGATTTCCCTGGACGTGCTCAAGCGAAATGAAAACAGACCTGACGCCAAACTGATTCTTGTTACGGCAATTAATCCAACGCCAGCAGGCGAGGGAAAGTCCACCGTAACGGTAGGACTCGGACAGGCATTGAACAAGCTGGGTAAGAAGACCGTGATAGCCCTTAGGGAACCTTCCCTCGGACCTGTATTCGGTGTGAAGGGCGGAGCCGCTGGTGGTGGATATTCACAGGTCGTGCCGATGGAGGACATCAATCTTCATTTCACGGGAGATATGCACGCCATAACCGCAACCAACAACCTATTATGTGCTGTCTTGGATAACCACATCCACCAGGGGAACGCACTGAAAATAGATGTCAGAAGAATCCTCTTCAAGAGAGTCATGGATATGAACGACAGGGCCCTGAGGCATGTCAACGTCGGTCTTGGTGGAAAACCAAACGGATTCCCCAGAGAAGACGGATTCATGATCACCGTGGCTTCTGAAGTCATGGCTATCCTTTGTCTTTCCACATCACTGATGAACCTGAAGGAAAGGATGGGAGAAATCCTTGTCGCATATAGCCTGACAGGAGAGCCGATATTCGCCAAGGACCTTAAGGTGCAGGGGGCCATGACGCTCCTCATGAAGGACGCCATTATGCCTAACCTTGTGCAGACACTGGAGAATACGCCGGCAATCATCCACGGCGGGCCCTTCGCCAACATCGCCCACGGATGCAACAGCATCCTTGCTACAAGGACAGCCCTCAAGATAAGCGACTATGTCATTACGGAAGCGGGGTTCGGCGCTGATCTCGGTGCAGAGAAGTTCCTTGACATCAAGTGCAGGTTCGGTGACCTGAAGCCAAGTGCCGTGGTCATCGTCGCCACCGTAAGAGCGCTCAAGCATCACGGCGGAGCACAGAAGACAGAGCTCTCGATTCCGAATGTTGACTTGCTGAAGAAGGGAATCGTAAACCTTGAAAAGCAGATCGAGAATATCCGGAAGTTCAACCTGGAACCGGTCATCGCCATCAACAAGTTCATCAGCGACTCCGATGAGGAACTGAATTACATCGAGGACTTCCTCAAGGAACGAAATGTCAGGGTTGCCCTGACGGAAGTCTGGGAAAAAGGCGGAGACGGCGGAATGGAACTCGGAAGAAAAGTCATCGAGGCTGCCGAGGAAGCGAAAGAATACAAAGTCCTATATGATTTGAACCTGCCGATAAAAGAAAAGATAGAGATCATCGTCAAGGAAATTTATGGTGGTAGCAGTGTCGCTTACTCTGCATCAGCAGATAAAGCCATCAAGGAAATCGAGACGCTGGGACTGGACAAAAAAGCGATCTGCATGGCAAAGACCCAGTATTCGCTGTCCGATAATCCTAAACTTTTAGGAGCGCCAAAGGGATTTGAGGTCAAGGTCAATGAAGTCCGGCTTTCCAACGGAGCTGGATTTATCGTCTGCATGACCGGAGATGTCATGACCATGCCGGGACTTCCCAAGGTTCCTGCGGCAAACACCATGGACATCAATGAGTTTGGAGACATTCTGGGCCTCTTCTAGCAGAAAAGATGCATTTCGAATGAGAGACAGGGCATTGAAATAATTTTAGACTGAGAAAGGCAGGGTGGTTTACCCTGCCTTTGCTGTATGGAAAAGAAAAATCCAGAGAAAGGCCTTCATACCGGTGAAAAAAGAGTCCTACCGCACCCAGAACTTCATAGAAGGCATCAGGACGAATGGGACAGGAGGATGACGGAAAGGCTTCAACCAGAACAGGAAAGCCACTGGACCTCTCCAGAACCTCCAGAACGCCAAGGCAAAGAACAACCTGGGACCATCGGAAATTTTCATCCTCTGGAGGAGAGCGTGTCCATGGGGGAAACCACAACACAAGGTAGTACGGGTGATGGCACCGTGATTTCGGTTTACTACGAAAAAGTGAATTATCCATTTCATACATATTTATAATATTGAACGATACACAGAGCTTAAGATATGGACATTATTATCCATAACATCTGAATCATGCGCAAAAGTAAAATATATATTAAAAACTGATGATTTTACTTGACAAACCGTGAGATATTGCTAAAATGATAGTGTTTATTAGACAATTGCATGAAGAATCGGAACAATTAGCAGCTTTTTTTAGCTGCTTTTAAAATATTATGGGGAGATGTCATATGATACTGCTTATCGATGTGGGAAATACTAATGTGGTCATGGGAGTCCATGATGGCAACAGGATGATTTCTGATTTTAGGTTGTCCACAGATTCCAGAAAAACGTCAGATGAGATCTCCATTGAAGTCATCAGCCTGTTTCAGCTCAACAAACTGAAAACAGAAGATATTGACGGAGTTATCATCTCTTCTGTTGTACCAAACGTCATGTATTCCCTGGAGAACATGGTGAGAAAACTCTTCAAGGTAACACCAATCATTGTTGGGGAAGGAGTGAAGACCGGTATCAACGTCAAGACGGATAACCCGAGGGAAGTCGGGGCAGACAGGATTGTCAATGCCGTTGCTGCCTTTGAGAAGTACAAGAGAAGTCTCATCATCATCGACTTCGGAACCGCCACCACCTTTTGCTCCATCAAGAAGGAAGGAACCTATGCCGGTGGTGTCATCGCCGCAGGGATAAAGATTTCAGCGGATGCTCTCTTTGAGAAGGCGGCAAAGCTTCCTCGAGTAGAACTCATGAAGCCAGACAAGGTCATCGGAAAGAACACCGTGGTTTCCATGCAGTCCGGCCTGGTTTACGGGTACATCGGCATGGTAGAACTCATTGTGAAGATGATGAAGGAAGAGATGATTGCCGATGGAGAGGACATGCCGTTTGTCGTGGCGACCGGTGGATTTTCAAGGCTGATCAACAGCGGTACAGACTGCATTGATGCCCTGGAACCCAACCTGACCCTGGAAGGACTGAAACTGATTTATGATAAAAATAAGAAATAGGGTACTGGAGGACAATGTTTTTCTGGCACCAATGGCAGGGATCACGGACATTTCCTTCAGGGAGATTGCCATCAGCATGGGATGTTCCATGGTGTACTCTGAAATGGTCAGTGCCAAGGCACTCCATTATGGCAGCAGCAATACCGAGGAGCTCCTGAGGATTTCGCCGAAGGAAAAGCCCATCGCCGTGCAGCTCTTCGGAAGCGAGAAGGAAATCATGGCCGAAACGGCAGCGAGACTCAACGAGAATGAGGACATCATCCTCATCGACATCAATATGGGGTGTCCCGCACCAAAGATTGTCAAGAACGGTGAAGGGTCATCGCTGATGCGAGATCCCCAAAAGGCGGCGGACATCATCCGGGAAGTCAGAAAAGCCACGGACAAGCCGGTGACCTGTAAATTCAGGAGGGGCTTCAATATGGATGACGAGACGGCACTGGATTTTGCCAAACGCATGGAAGATGCCGGAGCGGACATGATTACTGTCCATGGGAGATACCGTGAGCAGTACTATTCCGGAAAGTCCGACAGGGAAATCATCAGAAAGATTAAAGAAGCGGTGTCCATTCCTGTCATCGGGAATGGGGATATCTTCTCAGGGGCAGATGCCCTGGAGATGCTAAAATCGACAAGATGCGATGGCATTATGGTAGCCAGGGGAGCCCTCGGAAACCCCTGGATTTTCGAAGAAATCAGGTGCGCCCTATCGGGCAAGGAATACAAGAAGCCGGAAGCCTCCGAAAGGATAGATACGCTTCTCCTCCACTATAGGAACACCTTGGACTATGACGGGGAGCACAAGGGAGTCCGGGAAATGCGCAAGCATATCGGATGGTATATCAAAGGGATGAAAAGCAACACGGAAATCAAGAACAGGGCCAATATGGAAACGGATCCGGATAAAGTCCTCTCCATCCTTGAAGCCTATAAGGAATTACTAGGATAGACGCTGATAGGCGTTGACATATATGAAAAAATTTATTATAATACAAAATTAAATGAGTCATTAAGGGGAAACAAAATGAGTGAAGTGAAAAAATACATCATGACCTATGAAGGCGTCAAAAAGCTCGAAAAAGAGCTGGAAATGTTTAAGACAGTCAAACGTAAGGAAATTACCGAAAAGATCAAGGTCGCACTGGGTTATGGAGACCTGAGTGAAAACTCGGAATATGATGAAGCCAAAAATGAACAGGCTTACGTCGAAGGAAAGATTGTTCAGCTGGAGACAATGCTGAAGAATGCCAGTGTCATCGATGAAAGCGAGATTTCCAGCGACATCGTCAGTATTGGCTGTGTCGTGAAGGTTTACGACTATGAGTTCGACGAGCAGGTGGATTACCACATTGTCGGCTCCACAGAAGCAGACCCCTTAAACTTCAAGATTTCAAATGAATCTCCTGTGGGCAAGGCGCTCATCGGGCATGAAGTGAACGAAGAGGTCGTGGCCATCGTACCGAACGGTACAAGCAAGTTCAAAATCGTACGAATAGGAAGAGAGTAGGTGCATCCGTGACTAAAGAAGAGACAAACATCATAGAACAAGAAGGCAAGCTTTCCGAACAGGAACTTCTAAGGAGAGACAAGCTCAAGGCCCTACAGGATGCGGGACAGGATCCTTTTGACGTTTACAAGGTTGTCATCACGCATAATTCCAAGGAAATCAAGGACAATCATGAGGCCCTCGAAGGTGAAAGAATAAAAACCGCCGGTCGACTCATGAGAAAAAGAGTGCAGGGAAAAGCCGGATTCTCCGATATCCATGACCGCGAAGGGAAATTGCAGCTTTATATCAAACTGGACAATGTTGGAGAAGAGAAGCTGAAGTTCTTCAAATCCCTGGACCTGGGAGACTGGGTCAGCGTAGAGGGAGAAACCTTCGTCACACATACTGGAGAGATTTCACTGCAAGTCAAGGATTTCCAGCTCATCTGCAAAGCCCTGAAGCCACTCCCCGACAAATGGCACGGACTGGTAGACCCTGACCTGAGGTACAGGCAAAGGGAAGTTGACCTCATCGTCAATCCCGTCGTGAAGGACACGATGATCAAGAGAACCAAGATCATCAGGTCGATCAGGAACTACCTGGATGACAGGGGTTACCTTGAAGTGGAGACGCCTATCCTGAGTTCCATCGCCGGTGGTGCCGCAGCAAGACCTTTCGCGACCCATCACAATGCGCTGGATATCGACATGTATCTGAGAATCGCCACAGAGCTTTATTTGAAGAGACTCATCGTTGGTGGGTTTGAGAAAGTCTACGATATGGGCAAGAACTTCAGAAATGAAGGGATTGATTTAAAGCATAACCCAGAGTTCACCATGATCGAGCTCTATGAGGCCTATAGCGACTACAATGACATGATGGACCTCACAGAGGACCTGATTTCAACCGTGGCGAAGAATGTTCTTGGAACCATGGAAATCAGCTATGATGAAACCCTGATCAACCTGACCCCACCCTGGAGAAGGGTGAGCATGGTTGACATCGTCAAGGAAGAGACCGGGGTTGATTTCAGTGAAGTCAAGACGCTGGAGGAAGCCCACGAGATCGCGAAGAAATTCAAGTTGGAGGACGAATTCAAGTATGACATCAAAAACACCTCCAAGGGAGACGTTGTCAATGCGATGTTCGAGAAGTTCTGTGAGGCAAAGCTGATCCAGCCGACCTTCATCTATGACTATCCTGTGGAAGTCTCGCCGCTGACCAAGAAAAAGAGAGGGAATCCGGACTATACTGAAAGATTTGAAGGATTCATCTACGGACGTGAAATCTGCAACGCCTATTCGGAACTCAATGACCCCATTGTTCAGAGGGACAGGTTCACCCAGCAAGCCAAGGCAAGAGAGCTTGGGGATGATGAGGCCTATGTCATCGACGAAGAGTTCATGAGCGCCCTGGAGACCGGAATGCCGCCTACAGGCGGGCTTGGTATCGGGGTTGACCGTATTGTGATGTTCCTGACGGATTCACATTCCATCAGAGATGTCATGCTCTTCCCAACCATGAAGCCACTGGACTAGAAGTATCATCGATAAAAGCCATATTAAAAGCACCACACGATTCATACCGGCAATATCGGAAATGGATTGTGGGGTGCTTTTCTTGTTTGCTTTGGTGACTGGCGGGCAATGTCCCATAAGGGGAAACAAAGAAACCGTGCAGCCCTTTTCATCTGGGATGCACGGTTTCCAATATTTTCCCATGGATAGCCTGTCTTCATGAGTTGGCCACGGACCGGATGCCACTTCGCCAATGGAACCTCTAGAGCAGTGGGATATTCCTGCTGCCCATGTCCACTCTCATGGATTCTGGCCATATGCTGCTTTGGACTTCACCGATATGGTATTTCTTCAGAAGAAACTGGCAGATTCTAGATTGGCCGATACCGCCACCCATGGTCTGGGGGAGTTTTCCCTCAAGAAGCGCCGAGTGAAAAGGAAGGCTTGCCCATTCTTCCTTACCGGTCTTCTCCAGCTGCATCTTCAGCGCTTTTCTGTCCACACGGATGCCCATGGAGGAGAGTTCGAGGACGTCGTCATGTTCAGGGTAGTAGAAAAGGATGTCCCCGTTGAGGCTCCAGTCATCATAGTCCGGGGCACGTCCATCATGCTTTTCTCCACTGGAAAGGAGGTCTCCGATGCCGATCAGGAAATATGCGCCAACTTTCTTGGCATAAGCCCTTTCCCTTTCTTTGGCCGTCATGTCGGGATATTTCTGGAGGAGTTCCTCCGAAGTGATGAAGGTGATGGTGTCTGGAAGTGAAGGGGTCAGGAAGGGATAAGCCCTTTCCAATAGGATTTCGGCATCCTTGAAGATGGAGTAGATGATCCTCACGGTATCCGTGAGGGTATCGAGGCTCCGTTCTCCTTCACCGATGATCTTCTCCCAGTCCCACTGGTCGACGTAGATGCTGTGCACATGGTCCAGTTTCTCGTCACGCCTGATGGCATTCATGTTCGTATAGAGTCCTTCTCCCAAGGAGAAGCCATAATCCTTGAGCGCCTTTCTTTTCCATTTGGCCAGGGACTGGACAATCTCCACCTCTTTTCCGGTTTCCAGGATATCAAAGGACACAGGTCTTTCCACACCGTTCAGGGCGTCGTTGATGCCTGATTCCTTTTCGACGAATAGGGGGGCTGAAACCCTCGTGAGATTCATTCGCTCTGAAAGTTCCTGTTCGAAATAGACCTTGAGCATTTTGATGGCTTTCTGAGTTTCTTTCAAACTCATGGATGGTTTGTACATTTTGCGTTCCTCCTTAAAATAAAAAATCCCTTCAATCCCTTGTATAAGGGACGAAAGGAAGGATCTTCCGCGGTACCACCCAGATTAGCTTCAAATCAAGCTCACTTTTTAAGATACAGACTATTGTCAATATCCGACTCCGATATCGGGGAGTTCCGGCCAAGTCTACTCGTTACCTTTCCTCTGGCTGCTCCGAGGTGTTCTTCAATCATGCTTATGTACCAGGATTCCACCGTTCCCGATTCTCTAAGACAATCCCCATGATTTACTCTTCTCATCAACGCTGTATTATATTTTATTATAGGAACTATTCTTAAGATGTCAAGAAAAACATTTGTGCGCACAGAGGAGGCGCAATCAAGAGATTGGGAATCGGTCCAATAAGCCATGGGTATATCCGGTGAAAAGGCGGAATGGGGCGGCTAAAGAACCACTCTAAGATATTTCGACCTATGCATGTATTAGCTCATAGATGTACTGTTTTTTTTGAATTATCTTGCATTTCTTCCAATCCTTGTTATAATTATCTATGTAATGACGTTCCGCGATAGCTCAATGGTGGAGCACTCGGCTGTTAACCGATAGGTTGTAGGTTCGAGCCCTACTCGCGGAGCCATTTTTTATCATGAATATCTGCAGGGAGAAAGAGGAGTAATCATACAAAACTTTCAGAGAGTATCCGGGTGGTGTGAGGATATGTTACGTATGAGGAACGGGACTTTTGAGCAGGCGAAACAATGAGCAGGGCATGTGCCAAGAAGGGTGGAACCGCGGTAATCACCGTCCCTTTGATAGCATGGGCCTTTTTATTTAGTAAATTAATAGAGGAGGATATTTGTCATGGAGAAGACTATGGACAAGATTGTTGCACTGAGCAAATCCAGAGGATTTGTGTATCCGGGATCGGAGATCTACGGAGGGTTGGCCAATGCCTGGGATTATGGCCCAATTGGCGTAGAACTGAAAAATAACATCAAGAAGGCCTGGTGGAAGAGATTCATCCAGGAAAGCCCTCATAATGTCGGACTGGATTCTGCAATCCTCATGAACCCGGAAGTATGGGTAGCTTCTGGCCACGTGGGGGGATTCGCTGATCCCCTCATGGACTGCAAGGAATGTAAGTCCAGATTCAGGGCGGACAAGCTGGTGGAGGACCATATGACCGAGCAGGGCGTTGAGTTCGCTTCAGCAGACGGCATGAGCGAAGTCCAGCTGATGGAATATATGGACAAGAACGGAATCGTCTGTCCCAAGTGCGGAAAGAAGAACTTCACCGACATCAGGAAGTTCAATCTGATGTTCAAGACTTTCCTTGGAATCACCGATGACTCCAAGACTGAAATCTATCTGAGACCGGAGACGGCACAGGGGATTTTTACCAACTTCAAGAACGTCCAGAGGACGACAAGGAAGAGAATTCCCTTTGGTATCGCGCAGATCGGCAAGTCCTTTCGAAATGAGATCACCCCTGGAAATTTCATTTTCAGGACCAGAGAATTCGAACAGGCTGAGCTTGAATTCTTCTGCAAACCAGGTACTGACCTGGAATGGTTTGAATTCTGGAAAAAATACTGCTGGACCTTCTTGATGGACCTTGGTCTTACAGAAGACAGCCTCAGAATGAGAGACCATGCCAAGGAGGAACTATCCTTCTACAGCGTGGGAACCTCGGATATCGAATACAAATTCCCCTTTGGCTGGGGCGAACTGTGGGGCATTGCCGACAGGACTGACTATGACCTGAAGCAGCATGCTGAACACTCCAAGACCGATATGACCTATATGGATCCGATGACCAATGAGAAGTTCGTGCCTTACTGCATTGAACCTTCAGTAGGGGTGGACAGGCTATTCCTGTCTTTCCTCACCGATGCCTATACGGAAGAGGAGCTGGAAGGCGGAGACGTGAGGACTGTCCTCAAGTTCCATCCTGCCATCGCACCAGTAAAGGCTGCCGTACTACCACTATCAAAGAAGCTTTCAGAGAAGGCGCTTGAAGTTTATGCGCAGCTCTCCAAGCACTTCACCGTGGAATATGACGAAACGGGGAGCATCGGTAAGAGGTACCGAAGACAGGACGAAATCGGAACTCCTTACTGCATTACCATTGACTTCGATACCCTGGAGGACCAGACGGTCACCATAAGAGACAGGGATACCATGGAGCAGAAAAGACTGTCCGTCTTTGAAATCGTAGATTACATTGAAAAGCAACTGGAATTTTAGACCATGAGAAAAGCAAGAAGGGAACGCTATGCGTTTCCCTCTTGCTTTTCTCAATCGGGCGCTATCGCCAAAGTGAAAGAAGGGTCCATTGAAGTCTTCTCGTGGGCGGGATTACAATTAGTAGTATGCTATTTTCAGGAATAAGGGTAGAATAGATTTGAATCACATAGAAGAAAATAATCCCCTTTGGAAAACAGATGAACGAAAGAAATGAGAATCAAGCTTTTACATGGATTTCCTCGTCATATGATTTACCGGGATTCTGCTGTACCTCGCCAGTTCCCCGATCATCGTTCATTTCGGCCTGAAACTCCGTAAAGTGATCAAGATCGCATCAGGAGATTTCTTCAAGCTTGTTCCAGGAACGCTATTGACAATCCTGGTGGCAAGGCTTAGCGTATATTTCAGCTGATACATCGTTTTTCCACTGACTGTCGGCTTTTCCCTCGAAGGACTGATTCAGGAGACTTTAAGCAAAAAGGCACCAGCTGTTATTAAGAATGGCAATTTGTTGAGAGAAGTGAGATAGATAAATGAGTAGAGATTTTAATGAATTCAAGACATTGATCAAAGATAAAAAAGTAGGCGTCGTCGGAATCGGAGTCAGCAATATCCCTCTGATCAGATTCCTCCTGGAACTAGGGGCCGAGGTATCTGCTTTCGATAAAAGGAACTTCGAAGACCTGTCCGAGGAAGTGCAGGAGTTTGGAGAAACGGTAAAGCTATACCTTGGTGAAGGTTACCTGGAAAACCTAAAGGGTCTTGATATGGTGTTCAAGACGCCGGGGATGAGGTTTGACAATCCTTACCTTCAAAAGGCAATGGAGGAAGGGGCAGTCATCACCTCTGAGATGGAGGAATTCCTCAAATACTGCCAGGGAAGGATCATCGGGGTCACAGGAAGCGATGGGAAGACAACCACGACAATGCTCATCGGGGAAATTCTCAAGAAGTCAGGGTACAAGGTATACGTGGGTGGAAACATTGGAACCCCGCTGTTCTCAAAGATTGAGGAAATCAGGGCGCAAGACATGGTCGTCCTTGAACTTTCAAGCTTCCAGCTCATGACCATGACCGTCTCACCAGAAATCGCCGTGGTGACCAACCTATCGCCCAATCATCTGGACATGCATAAAAATATGACTGAATACATCGAGGCCAAAAAGAACATCTTCAAGTATCAGAACGAGAGCGATCTTCTGATTCTAAATGAGGACAATGAGATTACCAGGAGCTTTGCTGATGAAGCCAAAGGCAAGGTGGAATTCTTTTCCTCCAAGAAGGAAAATGAAGATGCCTACTACAGTGAAGGCAGCCTGTACCTCAGGTATGAAAGGGTGGTAGACCTCGAAGAAATGAAGGTCAAGGGCATCCACAATGCGGAGAACATGCTCGCAGCCTTCCTTGCCGTGGAAGATTTCGTCACAAAGGATGTCATGAGGGAACTGGCCGTGGAGTTTCCTGGCGTTAAGCACAGATGTCAGTTCATCCGGGAATTCGAAGGGGTCAGGTACTACAACGACTCTATTGCATCGAGTCCCACACGGACCCTTGCCAGCATCAAGTCCCTGGGTAAAAAGGTGAACATCATCCTCGGTGGCTATGACAAGCAGCTGGACTTCACCCCCTTGGCAGAAGTTGGCCATCCTTACCTCAAGAACATCATCCTTGTGGGAGATACGAAGAACAAGATCAAGGAAGTTTTTTCGCATCTCGCCGAGACCAGTGGGATCCATATCCCGATGCAAACGGCAGAAACCTTTGATGAAGCCGTATCGCTTTTGAAGGCGGTGTGCAATGAAGGAGATATCGCAATCCTTTCACCCGCTTGTGCAAGCTTCGATATGTTCAAGAATTTCGAAGTCCGGGGAGACAGGTTCATCGAACTTGTGAATGAATTCTAAATATTTCAATAATCCTTAAAAAATGATGAGGTTTAAATTGTATTTCACGAGGATTTACGATAAAATCTATTAGAAAAGAAAATGTCCCAAAATAGCAGTTGGAAGACCCTAATATGTACAGGAGGATCAAATGAACAATAAAACAAATATTAAAAAAATAGCTATCCTAACAGGTGGTGGAGACTGTCCCGGACTCAATGCTGTCATCAGAGCGGTCACCAAGACGGCCATCAATGTCTACGGATGGGAAGTCGTCGGATTCAGGAATGGTTACAAAGGCCTTTATAACAATGATTGGATAAAGCTGGACAATAATAGCGTATCCGGTCTTCTCCATAGGGGCGGAACCATGTTATACAGTTCGAACAAGGATAATCTTTTCCATTATCTTGTTGAAGAGAATGGGGAAATGGTCTATAAGGATGTCTCCGACGTAGGCGTCGATAACATCAACAATCTGGGCATCGACATTATGTTCATCGTTGGTGGAGACGGTACGCTGACATCAGCCCGAGACTTTGCGAGAAAAGGGGTTAATGTCATCGCGATCCCGAAGACCATCGATAATGACCTGGCTTCAACAGATACGACATTCGGATTCTCCACTGCTGTCAATGTGGCGACAGAAGCTCTTGACAGGCTCCATACGACAGCCCAGTCCCATCACAGGATAATGGTTCTGGAAGTTATGGGACGTTATGCTGGATGGATTGCCCTTCATGCAGGAATCGCAGGTGGAGCAGATGTCATTTTGCTTCCTGAAATTCCTTATGATATCCTCAAGGTTGCAGGCAAGATAGAAGAAAGAAAGCAATATGGAAAGGACTTCTCGATTGTGGTTGTTGGCGAAGGAGCCAAACCTATCGATGGCGAAGTTGTCGTCAGAGACATTGTCCTTGATTCGCCCGACCCCATAAGACTAGGGGGAATTGGAATCAAGGTTGCCCGTGACCTGGAGAAGATCTGCGGAAATGAGACCAGAGCCACAATCCT
>Ga0123339_10002512_pt1 | contig 12401 bp, 10 predicted proteins | sample lystaG_FD_89956 | JGI IMG/M metagenome (GOLD analysis project Ga0123339, IMG submission 89956) | Glacier valley bacterial and archeal communities from Borup Fiord, Nunavut, Canada, to study Microbial Dark Matter (Phase II) -... | ecosystem: Environmental > Aquatic > Freshwater > Ice > Glacier ... | reverse complement strand
ATCCGTTTTATTGTAGCCCGGCAGGGGGGTGGGAGCGGCAGTGCTGATGACGAGGCTGCGGCGGATCGAGGGCAGCGTAATTACCGGAGTTTTGCCCAGATAGAACGTGATTTTGCGAGCCGAAACGTATTTGCCGGGCGCGACCGTCAGGCTGTGCGCGCGTATCAGGTAGTCCGGTTTGCCGAGCAGGCAGGCCGTGTAAGCGCCGTCCTGAACCAGTATCGATCCATCCGCCCGCGATTCGATGCGCTTGCCAGCCAGCCGGAAAGTGCTGGTCACGACATTGGCGTCGGTCACGAAACCGATATTGTCCTGCAGGTTGTATTCGATCTCGCTGCCGGTGAAAATCGCGCGGTAGTCGCCCTCCGGCCGTTCGAGATAGATGCCGCCACTCGCAGTCACTTTACCGGTCGCTCCATCATACTCGGCAGAAGTCGCCGTCAATGTCATCTGCTTTTTTTCGATCGGATCGGTGTAATCGATTCGTATGCCGGTGCTCGTCTGAATACGATTGGTTCCGAGTGACAGCGTCAGGTCTTTGAACGAGCGCAGGCGAACCGCACCGGGAGGCGGAGGCGCGCCCGGCAGCACAGGCAGGACGTACGGGACAGGTTTTGCTGCAACCTTCGCCACAGCCACGTGCATAGAGACCGCCGCAGGCTGAACAAATTTCGCCGGTAATGTTGTTTCCTTGCTTGCAGGAGCGCTTCCGGAGTTGTTCTTATGTGGCAGCGCAGCATCGGCACGGGCAGCAGGGGAGGCATGGCAGCAGATCAGCAGAATGGCGTACCCCGACAGGAAGGCGCGGCGGCGATAGTGCGGTTTCAGATCGATCAAAAGAACTCCCTATCGAAAGGTTTCATCGTTAAATCAGGCGAAATCTAAATCGCGGTCGCGCTCAAGACGTGCTCGAAGCGCCTCCGACGTCTCGTCTTCCTGCATCGGTTTGCCGTCCATCATCGCAAATTTGAATGCGTCGTCGTCGTAGCTGCGAGTCCTGACGACGACCGGCATCGGCACGGCGTGTCCGAAGATCAATGCCTGCTGCTTGGTTTCGAGGCTGGCAAGCACACTGCGCAGACTGTTCGCGCCGCTGACGCCATTGAGAACCGCCTCGATGTCTTTCTCGTCGTCGAGCAGGCAGCAGATTTTCGTGCCGACCTGGGACAACACCTCATCGTCGATGCCGCTCGGACGCTGATCGATAATCAGCAGTGTCACGTTGTATTTTCGCATCTCACGCGCGATCGTGCCGAAAATAGTCTGGTCGGCGAGCTGCGGCGACAGGAATTTGTGCGCCTCCTCGATCGCGATCACGAGCGGTCGCGGTTTAGCGGATTCGCTGCCCATTGCCTTCTCGACCAGCGTGCGATAGATGTCGTGCAGGCGCCGCGTCAGGATGTTGACAACAAGCATATACTGCATCGGCTGATCGTTCTTTCCGAACTCCAGCACAACGTTGCGCCCGCTCTGCAGCGTCGCCAGAATATGCTGTACCGCGTCATCATCGCCAGGGATGCTCGGCAGCAGAAAGTCTTTGCAGGACGCGACCAGCACCTTGAGCTTGCGCTGAAGGGCGGCGAGCGCTCCGGAGTGAGCGTTGTTCTCGCCGACGAATTCCTTGATGTCCTCGGCGTCCATCTGCAGAAACTGTTCGAGCCACTTCTTTTCTCCAAATCGGCTCACGAGCAGATAGCACGTCTCGACTGCGGTCGCATTCAAGTTCAGCTCTCGCTGCAGAAGCATGATGTCTTCGACGGTAATTTGACTGTAGGGTATCTTTACTTCATGATCAGGGCGCACTCCGCGTCGCGTCGAGGAGGCGCGGTCGAGCGTGAAAATCTGTACGCGTTCCCGAAAATATTGTTTCAAGCCGCGCACGGAACTGCGCCCGGCCTCTTCTGTCGTGCCCTGCCAGCCATATTCGCTGTGCATATCGAAAATCAGATGGACAGCTTTATCCGCCTTGATAACGCCGCAAATGCAGAGGCGTGTCAGGAAGGTCTTACCGGTTCCCGACTTACCGAAAATCGCGTTCGAGCGCTCGATCCACCGGTCGAGATTGAGGCAGACGGGCGTGTCCATATCGAGCGGCGTTCCGACATTGAAGAACTTCGGTTGCGACTCATCTCCGAAGACGCGGCTCACATCCTCGCGTGTCGCTTCATACACCGGGCTGAAATGCGGTGGGATCGTCTTGACGGGCAGCAGACTGTCGGGATCGTTTGCGTCGGAGCCTGCCGGAACCATCAGCATTGGGCGCAGCGAGACTGTTCCGAAAGTGCTTGTGCCCGAGAGCACGGCGCGGCTGAGCAGTTCGTTACGGCGCGGAGGACTGAGCAGTACGCCGGAACTGGTGGCATCGAGACGGACATCGTTGAGCATCGCGAAGAACTGGTTTTGCTCTCCTTCCACAACGACGAATTTGCCGACGCGCAGTTCCTCGACGCTTCTGCCCTCCGCGAGCCGCATCTCCAGCCCTTCGGTAAGCGAACCGCGTACGATCACGCCGAGTTCGTCCTGCTCGAGCTTGTCCGTCTCTGGCGAAGTTTGCTCTCCCGATGTCGTCGATCTGGACGGGGAAGTTCCGTTCAGTGACACACTGTTATGGGAGCCGTTTTTGCCGTTGTGTCCGTTCATGCATTCCTCTTCTTCGACACGATCCACTCCATCCTGTTTCAGGCAAAATCGAGTTATTTTCCAAATCGACCCTGAAGATTATACAACCGTACGCACATTATAGCGTGTACAGGAGTCGGCGTCAATGTTCTGCGGCAGGAACTCGTAGGGCGTGAGTGGAACAATGCTGCTGTTGCGACGCGATTCAGGTTGTAAAGCGCGACTGACTTTTACAATATTTTAGAACAATGCGAGCGCGTCGTTTAAATCGATATGCGCCGACAGGAGAGAACCGTGCAGCGTATTCTGGTGGAAAGCGAACAGTTGGATTCAGTGGGTTACAATGCGGGGCGAAGCGAAATGGAAATCGAGTTTCGCAACGGGGATATCATACGCTATATGAGCGTGCCCGCGCCTACCTATCTCGCGCTGATGAACGCCGATGAAAAGGATGCCTATTTCGAGAAGCACGTCAAGAATGAATTCGTCTTCCTTGCCGCCAAGAAATAATGACCGTCGTCGAGATCAATCTTCGCCTCACAGAAGTTCACAGATACTAATTGTGTCCGAAGGACGCTCGGCGGAAAAGTAAAGATAAAGCACATGCAAAGCGAAGCCGCATGTGCCGCCTCTGCCAGCCGGATTGGGGTTTTAACCCTGGGTCATACGGGACACCAGACAGACCGGGATTTTAACTCTGGGAGCAGGGAAAGTCAGTTGGGAGACCTTTTGAAAAGCAAGTTGGAGGAGAGGGCAGGGGAACCTGAAGCGGCGGTATCGCATTCGTGGATCGGCTATGTCGCGCCAATGGGTCTGTTTATGGCGCTGACTGTTGTCGAGGGTCAGATGCCAGCTTACTATGTCTGGCTTTATATTCTCAAAGCGGTGCTGGTAACGGGCTGTCTTTATATATATCGCAGCACCCTCCGCGACTATCGCTTCGATGCACGGATGCTGCTGCCCAGTATTATTGTCGGGCTCGTGGTCTGCGCGGAGTGGCTGCTGATCGACCAGCATATTCCTTATCCGCACCTCGGTAAGCGCTCTGCTTTTGATCCGCACATCATTGCGCAGCCGTTGCAGACGATCTTCCTGCTCGTACGATTTTATGGATTGGTCGTGATGGTTCCGGTCATGGAGGAGCTGTTCTGGCGGTCGTTTTTGATACGCTATATCACGCAGCCGGACTACGAGCGTCTGTCGATCGGTACATTTTCGTGGCTGGCATTCTGGGCGGTTTCGGGAATGTTTGCGCTGGCGCACCCGGAATGGCTCGTCGCGCTGATCTGCGCTGTCGTCTATGGACTGCTGCTTCGTCGAACTAAAAGCCTGTTTGCGACACTCGTCGCGCACAGCGTCACCAACCTCACGCTCGGCATCTACGTCCTCGCCACCCACAACTACGCCTACTGGTAGTGAGGCTAACTATCCCAACCTCCTCCTTTCGCGGAGGATAACCACCCCCCAACCCCTCCTTCGTAAGGAGGGGGAGAGAATACACTTCTCGTCAGGTTTTGTTCTGACAGGGGACTGAAACCGGACTTCACCGTGTCACGGCGAGTGTACTTTCCTCGTCTGTAGGACGACGGGCGGCACGCCACCGAGACGGTGGTTTTCAACCACCGGAAACCAACACGCAGCATACCCGCTGGCATCGCGTCCGAAGGACGCTGGGCGGAAATAAATTGAAGCATATCCAACTGAAGCACGTTCGAAGCGAAGCCGAATGTGCTTCTACTGCCAGCCGCATCGGGGTTTCAACCCTGGGAATGCACCACCCCCCCAACCCTCTCCTTGAACAAAAGCAAAGGAGGGGGAAAGAAACCACTCTAGGATCATCAGCGGAACGCCAGCCGGGGTGTTGACACCAGGACCAAACGCACAACTCCCCTCCTTGAACAATCAAAGAGGGGAGCGAAAGAGCGTCAATCACTGGAAAAGCTTCACTGGAAGAGCTTCACTGGAAGAGCTTCACCAGCCCTGCGGCAGGCGTATCCAGTCGCGGGTCACGTAATCACCCAGGATACCGAACATAAGCACGAACCACATGAAGCCGAGCGCTGCCCAGAGCCATGTCAGCTTCGTGCCGAACTTGACGTTCATGAAGTAAAGCACTACGATCGCTGCCTTGGTGACTGCGATCGCCAGCGCGATGTACAAGTTCGCCGCGCCAAAGTCGAAGTAGGAGAATGCCACCGTGAAAAACATCAAAACTGTCAGCCAGAGGAACGTTTTTACGTAAAAGGCAACAGAGTGAATATGGTGGGCAGACTCGCTGCTGTGTGATTCGTGTGTTGCTGCTTGAGCCATGGGTTTAGTGTCCTACCAGGTAGAGTATCGGGAACAGAAATATCCAGACGATGTCGACGAAGTGCCAGTAGAGCGCAGTCATTTCCAGCGGCATATAGTCCCTCACCGCAGGATGATCCCATTTGACCATGAAGAATATGATGCCCATGATCCCGATGCCTATTATGATATGTATGGCATGAAGACCGGTCATGATGAAATAGAGGCAGAAGAAGAGCTGCTTGCCGTCCTGCGGCAACTGCTGTCTGTTTGGGTCGAAAGCGATGTCATTGCTGCCGCTCGCTGAACCTACGAATTTCGCTGATTGCCCCTGCGGGATCGTCGGTGTCAGTTGGTTGCCGCCGTAGGGGGTTGGCGTGATCTGCTGCGGGCGCGTTACTTCTATGCCCCCGTTTTTAGCTTCCGCTTCCTCTTCAGCAACGGACTTGAAAGCGAACGTCGGTCCGGGAATCAGATGGTGGTCCCACTTCGACTTGTATTCGATCGCTTTGACACTGAGGAAGCCGAAAGCGCAAATCAGCGTGAAGCCGAGGAACATCTGCGTCGCTTTTTTATTCCCGATCTGTGCCGCGCGAACACTGAGCGCCATCGTCAGACTGCTGATCAGCAGGATCATCGTATTCGTTGCGCCCAGCATTTTGTCGAGATGCTTGTGCGCTTCGTTGAAATCCTCAGTGTGCAGGGAGCGATAGACTGTCAACGCGAGGAACAGCGCGCCGAAGAACATGATCTCCGTAACGAGAAATGTCCACATGCCGACGATGTACGACTCGATCTGTTGGTCGAGATCCTCGAACTGATGGGAGACATGAATGTGATCATGTCCCGAATGTTCTGCTTCAACGCTCATCGCATCCCCTTAAACCAATAAACTGAAATCTCGTCGAACACGCTCAAACTACCGATCCAACTCGACTGGAGGTTGAAAACCCCTGTCCAAAAATTGCAGACGTCCTCCAGACAACATCTGACAGTGAAGGCCCGCAAAGACGTGTGTCCTCGCCCCCTCCTTACGACGGAGGGGGTCAGAGAGAGCGAATTTGTCAGCGCCCGGCAAGTTTATACGTCGTGCTCTTCGCCCTGCGTCGTGATGCCCATTGCAGCGCGATCCTTATCGGCAAGCACCTGATCTTCATCATGGTACATATAGGCATCTTCGGTCACGATCGGTATCTCGTCGAAGTTGTGGGATGGCGGCGGCGAAGGAACCGTCCACTCCAGACCCTTTGCCCCCCAGGGATTCGGTCCGGCGATCGCGCCATATTTCAGTGACCATATAAGGTAGATGCCTGGTATGAGGTACCCGAGACCGAGCACTGAAGAGCCTGCCGTCGAAAGTACCTGCCATGTCTGGTACTCCGGCGCATAGTAGTGATAGCGGCGCGGCATACCCAGGTAACCCACGATGAACTGCGGGAAGAAGGTCAGGTTGAACCCGATGAACGTTAGACCGGCGGCGAGCTTCGCCCAGAACTCGGGATACATGCGCCCGGTCATTTTCGGCCACCAGAAGTGGATGCCGCCGAGATAGGCGAGGGTTGCGCCGCCTACCATCACGTAGTGGAAGTGTGCGACGACGAAGTAGGTCTGGTTCAGGTGAATGTCTACGGCGAGTGCGGCGAGGAACAGTCCGGTCAGTCCGCCGATCGTGAACAGCCCGATGAAGCCCATCGCATAGAGCATCGGCGCGGTAAACCAGACACGTCCCTTGTAGATCGTGGCGGTCCAGTTGAAGACCTTGATCGCCGACGGAACCGCAACGAGAAAGCTGATAATCGAGAAAACCATGCTCGAGTACATCGACTGACCGGTCACAAACATATGGTGACCCCAGACGAAGAAGCCCAGCGTCGCGATCGCGATGCTCGAGAAGGCAACGAAACTGTAGCCGAAGATGCGGCGTCGGGTGAAACAGGCGATCAGTTCGCTGATTACGCCGAAGCCCGGCAGGATCATGATGTAGACGGCGGGGTGCGAATAGAACCAGAACATATGCTGGAACAGGATCGGGTCGCCGCCGTTTGCCGGGTTGAAAATGCCGAGATTGAGCGTACGCTCGACGAGCACCAGCAGCAGCGTGATCGCGACAACAGGCGTTCCAAGCACCATAATCAGGCTCGTCGCGTACATCGCCCAGACAAAGAGCGGCAGACGGAACCAGGTCAGTCCCGGCGCGCGCATCTTATGAATCGTGACGATGAAGTTGATACCGGTGAGGATGGACGAGAATCCCGCAATGAACACGCCGGTAATTGCCAGCACCACGTTCGTATTGCTGTAGATACTGCTGTAGGGCGTGTAGAACGTCCATCCGGTGTCGATGCCGCCGAAGATGATCGCCATCAATGTCAGCGTACCGCCTGCGATGTAAAGGTACCAGCTCAGCAGGTTGAGACGCGGAAAGGCGAGGTCTCTGGCGCCGATCATCAGCGGAATCAGGAAGTTCCCGAGAGTCGCCGGAATCGACGGCACCAGGAAGAAGAAGATCATAATGATCCCGTGCATACTGAATAGCTTGTTGTAGGTCTCGTTCTGAAAGAACTGATCGTGGTAGTTCAGCAGGGCAATGCGAATGCCTGCCGCCGCGATCGCGCCGAGCGAGAAAAAGAACGAAATCGAGATTACGTACATTACGGCAATGCGCTTATGGTCGCCCGTAAGCAGCCAGTCCTTGACGTTCGTACTCCAGTTCAGGTAATTTTCACGCTGTGTGCTGGTTTGGTCGCCGGGCAGGAGTCCGGGCTCGATTGTAATTCCACTCATTTTATGTGTCCTGATTTCGCTATGATTTCGATACGGTGATATCTAATCGGTACGATGTTTACGATGTTAAGGCGCTGTGCCAGGTGTAACGGTCGAAGATGTCTGTTTCACGTCGGGCGCTGCAGGTGGCTTGCTGCCAGATGGCGCGGGCAGCGTCGGTTTAGTCACTGACTTTATGTCGGGTATCGCTTTGAATGTCGGCATTTGCGGAACCGAGCCATCGGCAGGCATCAGACCAGCGTTGGCTGGCGCCGGACCGGGCTTGACTGCGGGGACTGCCTGTGTACCGGTTCTGTCGGCAGGCTTGGCCCCATTCGGTCCCGTCCCACTCAGTCCATTGATCGGAGGCGTATGCGGCACGCCATCGTAAGGATGCGCTTGCTGCCCCGAACTGGTCGGCGCGGGAGCAGGAGCAGGACTCGTCCCCAGCGTCTTGATGTAGGCGACCATCGCGAGCACCTGCTCTTCGGTCAACTGACCGGCTTCCGCGCCGACAGGATAGGCAGGCATCAGGTTCTGGTAGCCCGCAACGATCTTGGACTCAGGCTGGACGATCGACTCGCGCAAGTAGCTGTCGTCGGCAAGCACCGTCTGACCATTGGTGAGTTTTCGCTCTTTGCCATAGAGACCGTACAGGGAAGGACCATGTACACCGTTCTGGTTCTGGTGACAGTTGGCGCAGGCGTAGGTCTGGTACAAACTCGCGCCTTGCGAGACGAGTGTCTCCTGCATTGTCGATGTCGGACCCGGCGCACCGCCCGTCGTGATCCATTTCTGGTAGTCGGTTGCCGCCATCACGGTGACCCAGCCGCCCATCTCAGAGTGATTCGTGCCGCAGTACTCCGTACAATAGAGGTGGTAGCGCCCAATTTTGGTGGGCTGAAACCATACCGTATTATACCTTCCGGGCAGTACATCGCGCTTGACGCGAAACGCCGGAACAAAGAAACCGTGAATGACATCCTGGGAGATCATTGTCAGCTTGATCGGCTTATCGACCGGAATATGCAGTTCGTTATTCTCGCGAATCCCGTTCGTGTGCTGTATGTGCCACATCCAGCGTTTGCCGATCACGAAGATTTCCAGCGCGTCGGCGGGCGGGCGATAGACGTAGGTGAATGGTTTAGCCGACCAGACGAACACGCCGAGACCGAGGACCAGCGGTATGATCGACCAGGTCAGTTCCAGCGGCAGATGCTCCTCGGGCGCATTGCTGCGGTCGACCTTATTATTTCCACGGCGGTATCGTATCGCGAAAAACGTGATCAGACCCAGCACCAGTGCGGTAAAGAAAAAGGTCAGCGCGCAGAGCAGAAAATAGATATTGTCTACATCCTTTGCGAAGGTAGACGCCTGCTCAGGAAAAAAGGGGATGTTCATTTAAACTAAGGCTCCCGTACTCATATCAACAAACCACACACAAACGCTACAATGTAGCCATCCTCCAATCCCCTCCTTCGTAAGGAGGGGAAGAGGATACACGTTCCTCGAGTTCGTGACTGCCAGACGAATAACAGCTAAAAACTGCTAAATAGTCTTGACCGTCGTGATCGGCAATACTGCCTTCAGATTGCGCTTCTTTTCCCAGCGCAGCATTATGAAGATCGACGTACCCAGGATCAGCACCGTCGATATCCCGAAGAATTTGATGATACGGTCGATCAGCAGGCCATAATGTCCCGTGGTCGGGTCATAATGATAGCACAGCACCAGCAACTGGTCGATCGGAGAGCCGATTTTGTTTTCGGAGGCTTCGGTCATTGCGAGCTGCAGATCACGGGGCGAGTAGTCGCTGCCAGAAAAGTAGCGGTACGTCATGCCCTTCGGTGACAGCACGATCACTCCCGTCGCGTGTGCGAACTGCTCCGTTTCGAGATTGAAAATGTAGCGGTAACCGACGGTTTTGGTCAGCTTCTGGATCGCGTCCTGCGGGCCCGTCAGGAAATGCGCGCCTTCTGCGCCTTCTTTTCCGTACATCGCCATGTATGTCTGCTTCTTGTCGGCGGCGACTGCGGTTGTCTCTTTCGGATTGATGCTGACGACGACGACCTCGAAGTCCGTTCCCATTTTGTACTTGACGTCTTTGAGCGCAGTCATCAGCCCGTTCAGTTCGGTCGTACAGGCTCCGGCGCACTTGAAGAACGGCATCATCAGCAGCACCGGTTTTTTGCCGGTGAAATAGTCTTTGAGCTGGACGGTTTTGCCCGCTTCGTCGCGGAACGTCAGGTCCTCGGGAACCTGGGTGTTGACGCGCTGATCGAACCCGATGTCGGGCGATGAGGTCAGCGGTGAGAAGCCCGGCTGCCGGGACGCCTGTGCCGACGCAGGACGCACACCCATTCCAACGACACCCGCCATCATGCCGATCGCGAGCAATGTACGCCCTGCGCTGCGCCATAAACTTGGTTTTAATATTTGATTCATTCTTGCACTCTGTTCTTTCAGCCCACCAAACATCTCCGAGGGATTGAAACTCCAAGCTGGTAGGGGGCTTCAGCCCTCATCCCAACCCTTTCCCCTCCCAGAGGCGGCACATTCCGCTTCGAGGGGCGATACGCTCTGCTCCGCTTCGAACGTATTCCGCTTCGCTTCAAATGTGCTAATTCTCGATCACAGGCTCCTACAGGGAGAAGGGCGAATGCAGCAAACCTTTCTTCCTCCCCTCTCCCTGATGAGGTACGAATGTTAGGGAGAGGGGTCGGGGGTGAGGGCTGATTGCTCTCGATACCGGGGCTTCAGCCCCGTGTCCAATCCCATGTCAAATCAATGGAGTCTTACTTTAATTTACGATTGAGCAGAACAGCCCGTTACGCACTGGACGACCGGTCCAGTTAGTGATTGCGGACGCCACCGTTTTCTATCGTGGATCCGCCGCTGATAGAAGGCTGCGTTACGGAACCGCCATCGGATGGATAGGTGTGACCGGTGTCACCCGCGTTCTCGCCGTGCAGCGGCGCGATACCGTTCGCATCGGGACCGGGAACAAGGGGAGTTCCGGGAGGCGCCTTGCCCTCTGCATGTTTGGGTTCGTTGGGAAGCATGATGTCGGGCTGACCAGGATTGCTGCGGATCGGGAGCGCAGGCAGCGCGAGTTCCATCGCGCGGTCGATCGGGATGTGCAGTGTGCCGGTCTGTGGGTCACGCCCGTAGCCGTTCAGCGCTTCGTTTTCCTGACGACGATACGAAATAATGTCCTGCACCGGGTTCGCCTGCAGGCGCATATCCGGCAGGCGACGTACTATTGGCAGCCGCCCGGCAACCGAATACTCGTCGCGGCCCGCTCCGAAAACGCGGAAGAAGAACCACGCGGCGATAGCGGAAACGAAAATGAAGAGGGCAAGTACAGCGAGCGACTTGGCAAGCGCGGTCAGAGATACGTCTCGTGTCTCATATGCCCTGCCGTTGTTGAAATTGGGTTCGTCGGGCTGATTATTTCCATGTGCCATAGTGATTAGTGTCCCTCCATGACGGGCGCGTCAGGAACGGGTACAAGCGCATTGCGTTTCAGAAGCGTGAAGAACGCCGCGATCCAGATTCCGCCGATCCCGATAAAGCCGGCGATGTAGGTCCAGTGGAAGCGCAGACCTTCCGATAAGCCGGAGTAGGCGGGTACGACATTCCAGAACACGTCGATGATTCGGACGAAGAATATCCAGAGTGAGATATTGAACAGCAGGCGCGGAAAGCGCTTCGACTTGCCGGAGAGCAGCATCAGGAACGGGAGAAAGAACTGCCCGACCATCAGGAACGCGCTCATCTGCTTCAGCAGACCGGTGTTGCGCTGCACATAAAAGGTGATCTCATCCGGCAGGTTCCCCGACCAGGTGATCAGGTACTGCGAGAGCGAGAAATATGCCCAGATCAGCGTCAGCGTCAAGGTCAGGTTGCCGAGGTCTCGTGTCACCTGCGGGGTGACGATTTCGGCGTGTGGCTTGTTGCCGGTGAATTTCATATAGCAGGTCAGCATATTGATGAACGCGAGCGCTGCCAGTCCGGAAGTCGCGACGAAATAGAAGCCCGAGATCGTCGAGTACCAGTGCGCGTCGAGCGAGACCACCCAGTCCGTGATCGCGAACGTCAGCGTAATGATATAGAGCACGAAGGCGGGTGCGGCGAAATTGATGCGTGTTTGTGCAAGCCCGCCGTTGCCGGTACGATCCTGCCGCGCCGCCATCGATGTCAGCACCTGTGTAATGGTGATCCAGACTAAGTAGTAGAATACGTTGCGTACGAAAAAGAAGGTGGGATTTTCCCACATCGTTTTGTGGAGCAGCACTGGATCGGTGGCGACGCGCGCCGCATCCATCCACGGGTACAGATAACTGATCCCGAAGAAGACTGGCAGAAACAGAAGTCCCATCAACGGAATCGATTTCGCGCCCGCTTCGAACAGGCGGATTACCGGGACGCCCCAGCTTCCTCGTACGAGATTGTGCAGTACCATGAAGCCAAAACAGCCCATCGTAACGCTCATCCAGAATATCCAGCCGTACAGATACGCCTGAAAGAACTGTTTCGGACCGCCGAGTCCAGGCATTACGAAGCTGAGGACAAGCATGAGGATGCCCACGATTCCGAGCAGTCCGACGAGCTTCGGCATTCGCGTAAACAAGGCAGGGAACGTCTCTGCGTAGGGCTGTGGACGCTCGGCAGTTTCGGTGTCGGTATAGATTCTAGCCATTGGTTCTGCCTCCTCCCGCCTGCGGTGT
>Ga0123339_10002510_pt1 | contig 12406 bp, 10 predicted proteins | sample lystaG_FD_89956 | JGI IMG/M metagenome (GOLD analysis project Ga0123339, IMG submission 89956) | Glacier valley bacterial and archeal communities from Borup Fiord, Nunavut, Canada, to study Microbial Dark Matter (Phase II) -... | ecosystem: Environmental > Aquatic > Freshwater > Ice > Glacier ... | reverse complement strand
GAAATTAGTTGAACCCTATGTTGAAAATCTGGAACTTCTCGTTCGGGATAACCCGACTCAATGGTTCAATTTTTACCCCTTTTGGGATCAGGAGAATTCAAAAACCAATAGACACGAATAAAATTAAATGAAATGAATTTCGGTAACGACAATAAAACAGCGCTTCAAGCCAAATTTGATGCCCAAAAAATTGCTTTTGGGCCAATTATGTTTCAGGCAGCTCGCTCCTTGCAAAGAATGGGAATCCTTGAAATTATAAAAAACCAAAGAAACAAAGGAATTCTAATTGCAGACATCGCTGAAGCACTTAAACTGCCTGTATATGGCGTTAAAGTACTTTTGGAAGCAGGGCTTAGCATGGAACTTGTAAGGATAGAAGATGATCTTTATTACTTGACCAAGACTGGATTTTTTATTCTTAGTGATCCACTGACACAGGTAAATATGAACTTTGTGCATGATGTGAATTACGAAGGGTTCTTTTCACTCGATGAATCAGTTAAGAACGGAAGGCCTGAGGGATTGAAAACTTTCGGGAATTGGGATACTATTTATGAAGCACTTTCTCAACTTCCTGAAAAGGTACAGAAGAGCTGGTTCGAATTCGATCATTATTATTCCGACAATGCCTTTCCTGAAATTTTACCTGACCTCTTCAAAAATAAGCCAAAGAGGCTTCTCGATGTGGGTGGAAATACTGGCAAATGGGCCATCCAATGTGGAAAATACAACCAGGAAATTGAAATAACTATTCTGGACCATCCCGGACAATTGGAGAAAGCAAAGGAAAGTATTGAAGCAAATAATTTAAGCAATCGTGTCAAGGGAATTCCAATAAATCTGTTGGATCATTCAATCCCTTTTCCTACCGGATTTGATATTGTGTGGATGAGCCAGTTTTTAGACTGCTTCTCACAGAAAGATATACTGGAGTTGCTCAAACGAGCTAAAAAGGCACTCAATCCAAGTGGATCTGTTTACATACTTGAAACTTATTGGGACAAACAAAAATACGAAGCATCGACTTACAGTTTGCATGCCACATCCCTTTACTTTACATGCATGGCCAACGGATGCTCGCAAATGTATCATTCGGAAGATATGTTGGCAATTATTTCACAGGCAGGACTTTATGTAGACGAAGAGATACATGATATTGGAGTCAGTCACAGTTTATATATATGCAAAATAAAGGAATAGCAGGGGGTGAATTTCGAAATTTTAATGGATAGACACAATGAAAATAAGCAATCATATGGAGGATTTAATTCCACAAAGACCTCCCTTTGTATTGGTCGATCAACTCATCAGTTGCAATGACCAATTTATGGAGAGCACTTTTCTAATTCCAGAGGAACATCCATTGGTGAATAATGGAAGACTTTGTGAAGGTGGATTGATTGAAAATATTGCTCAAACAGCTGCTGCGGGAAATGGATATTCAGCAAGGGAAAAAGGAGAAGAACTACCAAATGGTTTTATTGCCCAAATAAAAAACCTTCATGTAAAACGGCTTCCTAAGACAAATAAACAGTTAATAACACGGGTAATTTTACAAGACAGGATTATGGGCTATAACTTAATATCGGGTGAAATATTCGAATGTGGGGAGATCATCGCAAGTTGTGGGATGAAAATATATTGCCCATAACTTTACGTAAATAAACACGACTTATAAAAACATTACTTATTCAAATTATTTTATATTTTTATAGTCGATAAAACCAGAATCTAAGAACCATTAAAAATGATTTCCCATGAAAAAGACCATTATTTTCATACTGCTTGTGTTGTTTATTTATCCTTCGGCTTTAAAAGCACAGGATCAAAAAAAGATGCTTTATCAAAATAAAGTGATTTCCTTTACTAAAATGAAACGTTCAGGCATTGGCCTTACAATCGGTGGTGTACTCCTTACAATTGGCGGGGCAGCTATGATGGTTGATGGTGCAAGGCAACTGGAAGAGAATGATAGGAATGAAACATATGATACATATGATTCGACTTCTGGTGATATGCCGGCAGAGTTCATCGCAGGATATGTAACAGCTTGTCTAGGGGTTGGGGCGACTAGCGGAGGAATAGTCCTATGGTCAATAGGGGCTTCTAAAGCTAAGAAGTATCAGCAGAAAATCAATTCATTTTCTCTAAATCTTAATCCAGGCCAGAGACAGGTCTTTTCCCTTGCGTACCGTTTCTAATTAAGAATTGCAAAAACCAAAAATTACAAAACTTTAAATTTAATAGAAAATGAAAACTATTTTTTGTTGCTTGTTAGCTGTTATTCTTTCGTTAAGTACCACATCCATTTTTGCCAAAGGATTTCAAGCTCCGGCTAAAGGAAAAGCCGTCGTCTATTTTACACGTGTCACCAATTGGGGTGGAATTGCATCATTTGAATTCTTTCACCAGGATAAGTATATTGGAGTCTTTAAAGGAAAGAATTATTTAAGGTATGAATGTAATCCGGGACAACAGCTTTTATGGGCATCAACTGAAAATAAGGAGTTTGTAACTGCGGATCTTAAGGAAGGTGAAACTTATATTGTGATAGTCGATGTTAAAATGGGAGTTATGAAAGGCAGGGTTGGTTTTAACCCTATTACGGTAAAAGACATTGAATTTGAGCGGGCTAAGGAGCTTATACTTGCTAAGGATGAGGTAATTACCCCGACAGATAAAATAGCTAAAATGAATGTCAAACTTGATGATTTTATTCAGGAAAAGTTGAGCCTTTATGAAACTGATTGGAAGTTGACCAAGAATTTTAAACATATATCATCCGATATGGCGATCCCGGTTGAATCTATGAAATAATATACTCACAAGAACCTTAATAATCCATAAATGCAAGGGGTGTTTATGGATTATTAACTCACTTTCCATCTGAACTATGATACCATCAATTTGATGCGTAATATGACTTATTAACTCATGTTACGCAAATTACAAAATAAGTATCGTCTGGTGCTTTTTTGGTTGTTTATATGCTGCTGTTAATGCTGCTATTTTTTGAAGTTATCGAAGTTACCGAAGTTACCGAAGATACCGCAAATAGTATATTTTGGTTCACATCCCTCCAATGGGATGTTTAACCCATATATTGAAATTATTACTTCTTTACATGCAAAGGATTGGCATATAAACTCAGAAAAGCGGGTACAAATACTCTTTGATCAAGATCAACTAAAGAACCAACTGTACTCATGTGCGATATGAATTTTTCTTTTTCAATAGGATTATACATGGTTGAATATGTTTCGCAATTATTCAGAAGATCATAGGCAATGTAATTGTTTGGCCATAACTGATAATTGTTGTCAATTTGCCTGTCAATTTCTGAAGCAACAACTTGTAGTATCTCTTTTTTGTCCATCGAATCGGGTAGTTTGTCTATGAAATCCGACAACGATACCCCAATCGCGAGCTTTGTTCTTCCTTTATAACCACCAATTCCTAATTTAATACTATTGAAATCTTCTCCTTCTTTCTTAATATATTTTTTATTTTTTGAACAACATGTTTCATATACCTTTAAATAATCGCAAGGTTCAAACTCGTAGGAAATGGACAATGGAACTATATTTAGTTCTTTCAACCGATCTTTTATACTTCCTTTACCGCTCATGGCAAACATTCTCAATAACCCTTGCTGGGTACTATCGATCCCATCTTTTGTGCGGCCCGAACGTTGAGCAATCCATATTGATTCTTTTTTAGAACCAATTACCTGGCGCATATATTCCGATAGTTCCAATGAATTTCGCAATTGTTCATTTCTGTCAGAATCGCGAAAAACAGTGAACATCTTATTCGATTTTCCAAAATCTATAATAAAAGGGGTTATCATCAGGTTGCTCCCAAAAGTAATTTGAGTGGTATTCATATTATTGGCGATCATAACATGTTGAAGTAATGCTGCATCCATAACGATATCGCGATGATTGGCAACAAACAAATAGGCCTGATTTTTATACAGATTTTCAATTCCTGAAGAACTGAATTCATCCATGGTAAAATCGATAATCGTTTTCACAGCCTGATCTACTATTCGTGTTTGAAAATCAAAGGATCCTGTGATAGAAAGAAATAACTCTTTAATGGATGTTTTATCTAAATTTGGAAAAACAGGTTTGAATTGAGGATAGAATTCAACCTGCTCCACCATTCGTCTTAAAGCATCAACAGTTTCATTATCAGTATAGCATCTAATCCTATCAAAGTTATTATTCATATTATTCTTCTATCTATAAAAGTTACGGGTTTTCTATTCAGTCCCGTGAATTGAATTTTTTGAATTTCCATGACATCCATAAATTCGATAAATGGAGCCACACGTATCCGAGCCCTGAAATGATCCTTAATCAGCTTTTCCAATTCTTTAGAAGGTGATTCTACGCCTAATTTCAGTAAAATATGATCAGTCCCAATGTTATTGGTTGAAACTTCTACAACATAATTCTTGACCTGCTTAATATCATTCAGTATATCATACAATGCGGGGGGATAAAGGGTTGTGCCCTTAAATTTTATCATCTGTTTCTTTCTCCCTATTACAGGTCCCAGCCTCATCGTTGTGCGTCCGCAGGCACAAACATCAGAATAATGATAACAGATATCACCTGTTTTGAATCGAAGAAGTGGCATGCCTTCTACGCCAATATTTGTAATTGTAACTTCTCCGGCTTCGCCTTCTTTCACCGGCATTTCGTTCTCGTCCAGAAACTCCACAATAATCATTTCAGGATGATGATGCCCTCCCTTTCCATTTTCACATTCAGTAAAAGCGGTACCCATCTCAGTTGAAGCATAAGTTGAATACAATTGAATATCCCATTTTTCTTTGATGCGGGTTCCAAGAGTATTTAAGGTGAAATCGTTATTTCGGATGGCCTCGCCAATGCAGATGGCCTTTTTTATGGAAGTTTTATTTAAATCGATTTGATTACTCTCTGCAAATTCTATCAGTTTAATTATAAAAGAAGGAACCGTAACAATACATGTAGGTTGAACACGTTTAAAACTGTCAAATTGTAATTCCGGATTTCCAGGGCCAACACGAACCACTCCCGCTCCGATTTTACGTATTCCCGAAAAATAGGCGAGGCCTGCCATAAAGCTACGGTCCATGGTCACCATCAGCTGATAAATGTCTTCGGAAGAACCGCCTGTGCATAAAAAAGAAATGTATTCATTGTAAGCCAAACGCTCCAGATCACTTTCTGTCATTGTAAAAGTTACCGGATCACCGAGTGTACCGGAAGTGGTGATATAATCGATAATTTTACCCTTTTCGACACATAAAAAGTTCCTATTATTATTTTGCAGCATGTCTTTGGTTGTTACCGGAATGGTAGCCAAATCTTCCATTGTACGAATACTATCAATATCAATCCCGTGCTGTTTAAAAAATCGGGCATAAAATGGAGAATTCACCTTCAAATAATGGAGCAAATCAGGCAATCGGCTTTCCTGATATTTTTTAATTTCCGACTTACCCGCTTTTTCTATTTTTGGTATAAACATGGTTCAATGTGCTTTTACTTGTGTTTTGTCACATTCGCTCATTAGTTCCACAAGTTCATTATATTCCGATTGTTGTGGAATTTCAAGTTCAAGTGCTTTGGAATAAAATGTTTTTGCAAAGGTATAATCCTTTTTCTTGTAATAGTAATTACCAACAAGAAACCATGGATAGTAATATTCTGCGTTTAAGGCTATAAATCCATCCAATTCTTTTTTTGTGAACACGATGTTGTCTTTAATACCTTTTTGTACTTTAATCAAACCCTCTTTGTACTTAATGAATTGTTGATAACTGTTACCAGTTAATAGGACATCGGGCGAAATGCAATCACCTTCAAGTGATGCCTGTTTAGAACGATAAGATTGTGGATCGGCAAAAATTTCATCTAAGTCATATGCAACAAATGCTCCAAGCTGGTAGGGAGCAGCCGAAATCCATACTTTTTTCTCCTTAGGCTTGAAAATAATTGAATGATGGGCAATCAATTGATTGATCGCTTTCTCGTTTCCTAAACCTATATTTTTACCTCCCTTTCCTTTTGTATCACGGAGCAGTTTGGCCATATTTTCAATAGAAAAAGATCCTACACTATCGATCATTTCTTCAACACGCTTTAACCGATAATGAGAAGCATCTTCAAATGGGGTGTTGTTAACGGTACTTCCTTTAATAAAAGACGAATCACGATAATGGTTTGTCACTGCCATGTAGTTTTCAGATGGAAATGAAAGGGCAATTTTATCCACTGTTTTTTCAATTAAAGCCACCCGGTTCTCTTTGGCTGAACCAATTAAAAACGATTCTGACACAAAAATCTCATACTCTTTGGCAATTGCAAAAGCCTCATCAATGGTTGAGGCGTATTGTAAAATTTTCCGTGCCAGAATGGAAACCGGCGTTTTACTTCTAAAGGGAATTTCTGTTGGTTCGGCATTGAGAGTAATTGTCAATCCCTCCTGGTTCATTCCTGAAACTACACCGATCATTCCACCCCAGGTAACCGACATAAAGGGGTATCCATGAGTTGGTTTCATAAAGGCAATTATTTTGTTTTCTGAAAAGCGGTCACCTGCATAGAAATCAAAATTTCTCCCGATCAATAGACTTGAATCAGCAGTATAATTGTTCCAAACGCCAAACGAAGTACAACCGACCAAACACATGCTTTGTAGTGCATGACCCATGTCATGAGCGCCATGATAACTCATTATTCTTTGAAAGGGAGGTGCAATATCGTTAAATTCAGCAGATGCCGATTTTGATACTCCGGCTACTTCAAGTTGATATTCTAAAGGAACATGATTTAAAAGGTCGCGGTTAAACCAACCCAAAAAAACACGAAGGAACTGCAAATAGGACCTTGAAGGAACTAACTGACCGATTTGCTCAACAAAAGCTTCTTCCTGATAATGAACAAGTTTTTTGGTTAACCTTCCATTTTTTAATCCCATGCTATATGGATCTCCCTGAACATAGAGTTCCCACATACCCTGCTTGTTTAATTTCAACCAGCTATCATCACAAACGGCCAATGAATCGTTCAACTGGTGAACCGGCATTTCGTTTTCAGAAATTTGCCGATGATCGGGTTCTTTCATTTTAGTCACTGAAAAAAGATAAACCAAAAACGCACCCATTAAAATGATGACAATAAGTAGATACTTTGTTCGCTTTTTCATAATTGAGTTTGTTAATTTTAATTACTCACCTTACGCAAGAATAGTGATAATATCATTTGGTGTATTCCGAAGGATATGCTTCACGAATCTTTCTCATAATCTCATTGATATCCACAAAATTTCCACAGGTGATTAATGCACCGCAAAGAACTCCGGTAATTCCATGTAGATTGATACTCTGTCCGGTCAAAAATAGATTATCAATTTTTGTACGAGGCGAGATGTACGATTCAATAGGGCGGTTACAATCACGTACAATCCCATACATGCTTCCTTCGCGCGTTCCTGTATAATCTCTAAATGTAAGAGGACTGGCAGAATAGCTTGCCTCAATGGCCTCCGTAATAGCAGGAAACAGGTCATCAACATTTTTCAACAATAGTTTTTCCCTTTCCTTTTTAAACATCAGATAATCATTACCTCTGTGCTCTATTTGTGTATCCTCCCATTGCTTCACTTCTTCATATTTCATATAAGTAATAATGGTTACACTCTCGGCAAATTCAGGATTCTGTTTATCAGCTGTAAAATAGAGCATTAAACCTTGAGGCCATTCACCTTTCTCATAATTTTCAATACCCCATACATTATTGGTTTTGTAATAATAGTAATTCTTGTTCAGATAGGGAATCTGATTCTTTTTTAGCACCAAATATACACTAAATGAGGAGATCGTATTTCTTAAACTATTTATACGATTCTTATACGATTTTCGTATTTGGCCATCAGGGATAAAATCCATGGTTAAGGCAGGATGCATATTGGAGATAAAACGATCGGCCTCAAATAGTTCTCCATTTTTTGTTTCAACGGCTGACATTGATTGATTGCTAAAATGAAATTTAACCACTTCTGCATTGGTAAATACTTTTCCCCCCATCAATTGAATAGAATTAACCAGTGAATTTGAGATTTGGTCACCGCCATTGGTTAAACGCCATGCACTTGTAATAAAAAAATGATTGACCAATGCATGAACATACAAAGGTGTATTGGATTCTCCACCTGCATACAAGGGATTCAAGGCTGCTAAAACACTTCTCAATCGAAGGTTGTCGGTAAGCGTAGCAATGTATTCCGCAGTACTTAATCCATAATAATTGATGTTGGTCATATCCATCAGATTGACTTCCCTCAAATTGAATATATCAGATCCTTCGCCGAGTTCTTTGATCTTTGCGGCATAGATGTTTATGCCTTTTTCCTCCTCCGGAAAATCATGTATTAGGCTTTTGGTGAATCTTTCATAACCCATCGCATATTTATATTCTCTTCCTTCAATATTAATAATATCAAAAGCATCCTCGTCCAATCTTTTAACATTGACTTTCGAAAGTAAATCGAGATAATTAAAAAACTTATGCAGAACTTCTCCCTTTCCTAAGCTTCCCACATAATGCATTCCAGTATTAAATTTGCAGCCTTTGCGTGTAAATGTTTGTAGGTTCCCTCCTGGTTGAAAATGCTTTTCGAGTAAACAAACCCGATAACCAAACTTGCTAAGTATATAAGCACATGTCAAGCCTCCAAGTCCACTTCCAATAATAACGATATCGTATTTTTCTGTCATAATTAATAACTGAAATAACTTTAGTCACTTCTTTTTATTTTATTGATTAAATATTCCTTTCCTACTATTTCCTGACAAGCCAACATTGAACTGATAGTCACCCCTAAAATACCATGCATGTTCAGATTCTGACCGGTAAATAACAAGTTGTTAACTTTCATCCTCGGAGATATTATGGACAGCAATGGATTATCAGCTTTTTTTAGGATACCATAAGCTGAGCCATCGGGAGTCCCTGTATAATCCCTGTAAGTTAAAGGAGTTGAAGAATAGTAGGACTTTATATGTTTCCCAATACCTGGAAATCGTTTCTCTAGAGCTGTTAAGAGGATTTCGGATTTTTGCCTTTTAAAATCATAATATTCCTGAGGACGGTTTGACCTGTCGGTATGTTGCCATTGTTTTAATTCATCAAAGTTCATATAAGTTAATACGATTAATCCGTTGGCATATTTTCCACCCTTTGTATTGGCAGGTGAATACATCATAAAGTGTCCGGGCCAATCTTTTTCTGCATATTGAGTACCCCATACTTTAGAATGGGGAAAATGATGATAATTGAAATTGAACTGTTCCATGCTATTTTTTTCCAGCACCACATATAAACTGAACATCCCAACCGAATTTTCTAATGATAAAATACGATTACTATAAGACTTGCGAACCATATTTTCGGATAAAATCTTCAGTGTTGATGCCGGATGCATGTTTGAAATAAACCATTTTGCCTCCATACATTCACCGTTCTCTAAGCGAACATGCTTAATTGAATTGTTATTGCCTTCAATGGCTACAACTTTCATCCGGGTATGTACACTGCCACCATTGGCTTTTATTCCTTTTGCTAATAATAATGCTATTTGTGAACTACCATTTACAAATCTCCAGGCACTTTTTATAAATGAATAGTTGATCAGAGAATGAATATACATTGGAGTTTCTCCTTCAACCCCTGCATAAAGGGAATTCATTCCAGCCAAAACCTTTTGAAGTTTGGGGTCAGAGGTACATGATTTTAAAAAAGTGGAAACATCTACTTGCTTACTCAGCGATTGCATATAAGTAGTATCCGCATCCAAATTATAATAAGGGAAACTTTTGCAAACTTCACCCATTTGATGAATATAGTTCTTCAAGTTGTCCCTCTCGTGAGGGAAGAACTCAGTTAAACGTTCAATAAAATGATCAAACCCCTGTGCAAATGGATATTCTATTCCATCATCTCTGAGAGAAATTTTATCAAATGCATCGATATCTAACTGCTGTACATTCAACGAATCCATTATACCCAAATAGCTGAAATACAGATTAAGAATTTCGCCCTTTCCCAGGCTTTCCGTATAATTAAGTCCCGTATTGAATAAAACCCCTTCTTTTGCAAATGACTGGAGTGTCCCACCAATGCGTTTGTCCATTTCAAGCACGCAGACCTTCATTCCTTCCTTGGAAAGAATATTGGCGCAAACCAAACCACCCAAACCACTGCCAATGACTATCACATCGAACTTTTCCATTTATAATTCACCCTTTCTCTTAAGTATGTAAATCATGTTGGAGGTTAATTTAGTTTGATCGATTCGATCTACTAAAAAATTATTTTGAAGCGCTAAGTTCTCAATCTTCTTTCCTGAAAAGAAAAATAAACCATTATAATTCGTCTTGTTGAAATGGAGCAAACGAGTGGAAAAGAACTCAGTTAATTTTGTTCCCCTGGTTCGTTTTTCTAAATCGGTATCGGCATCTCGTATAATGATCTGGCCACCCGGATTTAACTTCTTCATGCAATTTTCAATACACAAGGTTTGTAAGTTCTCAGGCAAATAATGTAACACATCATTAAGAATAAACACATCAGCATTTGACAATTCAACTTTAGAAATATCAGCCACTTCAAAATTCAATCCTTCAACTTGAAGAAAGGTATTTTGAGCTAGCAAGACTTTTTCTTCATCGTAATCCAAGCCAATTATTTGGCGACTTGGGGAAACAAGTTTCAACATTGCAGATAAAAAACCATAACCACAACCAATGTCGCAAATAACAGCTTCGCGTGGAATGATATCGTTAAAGAAATTATAATTGTGCTCTAATCGAATCTTGACGCGCAGGTACCATTCCAAAACAGGTCCTTTATAGATGTAAGATTGAATCAACTTGTTGGAATAATAATCAGGTGTTTCGGTTTGTAAACTGAATTTTTCGAATTCGGTCCTGAAGAATTGAAGTAAAAGCTTGCTTCTCAAAATGTATGTTTCAGAACCAGAATAATTCTCCTTTGGAATAGGATCGAAAAATTTCAAGGTAATCTGACCATTGCGAATAAAAAATTCATGGACATCCATACAATGGTTGGCACCATGTATAAGAACAGGTAGAATGTCAAGCCCAAGTTTTTCTGATAAAAATACCGCCCCATTATGAAACCTTCCAATATTTCCATCTTTTGTCCTTCCCCCTTCAGGGAAAATCAGAATAGAATAGCCATCAGCAACCAGTTTTCTCAACGGTTCAATAGATTCTTCCATTCCGTTGCTTACAGGATAAAACTCAAGAAATTTAACGATAAAGCCATAGAACGGATTATTCCAAACCCAATTATTTGTTAGAACGATAATCTTGGGGTGAAGCATCATTAGCAGCGATAAGTCGAGATGTGACTGGTGGTTGCTAACAATTAATTTAGGATTTGATAAATCGAACTTCTCCTTATCGATGAATTTTTTACGAATACCAAAAATACTGAACACAATAAATTGGTGGCATAATTGCACCAATCGGTGAAAAATGTACTTCTTGGTTTTCATCTTTACTGGCAGGATCAATAAAACCGGGATCATTCCTGTAAGAGTTGCACAGCCTGTTAAAAACTGGATAAAAGCAAATACTGAGGTGAACAAATTACTAATGGTTACAGGTGTAGTTCTTTCTTTTCCATTGTTTAAATACAGAAATCGATAGCACCAGGGAATTAGAATATAACTCAAAATCAAAATAGAACCTATACCTATAATGGATAAAGCCGCAATGGATCTTAATGCAGGATGTTTTGCAAAAATTAAAACTCCAAATCCGACAAAAGTAGTAAGGGCTGAAAGTAAAATAGAAAGTTTGGCAGATACTAATTCATTGGTTCCATTCTTTCGGTTCTGAATTTGTGCATTTAAAATAAACTCCGCATAATCATCACCTAAGCCGAACATAAAGGTGGAAATAATTATACTGAAAATATTAAATTCTATGCCGAATATACCCATAATCCCAAGTGTCCAATACCAGCTCACAATTATTGGGAGCATCGCTATTATTGTGAGTTCAAAACGTCCATAGAAAAATAATACGATTAGAAATACAGCTGCCAGTGATATCCACACCAAACGGTTGAAGTCATCTTTTAAGGTATTGAACAGTTGCACAGAAAAGTGTTGTTTGTCCCAAAGCACTGCATCCCCATCTATTGGAAAGGATGAATAGAGCGATTCTTTATCCTTTTGGTCAACACGTAATGTATTTAACTAACATTTCGGAGGAGTTTTTTCTTGATTCATGCGGGTTTCCAGAGTGCTAAAATCAGATTATCTACCTTCAAAGTTAATTTATATTACTGTCATACAATTATTTACAATCATATTT
>Ga0123339_10002507_pt1 | contig 12412 bp, 11 predicted proteins | sample lystaG_FD_89956 | JGI IMG/M metagenome (GOLD analysis project Ga0123339, IMG submission 89956) | Glacier valley bacterial and archeal communities from Borup Fiord, Nunavut, Canada, to study Microbial Dark Matter (Phase II) -... | ecosystem: Environmental > Aquatic > Freshwater > Ice > Glacier ... | reverse complement strand
TTTTAAGTGGAGTTAATTAAAAAGAATATTCATATGAATAAATTGAAATGTAAGAGCACCCTGCAGCTTACATTGGATGATGACTTTAATGTTCCCGACATTAAGCCGGACATTGATCAAATAATAACAGAGCAGGGAGATATCAAAATTAGTGATATTAAGGCGATGAATGGAAAGCTCTTGATAAAGGGTGTCCTCGGGTTTAATGTTCTCTATTTAAGTGCAGAGGATCAAAGACCGGTACATAATATTTCGGGGACTATCCCTTTTGATGAAGTAATCAATATGGAGCTCACCTGTGCAGATGATGACCCTACCGTTAAGTGGGAGTTGGAGGATCTTTCAACAGGCTTAATTAACTCAAGAAAGCTTAGCGTAAGATCGATAGTCAGATTAAATGTAGCGGTTGAGGACCTTTACGATGAAGAAACCGCTGTTATGGTTGAAGGGCCGGAGGATGTACAGTATATTAATAAAAAAATAGAAATAACGGATGTCAGTATTAATAAAAAGGATACTTTCCGAATTAAAGATGAAATACTGCTTCCTGCGAACAAAGGAAATATTTCTTCTTTGCTTTATCAGGATATTCATTTAAATAACGTAGAGGTAAGGTTACTTGAGGATAAAATTAGTATTAAGGGTGAGATTCCAGTATTTCTTTTATATACGAGTGAAGACGAGCAAAATCCGATTGAGTATTACGAGACAGAGATTGCGTTTAACGGAAATATAGATTGTAATGGCTGTAATGAGGATATGATTGAGGATATTACCTTCCGTATCTTAAGCAAAAATCTGGAGATTAAACCGGATGGGGACGGGGAAGAAAGAGTTGTTGATTTGGAGGTTATCCTTGAATTGCTCATTAAGGTTTATGAGGTCAAAGAACCTGAGATTTTATGTGATGTCTACTGTCCTTCGAAAGATATTACACCGATAACCCGTGATGCTGTCTATGAAAATCTTGTAATTAAGAATAATAGTAAATACCGCATAGTAGACAGGATTAAAGTTCCTGAAAACCAACCTAGAATTCTTCAGATCTGCCATGCAAACGGAGCAGTCAAAATTGACGATATCGTTGTGGAGGGTACGGAGCTGCAGGTGGAGGGCATCATCGAGGTTAATATCCTTTACATAGCTGAGGATGACAGTATTCCGCTAAATTCCTTAAGGGGAGCTATTCCATTTACCCAAACTATTGAAGTGAAAGGTATGAATCCTGACAGCACTTTTGATATTAAGCCGAACATCGATCAATTAAGTGTCATGATGCTGGATAGCGATGAAATTGAAGTAAAGGCTACAATGAATCTCAACACGATTGTATTTGATAAAATCACAGAATCAGTTATCACGGACATTGAAGTAGCGGAACTAGATATGGATAAGTTACAGTCAATGCCAGGTATTATCGGCTATATAGTAAAATCAGGTGACACCTTATGGAAAATAGCAAAACGGTTTTTCACAACAGTAGATAGCATTATGAGTATCAATAATTTAGAAGATGATAGGATAAAAGTAGGAGATAAGCTTATCATCATGAAAACGGTAGATACCGTGCTTTAACCGAAAATATAACAAAAAATGAGGGGCTGTTCTAGACTAGCGAAAGTTGGTGGAGAAGCAGCCCCCTTTTTATAAGTAATCAAAAGTTATTCCTTAAGTAATTACGGATTTGACAGTGGTATAGTTAAAATAACATAAATATTTCAGTATCTATTAAGAAAATTCCTTAATTATCCGAAATATAGAGCACAGGTATATATTACAGCGACGCCATGGATGGCTAATCAAAAAATAAACAAGGAGGTGAAATCCTCTCCAACAATTTGCAGAGGATAAAAGTATGAGTGTAAACGGGATTACAAATGTAGCGCAAACCTACGACAATAAGAGTACCTCTAAGACAAAAGCGAACCAGGATAAACAGAATGAGGTAGCAAAACAGGAAAATAGTAATAACGACACGGCAGCAGTATATGAGAAAAGCAACACAAAGGAAAAGCAAAACAAAATTTACAAAAGAGACAGCGATACGGTGGAACGAATGATGGCTGATGCAGAGAAGAGCGCACAAAACTTAAGAGACCTAGTAGAAAAAATGCTCTTAAAACAAGGCCAGACTTTTAACGATTCGACAGACATCTATTCCCTACTTCGTGAGGGAAAGGTTAAAGTGGACTCTGAGACAAGTGCCCAGGCACAAAGAGACATTGCAGAAGACGGCTATTGGGGAATAAATCAGACCTCGGATCGTTTAGTATCTTTTGCAAAAGCACTTACCGGAGGAGATCCCTCTAAGGTTGATGAGATGATTAAAGCGGTTAAAAAAGGTTTTGAGTTGGCAACAAAGGCCTGGGGAGGCGAACTCCCGGAGATTAGCAAAAACACCCTGGATGCAGCTATAAGCAAAATGGAAGCTTGGAGAGATTCTGACCAAAGTGACGATTCGATATAAACCTGCTGAAAGCAATCTTAAAGACCAAGCTGCAACTAATCGGCTGAAGTAAAGTATACGAAATAATAATTAAGAGCTGCAGAAGGATAGCATATGGATTGAATGCTACTTTCTTACAGCTCTTCTTTCACTTTCGCTTTCCGGCCAGTAAGGATTCGCTAAAAACACCTGTTTCCCATAGTATGAATTATTAAAATGACGAAATGCCTTCTCAGCAGACTTGTGATCGTCATATACCCCGAAAACAGTAGGTCCGCTGCCACTCATTAAAGCAGTTAAAGCACCCAGTTCCCTCATTTTTTCCTTTATCTCTGTTATGATTGGATATTCTGGTACCGTTACTGTTTGAAGAATATTATCCATACATGAGGTAAGTCCAAGTAAGTCATCTTCTTCAATTGCTTTTCTCATTTTTGCAATATCCGGATGAACAAGGGGAGTACTTAAATTTAAATTTTCATAAACATATTTTGTGGAAACACTAATATCGGGCTTTACTAATAAAATTTCACATTTTGGCATCGGTTTCAAAAGTGTTAAAATTTCACCAATTCCTTCGGATAAGGCGGTACCCATAAGTAGGCAGTAAGGGACGTCAGCTCCCAACGTTACCCCGAGCTTCATCAACTCTTCCAGGGAAAGATTGGTCTGATACAATTGATTTAAGCCCGTAAGAGTAGCAGCCGCATCAGAGCTACCACCTGCTAAACCTGCTGCTACGGGTATTTTTTTGTCTAAGGTAATGATAGCACCGTGATCTGGGGCAAATGTATCATAAAACAATGCAGCAGCCCGGTAGACAAGATTTCTTTGATCACAAGGAAGATAAGCGAGACTCGTTTCCAATAGAATATCCTTATTTTGTGCTTTTTTTATGGTTAACGTATCATATAAATCTATGGTTTGCATTATCATACAAACATCATGGTAACCGTCAGTACGCTTTCTAAGCACGTCTAGTCCTATATTAATCTTTGCATAGGCTTTTATTTTAATGGAATCCATAGTTACCTCCACTTTAATCGGATATCCGTATTCTATCATAGATTTTAAGCCTTTACAATCAAACTAGTCAAAAAGCTTTTTTGCTAGTTAAAAAGCTTTTTAAATTCTTCCCAAAGCTTAAACTTAACTTTCACTGGGGTTTTTTCGTTTTTTAAGGTATCATATTCTTTCACGGTAAGCAGATATTTTAACTGCTGCTCCGTTTCTTTATCAACAATACTGTAGGTCTCGTCAACAAAACAAAGGGGAGGAAACATCACACACCACCAATTTTGACCCTTAGCCTCACCAATCTGTACCCGAAGAGCCTCATAGGTTCCGGAAGGGAAGGTATATTCACCGTATACCTTAATTGGAAAGTACCAGGGTTCCAAAGAAATTGTGACAGGGTAGTTATAGCCATTTTGAGCGATGATATTCTCAGCAGTTTTTTGGACGGTTGAAAGCTGTTCTATGATAACTTTACGGGCTTCATTGATGTTTTTGGCATCTTTTAGATAGAGAGACAGCTCCTTAACCAGGGCATCCTTTATAACATATTTTAAAGCTTGGTCTTTTACACTGTCACTGTTTGCGATTACATGAAATCTTATAATTTCACTTGCAATTCCTTCCTGCAATACTTCAGCATTTACGGTATTTGATTTAGTAACATGTAGAGCCACCGAGAAAATAATTAGGATTAAAAATAATAATAGCATTTGAAAACAACTACGACTCGGTACAAAGGTATTTAAATTGTCATTTATTTTTTCATTGCAATCATTATTATTTATGTCCAGTGAACTTGCTCGCGCCTTTTTCTTGTCTATGTATTGATTATGATCGGGTTTCATGATTTACTCCTTTTTATTATCCTTATGTAACAGATATATTATATAGTGATCGTACTAACTTACTTAAGTGTTGCCATTTAATGGGTATTTATACGGTAACTGATTAGTGGTTTTTGCATAAAATAATAGAGCCCAAAATAGGAAACTTTAAAAGTACAGAGCCTATAAAATCCAAAAGCATAATAATTAATTATCGGTAATGGAGAAAATGGAAATGGAGAAAAACACTTGAACTTAGCTAGGATTAATAGTACAATTAATTGGCGTTCCATAGGAAGGAATAACCGAAGACGAAAGAATGGTAACTTGGAGGACAAATTATGTCAAGTAAAGCACCAATTGGGGTTTTTGATTCAGGTGTTGGCGGGCTAACCGTAGTAAAAGAAATTATGCATCAGATACAGGGTGAAACTATAATATATTTTGGTGATACGGCGAGACTTCCGTATGGAAGTAAATCGAAAGAGACCATTATCACATATACGAGACAGATTGTCAGATTCTTGATGGGCAAGGATGTAAAAGCAATTGTGGTTGCCTGCAATACAGCCAGCGCTTTTGCCCTTGAAACAGTTAAGTCAGAAATTAACATACCAATCATCGGAGTTGTAAAGCCTGGTGCAAGGGTTGCTGCTGAGACAACGAAGAATGGAAACATTGGCGTCATCGGAACAGAGGGTACCATTCGCAGTGGTATTTATACTGAGTATTTAAACGAAACAAACCCGCATGTAAAGGTATATGGGAAGGCATGTCCACTTTTGGTACCACTGGTTGAGGAAGGGTTAATGGACGATCCGGTCACGATGGAAATGGCGCGCAGGTACATCAGTGAGCTTTTGGTGTATGATATTGACACACTGGTACTTGGCTGCACTCACTATCCATTGCTAAGAAAAACGATACGAAAAATAATTGGTGATCAGATAGAAATGGTAAATCCTGCGTACGAAACGGCGAAATCCTTAAAAAGAGTGCTCACCAGCCGAGCACTTGAGAATGATGATATTTTAAAAACAGATCATAAATTCTTTGTGAGTGACGGTGCGGAGAAGTTTAAACGTTTTGCCAATAGTATTTTATCTTGTGAGGTTGTAGAGACAAAGGACGTCAATATTGAGAATTATTAGGATGGAGCATGAAAATGACAAAGGGAGTAACTGTGATAATTGATGGGTTACAGCATGGCGTTGAGGCGGAGGCGATAACATTTACGGCTCCGGGTGTATACCATCACCATAACGGCAAGCATTACATCCTCTATGATGAAATCACCGAGGGTGAAAAAGGCATCACAAAAAACACAATCAAGATTGCTTCCAATAAAATAGATATGATTAAGATTGGCGTTCATACCACACAAATGGTTTTTGACTTGAATGAGACTACAGATGTCTGTTATCAAACCCCATATGGAAATCTGCTCCTTCGTATTCATACCACAGGCATACAGGTAGTGGAAAACTTGGATGAAATACAGGTAAAGCTGGAATATACTCTGTCAACGGAGGACAACCATTTATCGGACAACCTAATTTCGATATTAATTTGTTCAAAGAGTAAATAACCTACTATAGAAAATCAAAATATCAAAAAATGAGGTATTAAACAAGGTGAATTAAGAATTTGGCTATGCCGGATTCATTACAGATTCTACTTGCTTAATACCTTTTCTATTATATTAAATTTGCTGAATACCATTTCAATTATTTTGAAATTGTTTAATAACTTTTCTGTAATATTTATAATGCTAATTCTTTGTAGTAAAATTTATTATTTTATCGTTTCAGTTATAAAGCCCTCTTCATCAATCGTGACATCGTAGGATATCTCCTCCATAAAATCAAAATAAGAATTTTTCTGCTTTTCCTCCTGCAGGATATAGGAATAAGTACCTTCTGCCATTACAGGGAGGATTTGTGTACGCATAGTTCCTTCAGAATCTAAGTATACCTTTAGAAGGCCGGATTCTTGCGTAGCGTTGTTAAACCAAAAATTACCGAGACTGTATGCAATCGGTTTTCCCTTATAAAATTCAATACCCTGCATCACATGGGGATGGCAGCCGATAACAACATCTGCGCCCGCGTCGATGTATTGTCTGGCGAAGGTCCTTTGGTATTTCTCGGGATAGTGATTACGTTCCACTCCCCAATGGACATAGGCAATCACAAAGTCACTGTTTGCAGCAGCTTCTTCGATAGAGCTCAAAAAAAGTGTCGGATCATAAGTTCCAATCATACCAGGAGTTGTCTCGGTTGCATACCAGTCCATGGCATATACCACCCGGGAGGCTGCAACATAAGCTATTTTAGTATCCCCTAAGGTGTAATAGACAGGAGCTTTTGCCCGGTCCATATTCTCACCAGCTCCAATATAATCAATATCTGCGTTATCTAAGGTGGTAAAGGTATCAAGGAGCGCGTCCTGGCCGTAATCCAATGCGTGGTTGTTAGCCAGGGATACAATGTCAACCCCCATCTCATGAAGGATATCTACCCTGCTTGGATCTGCACGGAACGTATAGGACTTATCCGGCGTCTTTGTACCTCTCGTACTGTAAGCAAATTCATTATTTAGTATCATAATATCTACAGAATTCATTTCCTCTACTAAATCGGAAGAAAGGCCTCCTAGGATACCCTTATTCTCACGGTCATAACGCGCTATCGGTTTTGATTCTTCATTAAAATTAATATCCCCGGCAAATCCGAGTACAATCGGGACAGCCAAAACATTTCCTGTCACGACTTCATCTACTTCTGTTGTAACGTTTTCTGCAGAATCAAATATTTCTTTTGGAATTTCTTTTGCGGGGCTTTGGGTAGGATTAACCACGTCCGATTGCACGATACTTTCTTGTTTGTCTATGGCGTTTTGATCTTCTGCCTGTTTTTTGACTTTTAAATTATACACAAGAAGACAAGACAATAAAACGAGGGAAAGGATAGCGACAGCTGATAATAAGAAAATATTCTTTTTTTTCATTTTATAATTCCTCGCAATACAATATTCTAAGAGATAAAAAGTAAAAATACGATTAGAATAAGGATTAGTTTAATTTGTGAATAAAAATCCTCTTACCCATAACAATTATGCCATTAAGGTAAGAGGGATTAGAATTTTTTTATTTCGTTTTTTTAAATACGCCGGTAACTTTTTTGAAAATGCCCCGCTTAACTTTTTTTGCTTCCAATCCACTTCTTAAACCCTTAACATCCATGATATAAATGCCACTGATAACTGCTTTTACTTCCTTCTTTACCGGAATAAGATCAAATATCTTAGCATCGCATACAAGAGACATTACCTTAGGACCAATTTTTGCTTTTACGATCGGAACTTTTGAACCACGCAGATACTTGGGAGTCTGGTCAAGTACAATCTTTGGAAGATTGGCTTCCTTCATTTTCATTCGCTTCTTATCAATTACTAGTATAGAAACGGTCTGAGCAGCGGCCTTCATTTGTGCTTCGGAGGATGCCTGCTTCTTTTGAAGCTTTCTCCCTACAAAAAACAATACAATAAATACGGCAAGAACAACGGCTGTAACAATAAGTAATACGATTAACACTGTATCCATGAGATATGTACCTCCTAATATTATACGAATTCAAACGCTTGTCCCTTATAAGGGTACCGCTTATTGTATCATCTTTTTGTTAAAAAATAAATAGCAAAATTGTAAATAATTTAAATATAATTTCGACAAAAATATTAATATGAAAGCTGATTAAACTGCTACAAATAAAATTTATTATATTGTTTAGGATATATTATTAATTAAACAAGAGAAGCGTTTTTTTTCAAGGTTTCTCTTATGATTTCCTGTACGTAGGAGCCTAAGAATTTTAACTGATTCTTATCTAAATCCTTAGGATATATGGGCTTTCCATATTCTATTACCACATGGGCGGACCGTATCCAGGGAGAATGCTTTTCAAAGATAGCATCTGTATTGGAAATGGATACCGGAATGATAGCACATCCTGTTTTTTCTGCCATTTTAAAACTACCTTCTTTAAACGGAAGCATTTCCTCCCCTTGGTTGCGGGTACCTTCCGGAGAGATAAAAACAGAATATCCAGCTTTTATTTGCTCAATACCTTTTAAAATAGTTTTCAAACCTTCTTTTATGTTTTCTCTATCCAAAAACAGACATTGAAGAAAACGCATCCAAGTACTTAAAAAGGGAATTTTCCCTATTTCCTTTTTTGCCATAAATCCGGTTAAGGTCGGCAGTGTTACATAAGCAACAGGGATATCAAAATAGCTTCGATGATTGGATATATATAATACAGCTTCCTTCTTCGGTACATTTTCACGACCAATCACAGTTCGTTTTACTCCACCAAGAAATAGTAAAAATCTTAAAGCGAGCGCAACAATTGCTTGGGAACTGGATATCATAGCATGACGACTTATTCTGCCAATCAAATACTCCACAAGAAACAATGGAATACTAAGGATAAAGAAAGTTAATAAAAATATTGCAGTTACAAATAGACGCATAAAATCCTCCAGGGTTTAAGTGTTTGCAGATTTACCAATCAAGGCTTACTAATTACCGTCTTCGCCTGCGGTTGGAGCCTCGGTAACAACCACAGGAGTGGGAGTAACAGGGGCAATGGATGGTGTTGGGGCAATGGATGGTGTTGGGGTAATGGAAGGCGTTGGCGCAATGGATGGTATCGGGGTAATGGATGGTGTTGGAGTAATGGAAGGTGTTGGAGTAATGGAAGGTGTTGGAGTAATGGAAGGTGTAGGAGTAATGGAAGGTGTAGGAGTAATGGATGGAGTAGGAGTGGGGGGAGGAGTATAATTAATCAGCTCTGCATAAGTAGCCTCAAAGTCGAAATCTTCACTTGGTGAATAATTATAATACTCCTCTAAGGTAAGATTATTCGAATACAGATATTTAGCAAGGGCATCTCCTACGTACCGGATATGCCAAGGTTCGTACGCGTATCCGGTAATTTCAGCTTTATCCAGAGGATACCTGACAATATAACCAAATTTATAGGCATTATCAGCTAACCAAATCCCTTCGGGGGAAGTGGAAAAGGAAGCTATTAATTTATAACCCCTGGATGCTGACGATACATCAATGGAAAGCCCGGTTTGATGTTCGCTGGTACCTGGGACTGCAGAATATTTTAAGGTGTGGGTTTTCCCTTGCTTTACTATATTTCGCGTAAATATATTATATTGGCGCTCGTAAGAACGATAACCGGAAACGCCATATAAAATTATTCCGTCCCTGTTGGCAGCAGTAAACAGATTCTCAAGAGCCGTTGCAGCTTCATACCGCATTAATTTCCGCTCATCACTACTTTGAAGGTCAAATAATATATCTGGATTTACCAGATCGGTTGGAATATAGTCCATTGGTAATGCGAATTCTTTGTTTACGAATACAGTAATACTTTCGGGGTCTAAATCAAGAGCGGTTGCAGGAACAAAGGGATTGACTCCTACCCCATCCGTACCTATATTATCCAAATCATTAGAATCATATTCTGAGGTGGGTGGAATATATGTATAGTCACCGGAAGTTTCCTCCGATGGAACTAGAGTTATTGCACCTGGCGAAACGACAGTGGTGGAAGCTGCATCAATATAAGAGGCATCGTCGCCTGTGCGAAAGATACTACTTAGCACTAAATAACTAATCATTAAAACTATCAATAAAGTAGTTCCAATTATTGCAAAATTTCTTTTCGTCATACAGTTTCCTCCTTTCGTAAAATATACTAATTATTAATGACAATTTATACCACATCCAATTGAATAATAACCGTATAGATTATATCATAAAAGGAGCAAAAAACCAGTATATTGCAGAAAAAAATAGCGGTAAAAAGTGTCAGTTATTATTTACGGCGAAAATGTCTAAGAGGTCTGTCTTCATACGATATAATTTTACAGATAAATCAACATAAACATTATGCGGGTTGATAAGTCTTCTTGCTTCATCCCATAAGGTATCCTGCTCTTTGGTACAATAATCACGGATTTCCATTACGGAAGGAGAGGTATAGACACACTTACCGGATAAAAATATAGGCACTAAAAGTTCCCTTAAGGTGTAACTATTAGGCTCAAGATATGTTTTCTTCCATGTGGCAAGTGGATCAAAAAGTAGTAATGGATTTTCAGCGGAGTATGTCTCATCTGCCAGAGTAATCAAATCGGCTTTGACGTTGCCGCTTTCCTTTTCATAAATACGTATTATTTTCTTATCGCCGGGATTGGTTATCTTCCATTGGTTTTCCGAAAGTTTTATTTTTGGAATAAAGTTACCGTTCCTTTTAATAGCGGATAATTTGTATACCCCACCAAAGGAAGGACAATCCTTAGAGGTAATTAATCTTGTACCAACCCCCCAGGAATCTATTTTTGCGCCCTGAGCCTTTAAAGAATCAATTAAATATTCATCCAAATCACTAGAAGCAGTAATCGAGGCCTCTGGAAACCCAGCAATATCCATCATTTTTCTGGCTTTCTTTGAAAGATAGGCAAGGTCGCCACTGTCTAGACGAATTCCATATCTTGTAGGCATTTTCCCGATTTCTCGTAATTCACTGAAAACCTTAATTGCGTTGGGAACACCAGAGCGAAGTGTGTCATAAGTATCTACCAATAATGTAGTATTCTGTGGGTAAAGCTCTGCATATTTTCGAAATGCTGTGAGCTCATCATCAAAACTCATAATCCAACTGTGGGCATGCGTACCTAAAGCTGGAAGGTCAAATAATTTTGCGGAAAGAACATTGCTAGTGCCGACACATCCACCAATTACAGCTGCTCTGGCACCTAGGATTCCGGCATCCGGCCCCTGCGCTCTGCGCAAGCCAAACTCCATAACAGGCTGGCTACCGGCAGCATAAACGACCCGAGAAGCTTTCGTAGCAATTAGGCTTTGATGGTTTATGATATTTAACAAGGCAGTTTCGACTAACTGTGCCTCCATAATCGGAGCAATTACTTTAACAAGGGGTTCCATGGGAAATACAACGGTTCCCTCGGTAATGGCGTAAATATCGCCGGTAAAGCTAAAATTCTTTAAGTAGGAAAGAAAGCCCTCATTAAAAATCTTAAGGCTTCTAAAATATTCAATATCTTCCTCATTAAAGTGGAGATTCTTGATATATTCTATTGCCTGCTCCAAGCCAGCGCAAATGGCATATCCGCTGCCACAGGGATTCTCACGGTAGAACATATCAAAAATTACAGTATCATTATTTTGATTATTATAATAACCTTGCATCATAGTTAATTCATAAAAATCAGTTAATAAAGTTAAATTTTGTTTGTCCATTTTGTCTCCTTATTTACTGCGGTTTTATCTTCAAAGAGTATCGCATATTAACAGCCGCAAGGTGTATTCATCTAAAGAAATTATCTATATTATATCTCAACATATACCAGAATTAATAATAAGTCAAGTTCCGCGTAAAACCAATATATTACAGTTGTAAGAACCTAAGGTATCAATTAGCAGTCACTATCGAGCCCCAACTATTGAAGATTCTATATGCCAGCATTCAGATTTATTACATATTATAATAATATACGGCTTTCATACGAATATTTATGGGGTAATTATTAAAAACTATTGACAATATCCATGCAATATACTATTATAAACAAAAATTGATAAAAATGTTGACGGAGAGAGTAAGCATATCGTAAAAATTTCAGCGAGTCGGGGATAGTGAAAGCCCGGTATGAGTAGCGGATGACTGAAAATCACTCCCTAGTTGCATGACCCAAAGGTGTGGTGGATATCACATTAAGTAGGTCACGCCGGTATCCACCGTTATTTGGATAGTATATGAATGCCGTTTCGGCTGAGTATGTGAAATAGGTGGTTTAATGAAAGCGAACGCTCTCATCCTTTTTCGGATGAGGGCTTTTTTAATCCAACACATTAAAATAATTAAATATTAAGAAGGAGGCAAATCCTCCTATTCAACACATTAAAATGATTAAGTATTAAGAAGGAGGCAAATCCTCCTATCCAACACATTAAAATAATTAAATATTAAGAAGGAGGCAAATCCTCCTATTCAACACATTAAAATGATTAAGTATTAAGAAG
>Ga0123339_10002502_pt1 | contig 12421 bp, 11 predicted proteins | sample lystaG_FD_89956 | JGI IMG/M metagenome (GOLD analysis project Ga0123339, IMG submission 89956) | Glacier valley bacterial and archeal communities from Borup Fiord, Nunavut, Canada, to study Microbial Dark Matter (Phase II) -... | ecosystem: Environmental > Aquatic > Freshwater > Ice > Glacier ... | reverse complement strand
GCCGGGCCGGGTCGGCGGTGGCGGGCATGATCTCGCAATACACCCCGGATTCGCGGACGCGGCGGGCGATCAACTGGGTGAACTGGCTGCCGAAATCGAGGATGAGGACGCGGTCTTGCGTGGGCAGGCTTAGGGCGGGCGGCTGGGTCATGGCGCAGCTTGCAGCATGGCAGCGGGTAGGCTGCAAGAGGAGTGTTCGGATGGATGCCAGAACCTACTATTCGGGTAGCACCCTGCCCCGTAAAATCCATTTTACCAACCACCAAAATAAGAATATGACTGGCCAACCCACAACGATTGGGGTCGCTGCAACAAAGATAGGATCTACCCAATACTCCCTAGTTATACTGTTAAAGTAGTCAATGAACACTTTATCGCAATCATCTTGTGATTTATCACCTGTAATATTACGTTCTCTACATGTACGGGCAACTTCCCATGCACTTCTGGTCGCTCTTTTGGAATCGGCGTCTAGCGTATATAGTCCTGCGCTGATAAACCATATACCAGATAGTACTATGCCTAGACGAACCCACATATTTAGCTTTGGATGCTTTCTATCCGGTGTCTTAGTCATTGTAACGACCTTGATTTACTAGCTATAAATGGACGATGATACAAATCTAAACAAGCAACACCGTGATCGGGTCCCACACGAACGCCACCTGTGGCACCGCAATCCCGGCAACCTGCACCGCCGACTCCATCGCCGCCCGCCCGCCCATGCGCTGGTAGAACCAGCGGCTGGGGTTGTCGCGCAGCACCCACAGGAAGGCGCTGGTGCATCCGGCGGCTTGCAAGTGCGTGCCGGCGGCTTGCAGCAGGCCGCGGCCGATGCCCTGGTCACGCCAGTCGTCCAGCACATACAACGTCTCGATTTCGCCCTCTCCCAGCCCTGGGGTACGCGGACGCCCGGCGGTCGTGAAGCCGACCACATGGGGCGCGGCGGCCACGAACACGCCGGGACCCGCCTGGATGCGGGCCAGGTAATATGCAGCCTGCCGGCGCCGGGACATGCCGGCCAGGAAGGCTTCGGGCAGGATGCCGGCATAGGCGCCCTGCCAGGCCGCGACATGGACCCCGGCGATCCCGGCGGCGTCGTCCGGCCGGGCGGGCCGGACCAGCATCAGGCCGTCCGTTCCAGCACGGCCCCGAAGAAGCCGTCCGTGCCGTGCTGCAATGGCGTCAACGACAAGTATGGCCCGGCGCACGGCACCGCCGCTGGCAAGGTCCACGCCTGGTCCAGCGGCACCACGCGGAAGCCGGGTTGGCGGGCCAGGAAGGCGTCCACCTGCGCCTCGTTCTCCTCCAGCAGCAGGGAGCATGTCGCATAGACCAGCCGCCCGCCGACGCGCACCAGCCGGGCCGCATCGTCCAGGATGCCGGCCTGCTTCGGGCGCAGCTCGTCCAGGTCCAGCTCCCGCAGCCGCAACCGGGCATCCGGGTTGCGGCGCCAAGTGCCGGTGCCGGTGCAGGGGGCATCGACCAGCACCCGGTCGAACGACCCGGCCCGGCGCTTGGCCCACTTGTCGCCGGGTCCGACCAGGTGGCGCTCGGTGTTGCTGACCCCGGCGCGACGGAGGCGCCGGGTCGCGCCCTCCAGCCGCGGGGCGGATACGTCGCAGGCGACAAGCTGGCCGCGGTTCCGCATCAGCATGGCCATCGCCAGCGTCTTGCCGCCCGCGCCGGCGCACCAGTCCACGACGCGCATATCGGGCGTGGCCCCCACCAGGGCGGCGACAAGCTGGCTGCCCTCGTCCTGGATTTCCACCAGGCCCGTTTGGAATGCAGCACCCGACGTCACGGCCCGGCGGCCCTCGATGCGAAGGCCCCAGGGGGACAGCGGCGTGGGGTTGGCCTCCAGCCCTTCGGCCAGCAGTGCGGCCTGCGCGTCCTCCCGCGTGCCGCGCAACAGGTTCACGCGCAGGTCGAGCGGCGCCGGCTCCAACGCGGCATCCATCTCGGGCCGCAGGCGGTCGCCGAAGCGGGCAACCAAGTGGGGCAGCACCCAATCCGGCACCTCGGACGCGACGGCGTCCGGCTGGTCCGGGTGGTTCAGCGTGTGGCCGTCCAGGGCGCGGACGGCGGCGGTCTCGGGCTGCAACAGCGGCGCCGGGCCGTATTGCCCGCCGGAGTAGCTTTGTGCGACGCCGGCCGCCGTCCACCCTTCCAGCAACAGGGACGCCGCGACCAGCATGCGCGGGGTTGGCGCGGTGTTGGCACGACCGATCCACCAGGTCAGCCGCCGCCGCTCCCGCAGCACGCGCCAGGTGCGGTCCGACACGGCGCGGCGGTCACCCGATCCGATGAAGCGCCGGGCGCGGAAGAAATCGTTGGCGACGGCATCGGCCGGGCGGCGCGGGTGGTTGTCGATCTCGGTCAGCAGCTCGATGGCGGCTGCCAGGCGGGCGGCGGGGGTCACGCCAGCAGCAGCGGCAGGGCGGACAGGCCGGGCATCTCGGTTGCCGTAGCTCGCAGACCGTATTCGTCGGGCTGCGCCGTGCGGTTGCACCAGAACACCTGGAATCCCGCAGCGGCAGCGGCTTGCGCGTCCCAGGCGTTGGACGACACGAAGGCCATCTGCCCTGCCGGCAGCCCGAAATGGTCCTCCACCAGCCCATACACCCGGCGGTCCGGCTTAAACGTCCCGGCGTCCTCCACCGACAGCACGGCATCCAGCAGCGGCGTCAGGCGTCCGGCGGTGACGGCGTCGTGCAACATGCCGGGTTCGCCGTTAGACAGGATGGCCGTCTGCACCCCGCGCCCGCGCAAGGCCGCAAGCGCCGGTGCGGCGTCGGGGTAGGCCGGTAGGCGGCGGTAGGCGTCCAGCAGCAGGTCCAGCACCGCCGGGTCGGTGATGCGGTGACGGGCGGCGACGAAGGCCAGGGCGTCCTGCGTCACCCGCCAGAAATCACGCCGGTGGTGGCCGGTCAGGGTGTCGATCCAGGTGTATTCAAGCTGCTTCGTGCGCCACTCCGCGCTGATGCGCTCCCAGTCCGGCGGCAGCAGGGCGGCGTGGCGCTGCATGGCGCCGTGCACGTCCAGCAGGGTGCCATAGGCGTCGAAGACGGCGGCGCGGACCGGCTGCGTCACCCGCCCTGCCGGTAGTTCGGGGCTTCGCGCGTGATCGCCACGTCATGCACGTGGCTTTCGCGCAGCCCGGCGCCGGTGATGCGACGGAACCGGGTGTTGCGCTGCAACTCGTCGATGGTGGCGCTGCCGGTGTAGCCCATGCCGGCGCGCAGGCCGCCGACCAGCTGGTGCACGACGGATGACACGGGACCCTTATAGCCCACCCGGCCCTCGATCCCTTCCGGCACCAGCTTCAGCGTGTCCTTGATCTCCTGCTGGAAATACCGGTCCGCCGACCCGCGTGCCATGGCGCCGATGCTGCCCATGCCGCGGTAGGATTTGAACGACCGCCCTTCATAGAGGAACACCTCGCCCGGCGCCTCCTCCGTCCCGGCCAGCAGGCTGCCGATCATGGCGCAGTCGGCACCGGCGCCGATGGCCTTCACCAAGTCGCCGGATGTGCGTATGCCGCCGTCCGCGATGGCGGGCACGCCGCGCTCCCGGCAGGCCGCCGCGGTTTCCAGCACGGCGGTGAACTGCGGCACGCCGACGCCGGCGACGATGCGGGTGGTGCAGATGCTGCCGGGTCCGATGCCGATCTTCACGCTGTCCGCCCCGGACTCGATCAGTGCCAGCGCGCCCTCGGGCGTGGCGACGTTGCCGGCGATGATCTGCACGGCGTTGGACAGGCGCTTGATGCGCTCCACGCTCGCCAGCACGCCCGCGGAGTGGCCGTGCGCGGTATCGACCACGATCACGTCGGCCCCTGCCGCCACCAGCGCCTGGGCGCGGGCATAGCCGTCCTCCCCCACCCCCGTCGCCGCCGCGGCGCGGAGCCGCCCCAACTCGTCCTTGTTGGCCAGCGGATGGGTCTGCGCCTTCTCCATGTCCTTGACGGTGATCAGGCCCACGCAGCGGTAGGCGTCATCGACCACCAGCAGCTTCTCGATGCGGTGGCGGTGCAGCAGGTGCCGAGCCTCGTCGTGATCGACCTCGGCCGGCACGGTAATCAGGTTCTCGCGCGTCATCAGCTCATAGACGCGGGTGGACGGGTCGGTCGCGAAGCGCACGTCACGGTTGGTCAGGATGCCGACCAGGCGGCCGGTGTCCCGCTCCACGACCGGGAAGCCGCTGATGTTGTGCTGGGCCATCATCGCCCGGGCCTCGGCCAGCGTTTGGTCGGGGTAGATGGTCAGCGGGTTCACGACCATCCCGCTCTCGAACTTCTTGACCCGGCGGACCTGCGCGGCCTGCTCGGCGATGTCCAGGTTCTTGTGGACGACCCCAATGCCGCCCAACTGGGCCATCGCGATGGCCATCGCACCTTCCGTCACGGTGTCCATGGCGGCGGCGATCAGCGGGATGTTCAGGCTGATGGTGCGTGTCAGCCGCGCCAGGGTGCTGACGTTGGACGGCAGCACCTGGGAGTAGCCGGGCACGATCAGCACGTCGTCGAACGCCAGCGCCTCATCGATACGGCCGGCTATGGCGCTGGCCGCTCCGAGCATCATGTTGTCGAGTGCCATGGCGGGGACCTTTCATCCACGGGCGGCCCGGCGGGTCCCCATCCTTGGCCCGTCCACATAGGCCGCACCCGGGATGCGTGCAAGCACGGGACGGTTACGGCGCCGCGCCCTTGAAGCCGGTGGCGACCACGTACAGCTCGCTCGATCCCTTGCGGCTCGCGGGCGGCTTGGCGTGTCGGACGGTGGTGAAGTGGCGCTTCATCTGTTCCAGCATCGACTTCTCCGACCCGCCCTGGAACACCTTGGCGACGAACGCGCCGCCTGGCGCCAGCATCTCCACCGCGAAATGCAGCGCGAGGTCCGCCAGGCCCATGATCCGCAAGTGGTCGGTCGCGTTGTGGCCCGTCGTGTTGGGCGCCATGTCGGACAGCACCAGGTCAGCCTTGCCGCCCAGCAACTCCGCCAACTGCCCCGGCATCGTGTCATCCATGAAGTCGCCGACCAGGATAGTCGCGCCCTGCACCGGGTCCATTGGCAGAAGGTCCACGCCGACCACACGCGCCGCGCCGCGTTTCACCGCCACCTGCGCCCAGCCGCCAGGGGCAGCACCCAGGTCCACGATGCGCGCACCTTTGGAGATCAGGTGGTAGCGGTCATCCAGCTCCAGCAGCTTGAACGCGGCACGGGAGCGCCAGCCCTGCTCCTTCGCGGCGCGCACATAGGGGTCATTCAGTTGCCGGGCCAGCCACTTCTGTGATGCCGTGGTGCGGCCCATCGCAGTCTTGAGTGACACGGACAGGCCGCGCGACGGTATGGCGGCCTTGAACTTCTTGGAATGTTTGGCGGCGGGATCATCGGTCATGCCGGCATCCCAGTAGGGCCAACCCGCTGCAGACGCGAATCCGGGCGGTGCGGCTGCCGGGCGTCCTGCCGGCGCATCAGGCGCAGCAGCATGCCCTCCCGCAGCCCGCGGTCGGCAACGATGACAGGACCGAGCGGCCAGACCTGCCGGATCGCCTCGAAGATGGCGCAGCCCGGCAGCACGAAGTCCGCCCGCTCCGCCCCCACGCAGGGATGCACCTCCAACCCGGCCCGGCCCAAGCCGCGCAAGGTGTCCATCGCCTGGTCGGCATCGGCCACCGTCAGCGTGGTGCCATCGACCAGGGGCCGGCGGTAGCGTGCAAGGCCCATGGCGACGCCGGCCAGGGTGGTGACGGTGCCGCTGGTGCCAAGCATCAGCACACCGCCGCCCCGCGCCTCATGCCCAATGCAGTGCACACGCTCGAACGGCAGCAGCCGGGCGGAGACGGCCTCGACCATTGCCCCGAACCCGGCGGTGGTGAAGGCGGCCAGGCCGTATTCCTCCGACAGGGTGACGACGCCGACGGGGAGCGAGGCATAGCCGATAAGTTCCGGCACGCCGCCGGCGCCAGGCAGGCGGACCCACGCAAGCTCGGTCGATCCGCCGCCAATGTCGAACAGCAGCGCCCGGCGCCCGTCGCCGCGCAGCAGCGGGCCGCAGCTTTCCAGCGCCAGCTCGGCTTCCTCGCGGGTGGAGATCACGTCGAAGCGCAACCCGGTCTCCGCCTGCACGCGGGCCAGGAACTGGGTGCCGTTGCCGGCCCGGCGGCACGCCTCGGTCGCGATGGCGCGGACGGCGCGGACGGGGCGGCGGGCCAGGCGGGCGGCGCAGCCGTGCAGCGCCTCCAACGCGCGGTCCATGGCGACGGCGCTGAGCTGGCCGGAGCTTTGCAGCCCCTCCCCCAGCCGCACGATGCGGCTGAAGCTGTCCAGGACGCGGAAGCCCTCGCCGGTGGGCGCGCCGACCAGCAGGCGGCAGTTGTTGGTGCCGAGGTCGAGCGCAGCGAAGGCGGGGCCGCTGCCGCGGTAGGCACGATCAGGGACTGCGGCGGCCGTTTCGACCATGGTTGCGCCTTTCAGTTCCTAACATGGGATGGATCATGGGATGATGCGAGAGTCCGCGTGCATCAAACCGTCACATGCCGATACGCGGGCCGATGCGCGATGTTGCCCACGGTCCTCGTGCGTGGTATCTACCCGGCATCAGCGGTGCGCGCCCGTTGGGGGATAGTTTAGCGGTAGAACTTCCGACTCTGACTCGGAAAGCCTTGGTTCGAATCCAGGTCCCCCAGCCACCCCAATGAATTCAATGACATAGAGCGCTCGCCGGGGGTTCTGGCGCTGTGCTCCACACCTCTGCTCCACAACCCGTTTTCGGGGGCGGCATGCGGGGTCACTTGGTCAGGCGGAATGGGGTCTACTGGTTTCGGCGGCGCGTACCTGAGGCTCTACGGGAGCGCTTCGGACGCTCCGAAATCCACCGCAGCCTGAAAACGACATCTGCCCGGGAGGCCGCCGAGCGTGGTAAACGAGCATGGCTCGCAACCGAGGCGGTATTCTCCGAGATGGCCAAGAACCCCACCCTCCAGGAGCGTCAGGCCCGGCTGCTCATCGAACAGCTTTTGACCGAGCCTCTGCACAACTCGCCAACGGGGGACGAGCTCGCCAACGCCCTCCTCAGGGGCGAGGGCGCCATCGCCCGCCAACTTTTCAACAGGACCGCCGTCGACATGATCATGGAGCTGCCCGCGGAGCAGCGGGCTGCGCTGCACGCGCACATGGACAAGATCGCCGACCTGGTGGAGCTCGGAAGCGCCTTGTCCGCCCGGGACACCGCGCGGGTGCGGGCCGAGATCGCCAAGCACGACGCGTCACAGGCGAGCGCGGCCTTGGAGGAAGCCCGGCGGGAGCTGGCGCAAACTGCCGTCGCGCGCGAGGTGGCCGACAAGCTCGCGTCGCTCGCCGCAGGGATGGCCGCCCGCGCGCCCGAGCCGCCTACGCCTGCCCTGCCCGCCCCGGAAGCCGCCCCCGTGAAGCCCGGCCGGGCCAAAGCGAAGCCGCTGTGGTCTGAAGTCGCCCGGAGCTTCATTGCCGAGAAGTCCAGGGTGGTCGAAGGCCATCGGGAATACGACCAGCAGACCGTGCGTCAGACGGAGTCCACCGTGCAGCTGTGGGCCGACCTGCTTGGCGACCGCCCCGTCGACAAATACGACGGGGCTGACGCCGGGGCGTTCCGCGATCTCATGCTGAGGATGCCCGCTTCGCACGGGAAGAGCGGCACCCGGGCCGAGGTCCGGAGGAAGGTGCCGCCGCTCGAGGCCATCCTCCGGGCGGACGAGAGGCAGAAGGAGGTGGATGCAAAGAACGCGGTCCTGACCGAGGGAGCCGAGCGGCTGGTCGGCGTGGATCGCCTGAAAATGAAAACGCTGAAACGGCACTTCAGCACGCTGAGTCAGCTTTGGATCCACGCCGGGCGCCTCGGGCACGTGCCGCGCGAGCCGAACATTTTCAGGGGCTGGGAGTATCAGGGTGTCCGCCGCGGAGCGAAAAAAAAGCGCGGGCCATGGTCGGCGGAGGACATCAACAAGCTGTATTCCTCCGACTGGTTCACGACTGATGCCACCGGGACCGACAACTGGTGGGTTACGCTCATCGCGCAGTGGTCCGGCCTGCGCGTGGAAGAGATTTTCCGGCTCCGGCCTGCGCTCGACATCCGCGAGGTGTCCGGCATCATGGTGTTCGAGATCCAGGATCACGCCCCCCCGACAGGTGGTCTCCGAAGACGGAGGCGGGCGCTCGCACGGTGCCCGTCCACTCGGTCCTCCTCGGCTTGGGCTTCATGGATTTCGTCGAGCGCCGCCGGAGGGAGGGCGCCCAGCGCCTGTTCGCCGCCCAGCGGCGGCCGTCCTCGAACAAGCTCAGCGCAAGGTTCGTCTCCGACTTCTCGCGCGCCAAGACCCGCCTTGGCATCGGCCCGCTGACGACGTTCCACTCGTGGCGCCACAGCATCAGCACGATCCTCCGCAACACGAAGCTGCGCGAGGCGCGGGAGACCTGGATTGACGCGATCCTGGGCCACTCCGGAGGCGAGGACGAGGACGCCGACGGCCGCTGCCGCCCGCAGTCGGAGGGGGTGACGACCTACTTCGACGCCGTATCCATCGAAAACTTGAGGGACACCGTCGAGGCGATCAGATATCCCGCCGAGGTAGACCTGTCGCGGCTCCGCAAGCCGGACTGACCCCGTCACGCCGCCGCCGATGGCTGGCTGAGTCGGTGGGTCTGCCGAAACTCAAAATTGTCCTGAGACTTAAACGGCATCCCGTAGGGGATTCGAACCCCTGTTACCGCCGTGAGAGGGCCACCACGCCAAGCGGTTATGGACGGCGGTGGACGGTTTAACATACTGACACTGCTATGCTGACAGGCATTCTCAACATGCTTGAACATGGCCGGACAGCGGTGGATACCCCCCACCTATCTCCCCACTGCCGGACCCTGTTCCATGCCCCGCACCACCGCAGACAGTCCTATCACCACCCGCGCCGCCCGGGAGCGCCTAGCTGCCCGCAAGGAACCGTACTGGCGCGGGATCGAGAACGGCATTGCGCTGGGCTACCGACGCGGCGCGGCGGGCGCGGCATGGCTGGCCCGCGTGCTGGACGCCGGGCGCTACCGCGAGGAACGGCTAGGCCGCACCGATGACACCCTGCCCGCGGACGGAGCGGACGTGCTGGATTTCCGCCAGGCCCAGGCGAAAGCGGTGGCGTGGGCATCCCGCGCCCGCCGGGTCGCAGCCGGGCTGGACGCCGAACCCGCAAAAGGGCCAACCAAGCCATACACGGTAGCCGACGCCATTGCGGACTACCTTGCCGACATGCAGGCCCGCGGCGCCCGCAGCCTGCCGACCACCCGCATAGCCGCCGAGGCGCACATCCTTCCGGCGCTGGGCACTGTGGCCGTGCCACGCCTGACGCGGGACAAGGTGCGCGCCTGGCATCGAGGGCTGTCCACAGCCCCGGCCCGGCGGCGCGGCAAGCCCGTCCCGGCGGACGTGGCGGACCCGGATGCGCCCCGCCCGCCGCCAGGCCACCGCCAACCGCATCCTGACAATCCTGAAGGCCGCCCTGAACCACGCCCGACAGGAGGGCCACGCCATCGGCCCGGATGACGCCTGGAAACTGGTCAAACCGTTCCGGGGTGCCGACGCGCCGAAGGTCCGCTATCTGTCCGACGATGAGTGCGTGCGCCTTGCGAACGCTTGCCCGCCCGACTTCCGCGAGCTTGTCACGGCGGCGCTGCTGACCGGGTGCCGGTATGGCGAGTTGTCCGCCATGCGGGCCGGCGACCTGGACTACCAGGCTGGGAGTGTGAACATCCCGCGCAGCAAGTCCGGCAAGGCCCGACATGTCGTGCTGACCGACGAAGGTCGTGACTTCTTCGCCCGCATCGCCCGGGGCAAGGCCGGCGATGTTCTGCTGTTCGAAAGGGACGTCATCGCCAAGCAGGCTACCCGGACGGCGCCCGCCAGACGGCAGCGCGCGGGCTGGGGAGCGTCAGACCAGTTCCGTGCGATTGCGGAGGCGTGCACTGCGGCTCGCATCGCGCCAGCCGTCAGCTTCCATGTGCTGCGTCACACTTATGCTAGCCGCCTTGCTGCCCGTGCCGTGCCCCTGCCCGTGATCGCAGCCCAGCTTGGACACGCCGACACCCGCATGACGGAGCGGCACTATGCCCACCTGGCACCGTCCTACGTGGCGGACACGGTACGCGCGGCGTTCGGCAGCTTGGGCATTGGGGGCGGGGCGGACAACGTGGCCATCTTCTCGCCCGCCCTGGGAGCTTGACGGGACGGCCATCAATGATCCTGACCCATTCGGCATACACCAGGGAAGAAAGTTCCATGCAGGGAGTAGGTTTGACTGTCTGTGCCGAGCGCTCGTCCCGGCTGCCCTGCTAGCCTGCAAACGAGACGTGCCGCGGAGGCGCTGTTGAACACACCGTCAATACCAGAAGGCTACACTTCGCTTCCGAGGGCGATGAGCCTACTGTTCTTGTATCAGAGCGACTGGAAACCTCAGGAGTTCAATCTCCTGAATGCCCTTGCGCCCTTTCCTCTCCCTGACCAAGACCCGGTGGCGGCGTTCACAGTCCTTGGCAGATGGGAGAAAAACCATTTGGCCCGCCGTCAGGTTTGTGTCCACCTTGGCCATTGTCTCGCAAGCGAGAAGGTCCATTCCGTTGGCGTGTCCATGACGAGCGGAAAACTATACTGGATTCCAGCAGCCTGGCGTCTGGTTTCGTACAATGGGCCGAACAGGTCAGCCGTTCCTGTTATCGAAGCTGTCTTCAACGGGGATCGTATTCACGTCCGCGGCAAGTTTGGCGGCACGATATCCTACTATCCCCTTTTAAGCTCTCGGGAGTTGGCCATAGCGTTCGATGCGGTGAATCTGCCGGCTGAACCAGCACTTCGGCCTGATGGCGAGTCCCCACGCGCTACTACTTTTCGCCCCCTGGAAGCTTCTTCAATAGATGCACCGTCCAGAAATCCCACTATAGGGCAAGTGATCTTGCCCCAGCCGGATAGCACGTCACAGGGGAAGCAGGAGCTAGTGAAGCCTCAGAATCGCGGAGGCCGCCCCCCGGCCCATGATTGGGAGGCGTTCTGGATTGAAGTAGCCTGCTGGGCTGCGGAGAACGATCTACAGGCAGATGACCGCCCGGAGTTACGCAAGCACATGCTGGCTTGGTTCGCGGAGCGTTCGTCCACGCCGCCAGATGCTTCAACCGTCGATAGGAAGCTGAGTGCCCTATACGCGGAGGTGACCCGCAAAACCTAGTTGTGCGGGAGTTACGCGGGGTTACACGGGGTTACACGTCTGCGTTTCCATTCACCCTGGCGATGATCTGGCCATCCGCAGCAATCCAGGGATGGCCATGACAGTTACCAAGTCCGAAACCAACATTTCCGCCTCAAGGCCCGCGCCAGAGGTGCAGATCAGCAAGGTCGCAATTCCGGCCTTTGCCACTGTGTCCGCTTGGTGCGCCCTCTCCGGCATGGGGCGGAGCGCGACATATGAGGCGCTGGGTGCCGGCCACCTTCGCGCCGTGAAGCTGGGCAGCCGCACCCTGATTGACGTGCCGCACGGCCTGGCTTGGCTGAACAGCCTGCCGCCGGCTGCCATCCGCCCGCACGGCGCCAGCCGCACGAAGCACGCCGCCTAAATGCAACCGCCGGTCCCCTATGCGAGTGAGGAACCGGCGGCGCTGTGGTCAAAGACAGGCGATGCACCTGGCGGGCGCATCACCGAAATAGACCGCGGCGGCGCAGCGTTCAAGCACGCGATGGGGCTGGCTTCCTTTGGAGCCAATCATGCTCATCCCCAAGCGCCGCCCCGTGCGGCCCACCACGCCAACTGTTGCCCCCCCACGCTTGATCCTGCTGCCGGCGCTGCACCCCGACGCAGACCCGCGCCCGGCATTGCTGCCGACCCAGGCCCGCTCCGTCCCCGTGCTGTTTTCCAGCGTGGGTGCCGCGCTGGCCGAGTTGCGCCGCTTGCAGGGACACCGGGCATGACCGGCTGCACCATGACCGTGCTGCACGCGCCTGGCCGGCGCCTGGCGAAGCGCATTCGCCAATCCGGCACCGTGGATGCCTACGAGGGCCAGCGTGGTGCATGGATCGGGGGTAGGGGCGCATTGACCCCACCCCTGCCTGACGTCAGGCAATGCGGACGTAGCTTGGGCGTCCCAGGTCCAGCATGCGGTTGAGCGCGTGGACGGCAACCGCTACCTCGGTCGCCCGGCACTCGTCCGTATGCGCGCGCAACTCGTCGCCGATCACCTGTTTCCATCTGTTCATGGTGGCTTCGACCCGGGCTCGCCTGTTGTAGCCAGACGCGGTCTGCCAGGACATGCGCCCGTGCCGGGCAATGTGCTGGAGGTGGCCGTCCCGCTGCGTCGGTGCGCTCTCGGCCGTGTCGCTGGGCACGGCGTTCGTGCGCGGCGGGACGACAACG
>Ga0123339_10002499_pt1 | contig 12424 bp, 15 predicted proteins | sample lystaG_FD_89956 | JGI IMG/M metagenome (GOLD analysis project Ga0123339, IMG submission 89956) | Glacier valley bacterial and archeal communities from Borup Fiord, Nunavut, Canada, to study Microbial Dark Matter (Phase II) -... | ecosystem: Environmental > Aquatic > Freshwater > Ice > Glacier ... | reverse complement strand
TCAGCACCTCATCAACTCCTACCACACGGCGGGCGCAGAATACAAGAAAGCCCACGCGGAGAAGTTGAATGGTGAAATCGACCCAGTGAAGTTCGACCGCATCCGCCTCAACTACCACATCGCCCGCAGCCGCGTACTCCTCGACGGTCAAGACGCACAGGCGATTCAAGACTGCGACGCGCAGCGCATGGCAGCAGTAGACGACGTCGTGAGGCGCAAGGAAATCGCAGACGGCAGGAACATGGAACAGTTCAGCCCAGGATTCGATGAGCGCATGAACGCCTACGCTGAACTCCACGACGCTTACGTATCGTGCTACATCGTCGCAAACGCCAGCACTGCGCCAGAAGACGTCAAGGCTCAGGCTGCATCGAAGATGAGGTCGCTATCCATGAAGATCGAAAGCGTGAGAACCGGAATCGACGGTATGCTCCAAGCCGAAGCGCTCCACCGAGACTGGCAGGCACACATGTCAGAAAGCCGAAACTTCGCGGAGAGTAGCCCAGAAGAGCCGCCGCGCGTGCGACTCAGCGTGATACACTCTTCTCTATAGCAGCACACTGCTCTAGAGATTGGGGTGTCATCATGACCGTCCGCATGTTCTTCGACTTCGACGGCGTCCTCAACCCCATCCCGTACCGCGAAGTGTGGATCGGACCCGAAAACGTGAGTTTCAACGGTTTCGAGATGATTAACCCCAAGAACTGGACCGTCGAGGAACTCACCATCGACCCAGACCTCTACTTCCTCCCCGACCACACCAAGCAAATCAACGTGGTCAACGAATGGTCCGGCAAAGAGAAGACGTATACCATCCGCTGGAGCAGCGAACTCATCGAACGCATCACCGCGCTCGTCGCCTCCGGCAAAGCCAACTTCACCTGGCTCACAACCTGGCGCCAACGCGCACCAGAACTCCTCGCACCCCTCATCGGCATCGATCCCACATGGAAGCACGCCGACTGGCAGGAACGCAGAAGCGACTACGAGCAGTGGGGTAAGACGGAACCCATCTCCGAGTGGCTAGAAAACGGCGCGACAGAACCCTTCGTGTGGATTGACGACGTCGCCACCAAAGAGTTCGCCACCGACACACTCCCGCGCACCGCCAAGGAGCGCAAGAGGGACCACCGCTTCGGAGGAAGGTTCACTCACCCCATCCTGTTGGCAACAAACCCCAGCCTCATCCTCAACACGTCACTCTACTTCGGCGTCTCGCGCGAACAATGGGACGCAGTGGAGACATTCGTAGACACGCACGCGCAAGTGTAGACGCTACTCATCGTACGGGCGCAACGGCGCCACAAGGAGAAGGAGCCAAGATGTACCAGTGGACAATCATCATGCTCGCCATTGCGCTTGTCGCATCACTCGCGGTGTACATCTTCGCTTACGGAACCGGGCGGTACGCCCTCATGCGCGTATCAACCGCTGGCTTCTCCGTCGCGCTCATCGCCCTCATCGGCGTCTTCTCAATACGCCCAAACTGACAGCACCACTCCGGCTTAACGACACAAAGGACCGCCATGTACGCCATGTACGCACTGCTCATCATTGCGACAATCTCGCTCATTCTCTCCGTCGTCGCATACTGGTACGGAGACAAGCCGCTCGCGGCGGGAATGTTCGCTATTGCAATGGGGCTCATCATCGCTCTGTCGTTGTGGCGAACCTCGCAAAACCCTGAGGCTCCCAACACGCGAATCGAAACCTCGCCCTCAGTATCAGCACAAGCCTCGTCAAGATAAACGACGCACACTAGGCGCGATCCCCGAGCGGTAAGCAAGGGATCGCGCCTAGTGTGCGTTTAAGGGCTTGTGCGGCTCAACCTACTACAGGTAGATGCTCAGTAGACCTCTCTCATGGAGAGCACTTCAGTTTAAGTCTCGGGCGCGTCCTCGCGGTCGGGAATAGTGAAGGTGCCGTTCTCCAGTTGATCCGCGACCCATCTACGCACCTGCTGGCTGGACGCGTCACCATCTCCGAGGAGGTGCGCCGGGAGGGAGTCGAGGATACGGTCCACTTGCTTCACCATTTTGATCTTCGAAGCACGCTCATTTTCGTAGGAGAATGCGAGTTCGTGTTCGCCCTGCTCGCGTAGGTGCTTGATGCCCTCAGGAGACTTCAGCCAAGCGGTACGGGCAACCATCTCCGCGTCGCGAGCCTTCTCGTACGCGGTGGCGTCACCGCTTTGTAGGGCTGCCGCCGTGACACGTGTTGCTTTGGCTAGTTCAGTGCGAGTATGACCGGCACAGCGCGGACCTGGACTTTGGTAACACATAGTGCTTCTTCTTTCTCTTTACTTTCGAGTTCAGGTATCTCCTTTTCCTCTGACTGTTTACTAACGACCAATGCCCGTGACGGACATTCAATAGTGATACACAGAAGATAAGTCTTCTCAACCCTAGTTTTTTGCGCTCACTCGCGAGGTTTAGGTGGAAGTCCTCGATCAGTCCGAAAATACGGTTAAGGATCGCAGGGTACGCCTGATTGCGCCTAGTGTGCGCTGAATAGGCTTGAGAGTCTGCTACAGGCAACAGTTCATTCGACTTCGGAACGAACCTCATCGCGCACGCGGCGCGACTCCTTCGCACGAAGGGTGCGACGCCAAGCGCGACCGCCCGTGGGACTGCCGCCCTTGCGATTGCCCTTGAATCTGCGATACGCCCAAAACCCGTCATCGTCCCACGGGTCATCAACACCCAAGGTGCCACGGTTACGCCCCGATGCCATCATGTTAGTCATAAGAGTCTCCTTCGAATGAATCGTGCGGTCTGTCTTCATCCACACTAACAGGTTATCCGCCGCCAGTCAAACCGGCGTGACCACCTGCAACCAAGTGCTACCACTGCTTGCGGACGCTCAAGACGTTCGGTGCCAGTGCTCCTGTCAGCATGTTGTAGACACGGAGCACCTTGCCTCCGCCAGTGACGACCAGCCAGTCGCCGCGAGCAAAGAGCGCGCCCGTCCGCGTCAGATCGTAATCGCCAGACGCCAGGAAAAGCACGACCACAGACGTGCCCTCGCCAACCGCCCGCGAAGCGAACAGCGCCTTCGCCGCCGCGCGAGAAGCACGGGTATCCTTCCGCTTCGCCTCGACAGGGTTCAGGAACCGCCACGCCCGCTCATCCAGTGACGCGCATTCAGCCGCGTTGTTCGGCGAGTACACGAAAACGCCCATGCCACCAGGGTTTGCGCCATGCCACGAGTCCTCAGCGCGCTGCTGGGTGGCGTGACCAGTGGAAACCCAGTTGAAGTCCTCCAAATACTCAACGTCCCATTCCGGGTCATGATCCTCGGAGTGCCTGTCGCCAACCTCGTAGAACGCGTAGAACGCGCGGTTCCACTTGCCGTCATTCGACTGCCAGATGACATTTTCCCGGTGAAACGACATTTCGATTCCTCTTCGCTTGCGTGACTATTTGATGACACTGTGAGCATAGCAGCGAGGACTGACACGCGCAAGACGCTGGAGGGAGTATATCAACAATAGGGCACGGCTTCAGCCCCACGTGCGTGGGGAACACCTCCATGAACCGTCCTTCGACTGCCACGTGATGGTTTCAGCCCCACGTGCGTGGGGAACACACTTCCCTCGAAACGTTGAAGCCCGAGTCCTGAAGTTTCAGCCCCACGTGCGTGGGGAACACCTCTTCGCGAATAGTCTCAGCCTGAGTATTAGTGGTTTCAGCCCCACGTGTGTGGGGAACACTTCGGTAATCATGAGCGCAGCACGAAAGGGTGAGGTTTCAGCCCCACGTGCGTGGGGAACACTTGAACTGAAGTCACGAGACAATCTAATAGTCTGGTTTCAGCCCCACGTGCGTGGGGAACACTTTCGCTTGGGCTCGTGACGTTCACGGGCTAGCAGTTTCAGCCCCACGTGCGTGGGGAACACCGCTTCTCGATGAAATGACAGCGGGGCAACCCGGTTTCAGCCCCACGTGCGTGGGGAACACTGATAGCGGCTGGAGCCAATGCGCCACCAAGCGCGGTTTCAGCCCCACGTGCGTGGGGAACACTGGTCACACGCTGCCTGCACGGCTGCTTGTGCCTGGTTTCAGCCCCACGTGCGTGGGGAACACCTAGAACCCTCAAGCAACTACCCGAAGAGAACCAGTTTCAGCCCCACGTGCGTGGGGAACACACTACTTTACCAGGTATCTTGCTAGAAAACCACGAGATACGAAGTCCGTTAAACCGTAACGGTCCCGTCCTGGTTGTCGAACTGTTCGGTTGTCAAGGTTCAAAGAACGAAGTCTGTCTACTTCTATTGCGCACTCAGAGCGGATACGAGAACTCTCGCGCACTAGATTGCTTCTTCTAGTGTATCATCCGTCCTTTTCAGAAATGCGCGCCGAGGACAAATGAGAACAGATTCTCTACTGATTACATTCGATAGCGGCTTCTTATGGCTGCGAGTCGTCATGATCAGGTCAATACCATTGTCAGCAGATGAATCCCTCCATGTCGAGTTCGCCTTCGCCCAATCGGGGAACCGCTCCACTTTCACATCAGCGTGCGCGTAATCTGGGTGGAGTAGGAGGTACGCGCGAGCAACCTGCTCGAAGAGGATACCTGCGCGTGACTTGTCGATTGAGGAGGGTGTTGCCGCTGCTGACGCATTAGTGTCCCCGCCGCCGCCCTCGCCGCTGATGAGGAGGCTGTTGCAGAGCGCCTGGAACGCTGCGTCCGCAGTGAGAGTAACTGGCGCAGCAGTATCTACCGGAGCGCAAGGGGTTGACTGATGAGCGGGATTCGTCTGAGTGTCCACAGTCTCAGTATCGGAGAGAGGGGCGATGTGTCGCTACATAGCAGGAAGAGAAGGCTACGCCTGCTCCCACCACCAACCAGGAATCGACTCAAGGCGAGCGATGCGCTCAGCGCTCAACGTACCAGCGCGCTTCGACATACGCTGCTTTGAACACCACCGACCGAGGCGCTTTACAACGGGATCGCTATCTTCTGAACTAGGCGTTCTGCCATGCTCAATAACGTAATCCTCAGTAGCCGAGCAACTCTCTTCCCACGGAGTAGGACTACCCTGACTTACCCTACTCCTACCCCAACTCCAACCAGGAATCGCATCAAGGCGCTCAAAGCGCTCAGTACTTAGTGTACCCGTGCGCTTCTCGATGCGCTGATTCTGGCACCATTGACCGAGACGCCTCACCACGGAATCGCTATCCGTTACGCTAGGCGTCCTACCGTGTTCTTGCGCATATGTCTCAGTAGCCGAGCAACTCTCTTCCCACGGAATCTGACTACCCCAACTCCAACCCGGAATCGCATCAAGGCGCTCAAAGCGCTCACTACTGAGATTGCCATTCCTCTTCGCCGCGCACTGATCTCTACACCACCGACCGAGGCGCTTCACTACGGGATCACTATCTGTTTGGTTTGGCGCCAGATCATAATCCCCCACATAGACCTCCACGGCTAAACAAATCTCCTCCCACGGAGTTTGATTACCACGAATCCTGCTAACACTCCTACCCCAACTCCAACCAGGAATCGCATCAAGGCGCTCAAAGCGCTCACTACTGAGATTGCCATTCCTCTTCGCCGCGCACTGACCGCCACACCACTGCCCGAGGCGCTTTACAGCGGGATCGCGATCATGCGAGTTAGGCATCCTACCGTACTCTTGTACATATGCCTCATTAGCCGAGCAGTTCTCTTCCCACACGGCATCATGATCTTTCTCCCACCACCAACCAGGAATCGCATCAATGCGTTCAAAGCGCTCGCTACTGAGATTGCCATTCCTCTTCGCCAAGCGCTGTCGACCACACCACTGCCCGAGGCGCTTTACAGCGGAATCGCTATCCGTTACGCTAGGCATCCTACCGTACTCTTGTGCATATACCTCAGTAGCCGAGCAGTTCTCTTCCCACACGGCATCATGATCTTTCTCCCACCACCAACGCCAACCAGGAATCGCATTAAGACGCTCAAAGCGCTCGCTACTGAGATTGCCATTCCTCTTCGCCGCGCACTGTCGATCACACCAATATCCGAGGCGCTTTACGACTGGATCGCGATCTGTTCCGCTAGGAGCCCTTCCGTGCTCAGTCATGTAACCTCGCACCTCAGCGTACCTCGTCATCCAGTCGCCACCCATGTTTCGAAGCATGCGCGTTGAGATCGAGTCGGCGAAGCGCGACAGTAGTTCTCCATCGCCAGCGGCGAGCACCTCGTTGAGACGGTGCCCTGCCACATTCAAAGTGACGACATTACTGTAAGCGCTGTTGGCGTCAGCCAATGAGGGGTACCTTCCACCCGCACCGTCTGACGTGCCAGCCAGCGAAGGATTCTTCATGACGATCAGCGAGTTCAGGATCGTGTTGTCATTGTCGGCAAGCGCCTTGACCGTAGACCACAGTGCAGCGAACGCCGTGTTACCAATCAGCGCGTCCAGATCGGAGTCATCAGCCCCGGAAGGAAGGATCACCGGGATGATGATCTCACTCACTTTGTCGGGGTTCTCTGGGTCACGGCGCAAAGCGCGCCCCACACCCTGAACGATGTCCACCTTCGATGACTTCGGCGTGCCGAAGATCACCGTTCCGAGAGCCTGAATGTCGACACCTTCATTCAGTACTCGCGCATTCGTGAGCACGCCACCTGTCGCCTTGATTCGACGGATGGTCTTACTGCGCTCCCTAGTGTTGATTGTTCCATCAACGTGGGCGGATGGCACATCGGGGTAGCGGTCATTCATAAAGGCGAGGAACGCCTTCGACTCTGCGATCTTCGAGAAAAACACGAGGCTGATTCCACGCCCGTTGCGAGTGTCGCGCATCGACTTGACGCACTGGCTCGCGATGACCGCCATGCGGGCGTTGGTGGAGCGATGCCTCCGCGAGATACCACCGTGAGTGATGGCGTCTTCAGCGCGGTTGATAGCAGTTGCGATCACCCCGGTCTCCTCATCGACATCGTCCTCATGGATGACATAGATGCTCACGTGATAGGGCGCGAGGATTCCCTCTTCGACACCCTGCGAAGTGGTGTACGTGAACCAGGCATTCTGGTCGCCGAACCTGCTAGCGTCATACATTCCAGCGGTCTTCACTTCGCCAGTGTGCTTGTTCAACGTTCCGGTCACCTGAGGGGTTGCGGTCATGAAGACTCGCTTGTGAGCGGTCAAACCCCAAATCGACTCACCGAAGATGCCGCTCTCACCCACGAGGCGATGTGCTTCGTCGCCGATGAGAAGGCTGAATGCGGTCTTAGAGGTCGCTGCCGCCTCCTTCACGCGCTCGGAAGACTGGTAGGTTGCGACGAGTAGACGACGGTTTGTCGAGGGCTTAGAGAGCCACGTAGCAATCACGTCAGGATCGCTCGTTACGTCAGATGTGCCCAAGGTGGAGAGGTCAACATCCATGTCTTCAGGAGCGTCCTCGTCGTCCGACGATGTGACCGAGGTGTCTGAGCATACTGCGAGGACTTCGTACTTCAAGTCATCAGTTGACTGGCGCATGAACGCAGCGATGATGTCTCTCACGAGCGAGAGTGCTGGCACGAAGATGACGCCCACCTCTCCGTGCTGAACGCGCGCGTCCATGAGCATCCACGAGACCAACGTCTTACCGGTCGCGCAAGCCATGTGAATCGTCGTCTGATCGGACGCTTCCAGGACTCGTTGCGTGTGATCAAGTGCCGCCACCTGGTGAGGGCGAGGAGTGTGAGGCGGCTCAATGGGACCAGCATCGCTTGGGGAGAGTGACCTCTCCAATGCGATCAGCGCAGCGAGAGTCGTCGGCATCTCCAAGTTTTTTGCCGCGAGCGACTGGTTCACGCGAACGAACCAGTCATAGTCGTGAGAGATGAGCCCCTCATCGCGAATACAGTCAAGCGAACCGGTCGACATCATTCGAGCGTTCGTGACGATGACGGGCTTTCCGAAGACGTCGATACGTCCGGGAACGCGCGTCTGGGCGACAAGTGCGTCAAGTCTGTGACGCTTCAACGACTTCTGTGTGGTTTCGTCTCCTACGGCAAACTTGACCTGAACGGGAAGAGGCTTCGCAGGCGAGGTGGTCTGGACGACAAGGTCGATCCCTTTGTCCGCAGTGGAGCCAGTCCAGTCCAGGTCCGAGTTAGCCCAACGAGTGAAGCGCCGAACGGTGGGACTCTTGCTCTCATGAGTGTACTCCGGGGCGAGACGCAGGTAAGCGATAGCGACGCGCTCGAAGAGTTTACCAGCGCTCGACTTGAGGCTCGTTGCGCGCCCGTTGGCGGCGGCTTCAGTTAGCAGGCTGTCGCAGAGCGCCTGGAACGCCGCATCGGCGGTCAGGGAGACGTCTTGGTTTGCGGAAGCAACTGGAATCAACGAAGACAGTAGAGGTGTATTCACCTCACTAGTATAGCAGGCTCCTCAGTGTAGAGAATGCACAAAGGAACAGTAAAGGGCGCCTATCGTGATGAAAATACCCCGGCTATTCGTGACGGACCAATCGGTGTGCGATATAGTCATCTAGCGGGGTACATACGTTGCCTCGAAAGGAGTCGTGTTTCCCATGTTCAACCTCATGATCGTAGGCGGTTCCATTTTTGCCCTATTCTCGCTAGTGATGTTCTTCATGGCGAGAGGTGCAGGACCGATGGCTTACACGATCACCCTCTTCTCCATGTTCATAGGAATCGCCGTAGCAGGTCTAGGAAACTATCTCTCGTATCGCTAACGCCGGAGACTCGCTCGACAATACACGGTACGTCGTGCGATATAGCCACGTAGCGGGGCTCACACACCGTCTCGAAAAGGAGTTGGGTTAGAATGTATGGATACGGGTTTGGTGTAGCGTTGATCGTACTTGGATCACTCACTCTACTAACAGGCATGTTCTTATACGCCCACTGGTGGGGATTTGGCTACAGTTTCTCGTTCTGGGCAGTCATGTTCGCACTCGCCGGGCTACTTGAGGGTACGTTCGGAGTGCTTAGGGTTGTGGAGAATGATGACATCGTAGCGATGAAGGCGTGTTACAGCGAAGCGCAGTCAAGCCTCGAAGATACAGCCGCATCCATGACTGCTCCCGAGGAGAAATACTTCTCGTCAACCCTCGACCGCATGCGAGCAAGAAATATCGAGTTGCCAGGTCTCAAGAACGCGGAATCCTTCTGTAGCCAAATCTCAACCCTGAGCGATAACGCCTCCCGAGTTGCTGCCGGAGATACGGCGCTGTTTGAGAGCATGACACAAAGGTAGCGGCTCCGCTACGATTGCGCCACGAGAGCGCCCAACCTGTCCACCACAGTGTCAGTGTCGACGTCTTCGTAGTACGAGTAGATGCCGTACAGTAGCCGGTCAAGTTCCGCCTTTGTGGGGCGCGCGATCTTCACGGTGAAGGTCTTAGGTGCCGCCAGTTCTGCGCACCATTGCGCTTCCATTTCCTCCGCAGAGTAGATTCCTGTGACGTCGATGAATCGTCCGTCTGGAAGCACGTTGAAGACATGGCACCACAGCGTGTCGCTATCACACTTGTAGGAGGGGTCTTCGGGACCGGGGTAGCCGATGTAGAACGCGATGGGGAGCCTGTAGCGGTCATGCATTGCGAGCGCGAGTCGCCAGCAGTCTCCTTGCGTGAACGCCTTCGTGTAGTCCTCGTCACTGAGGAGCGTCGCGGGTGCTTCTGCGATCATTGTCGTCATACCGCTCAGGCTATACCACTTCTCGAACCTGCGCAAGTGGGATGTGAGAGTCCCAGAAAGACTGATGCCCCAGGAGTCCGAGTGATCTCGAATAGTCCTGGGGCGCTACATGTACCTTATCGGCAGGATAGGCGAACGTTTCATTCCCTGACAGAGTGGAGGAGTTCCAGGACTACGTCGCTACGACAGTAGAGTACCCAAGTGCTTCGCGACGATGTCTGCGTCCACCTCGGGGTACATCTCTTCGATCTCTTCCAGCATGAGCGCCACTTCGGCTTCAGTGGGAACGACAATCTTCGCGCGCTCGCCCACGGAAATGCACAATGCGCCATCCCACTCATCGTGAATGTCTTGCCCCGTTGAAACGCCGTTCACGTCAATGAAGCGCCCATCTGGAAGCGCGTTGAAAACATGGCACCACATTGTCTTCGAATCGAAGGTGCGCGTCTTGGTATTAGAAGTGGGAACGCACGCGTAGAAGGCGATAGGCAGCCCGTGGCACTCGCGCATTGCAAGCGCAAGCCTCCAGCAGTCGCCGCAAGTGAACGCCTCGATCACTAACTCGTCAATGACGGAAGTAGTCGGCACTTCTGCGATCATCGTTGTCATGATGCCACTATACCCGATGCCGCTACTGCGCGCAAGAATGGGTCAACCACGAGTGTTTGTGAGTGTCAAGACGATACTGAAACCGGTAGTGTCGTGACACGCCCCCGCTTCAGTTTCTCGGGTGTGCGGAACGTCAAAACGGCGAGCGGTTACCCGAAAAACGGCGAGCGCCTCTTCTCATAGGTGGATAGTAGCACCCACTTATGAGAAGAGTTCTCCTTCGAGTTTAACCTCACAAGTACGTGGAGCGCCTTGGCAACATGTCGGAGATTCCGACATGTTGATTCCAGACTCACGTACGCGGGGAGCGTAATCACCCGAGGGGCATGAACACAAAATCGCGCCCTACCTGGATTCGAGTTGCTCTCTGATGACAGGTCCGAGCACGCGCATTTCGTCCACCGTGAAAGTCTTAGCCCTTACACCATTGCAAACGCCGCAGCATGGAACGATGTTGTCAATGCTATACCCGCGATCATTGTCAATACGGTCGACGCCGATTGACTCATAAAACCTAGCATTCCGAGGGTTAGTTACCTTCAGAGCGTAAAGACCATCGCTAGTGATGTGACAGTAATGGCAGGAGCGCCCGTGCTGGGCTTTCCATGCAAGGAACTCATCCTTACCTATATGCAGACCGCCACCAGTTTTCTTGTTCTTCAAGTTCAAGTAGTTTTGGCAGTCATAGCAGAGGTTCATCCGACCGGACTTGTAATGAAGTTTTGGGTCTCTAGTTCCGCATCCTAGGCAGGATTTGTTCATATGCTGTTCTCCCCGCGTTGAGTCACTACCCATATCGGATAGCATCGACTTCTTCGAAGATGCGCAGCCGCGCCTGGTTACCCGAGTTCAACGCCCAACTTTTCGGCAATGACATAAGCGCGTTCAATGGCGCCGCCGCACGGGAAACCCGGCTTGCCGTCGCGTCCGTGCTCCACGCAGAAGACACTTGGCTCTGGATGATCCTCATCCGTGAGGTAGAGGCACGGATCGTTGACGATTGCTGCCAACTCTTCAACGCTCATTACTGGGCGGCGCGGGACGAGCGTGGCGAGGGTGGCGTTGTGCGCCTTAACAAGAGCCTTGATGCCAAGGTCATTTTCGCGCTGATCCAGTTGCGCGACGAAGCCTTCGTAATCGCGACCCAGTTCGTACACACGCGACCTGTATCCGCCGTCGCTGGACTCTAGGTACCACTCGCCCTTTGTCCTGCCCTCGTAGCCAGTTAGCGGGTCAGCGTTCTCAGGTGTGGTAGGTACATCTCTCGTGGTGGAGCGAGGCGCAATGGCGGCAAGGATCGCGTCGTCTTCACGCGCAGTCGTCCATCCTTTGATAGCAAGGACTGTCACTCGCTGCGTTCCGTGAGTGATGTCGAATCGGTTGAGGATGCGAGAGTCCTGATCGTCGGGTGTGCTCATGCTGACCGCTCCTTAAGCGTCGTCGTACTGTTCTCATCTATAAGCGCCAGGCGGCGCCGGTTACTTGCGCGAATCAGAGCCTTCGTTTCGGCGATGTACCGTGACCGCTTACTTCCGGTCGTGGACATATCTTTGACTGCCTCGTAGTATTCGGGGTTGTCGCGCGCCAAGCGACGGCGAAGACTCTCCGCATGCTCAGCAATGAGAGCGCGCGATTCGGCGATGTACCGCGAGCGCGTACTTCTAGGCGCAGTCATGCAGACCACTCCGTCTTGGGCGCCGCAGCGTCTTCCGCGCTCGCCATCGGATGGAGACGGTAGCCAGCGGTGAAGGCAATGTCAGCAGCCTCTTCATTGGTTCGGAACCCCGTAGACGGATACCCGTCGCTGGCGATGAATGTTACGCTCGCCAGTTGAAGGCGCACTAACCCATCCCTCTCATTTTCGGTCGCGGCGGGATTGTCAGTTGGTTCACCATCAGCGACAGCAACTTCCTCTCGCTCTCTCCCAGTCAAGGGCGCCAGCCATGTACCAGCGAAGAACTCCTTGGCGAGCCTCTCGCGCAGCGCATTAACCTGCCCCTTCAGGAGGCTCACGCCGAAAGACTCGCGCTGGATATCGGACTGCCACATTTGGATGTAGCCGTCAACGAGTTGCTTCTTCGTCCACGTCATGAGCACGCGGCGACCCTCTTCCGCATCCTGACCTTGCGTCCGCCACGTTCCATCCCACCCGAATGAC
>Ga0123339_10002498_pt1 | contig 12425 bp, 7 predicted proteins | sample lystaG_FD_89956 | JGI IMG/M metagenome (GOLD analysis project Ga0123339, IMG submission 89956) | Glacier valley bacterial and archeal communities from Borup Fiord, Nunavut, Canada, to study Microbial Dark Matter (Phase II) -... | ecosystem: Environmental > Aquatic > Freshwater > Ice > Glacier ... | reverse complement strand
ATCAGTTCGAACGACGCCAATTTCTTACCATCCTCTGCTCATCGTGTGCCGACCGGAATGAATTTGCTGCCTGCCAATCCAGCAAGGCACGTTTACTGCACTCTTCTGCGGACGAAATTCGTATTTTTTGCGTATCATCATAATGCCGAATACTCCGGTAGTGTAACACAGCGTCCGTTCCCTGTCAAACCCCATCGGAACCCGGTGAACAGACGAATGATGTCGGTGGCTGCCCCCTCTGTCGCAGGCGTTGAAACAAATTGAAACAGAATTTGCAAATATCGGTTATAATACCGTGTCTGCCGGACTGTGAACCTCCCCCGGGCAATTTGTTCCGTGTCCTGTATGCTTCGCGCGCCCCCGTTCGCGCTTCGCCATAGCGGTCGTTGTCGCCGTGGGCAGCATACACTTTCGATACTTTAACAAAGCCAGATATCCCTGCAGGCGGGATGTGATTTTTCCGCCGACAATCTCGCATAGACTGCGCCAACTATCCCATATCAAATCAGACTGCCTTCTTACACTGTCCCGCCGTACTATCAGCGCTTTGCTTTACGCTCCTGCCGACGCGAGAAAAGTAAGCAGCGGTGAGTATTCGGGAGAGCAGAGACCCGAAACCTATGATCCGAATCAACCGAATTTTCCAGACTTTTCAGACTAGTCCTTTTCGATCCGGGCGAGCCTGTTTGCGGCGCGGCGCGTGTGCCGTAACTGCGCTTTCCGTCATAGCTTCCAGTACGTTTGTGTTTCCAATGAACGCTGGTGCGCAGACGACTCCACCCGCCGACAAAACCGACCAGAAGACCGATACGACCGAAAAATCAGATCAGCCGCAGACGGATAAAACGTCGCCTTCGACTGCTGCTCCGGTAAAACGAATGCCTCCTCCGCCCAACCCGACAGTGCTTTACAGCCCTAAGACGGGCACCGGTAACCGTGCTGGCGAGTATGCCTCGGATGGCACAAAATACAATCTGCCGGCGCCGACGAGCGCTCACTACGGGGACTATCGGCTTAGACCGACCGACATGCGCGGCGCGCGGGAAGTAAAGCTGCTGCCGTTGTTTGGCTACGACTACTTTGCGCCAGCCCGAGACGACGTGGCGATGCGGCGCGAACAGTATCGGCGCAGTCTCGAAGACGACGGTCTGCCGGGCAGCTACTCTTCAGGCAGCAGTACGCTCAACGGACGCAGCTTCTACGGCAGTTCTCGCTCGCGAAACTCCGGTTCCAGCAGGAACGACCTCTCGCCGCGACGCCCCATAAACGGGAGCGGCGCCGGAAACGCCAATGGATACGGAACTGACGATCCTTTCGATGATGGGACCAGCATTACCCGCCGCCCGAGAAGAGCAGCGGGAGCAAACGGCGACATATCGGGAAACGACGGTTCCAATGGCACCGACGCCTCTGGTCAGGATACGATGGGCAGAACCCGCAGCGCCGACGGCACGGGCGGACGCACTACCGGCGGTGATCCCAACGCGGCGGATGATTTCAGCAATGGCGATTCGACGATGACGGATCGTGCTGCGGCAGCAGCACGGGGAGGCGGCAGCAACGCAGCTCTCGGAGCCGCCGCACTCGGCGCGGGAGCGCTTGGATCTGGCGGGCTCGGCGCGATACCCGGCACAGGTCGTACCAGCGCCCCTGCACTCGGGGACAACGGCTACTACGATACAGCCCCCACACGGCTGCGTACGCGCCGGCTCTCCCCGCTCGATGATTACGGAACGCCCTACAGCAACTATAACGACTATCCGCAGTCTTCCTATGGGGCCTACGACGATTACGGCAGACCGCGACGTCCCGATCAAGATGCGCTAGATGCGCGCTACAATGTGGCTGACCCGCTCTTGATGCGGCTGCGCAACATCAGCGCTTCGCCCCCGACGAACTATCAGATTTCCGGCGGCGATATCATCACGGTTCGCATTACCACGCGGACCCTCCCGCCGCGAGAGGAAACCCTCACTGTCGACCAGCAGGGCGCACTCATGCTGCCTGAAGCCGGTCGGATCAACGTGCGCGGCAAAACGCTCGACCAGGCGGAAAAGGCGCTGCAGCTGCAGCTCAAGCGGTACTACAAAAATCCGACAGTGACCCTTACCCTCGCTGCGCTGCGTACGATGTCCGTTTCGGTTCTCGGCGCAGCCGTGCAGCCCGGAACCTACCTCGTGCCCGCCAACTACACCGCCTTCAACCTGCTCTATCAGGCGGGCGGTCCGACACAGGACGGCTCCCTGCGCGATATCAAAGTCGTACGGCACGGAAAAATCATCGGCACGTTCGACTACTACAAGACAGTCATCGGCGTCGGCCAGGAAGACATCACGCTGCAGCCCGGCGATGTACTGAGTGTTCTGCCGACCGAGAACCGAATCTCGCTGAGCGGCGAAGTCCGCCGCCCCGCCCGCTACGAACTGCGCGACGGAGAGACGCTCAAAGATCTGCTGCGCTACGCCAACGGGGTGAAGGCATCCGGAGCCACGCAGTCCGTGCAGATAACGACGTTCGACCCCGGTCAGAGCCGACTATTCCACAGCGTCGACCTGCGCGATACCGCTGCTGTTGCGAGCCTGAAACTCTTCGATGGTGACAGCGTCGAAGTGAATACGCTTAGAGACATCATCACCAATAAAGTCACGGTCGTCGGTGCAGTCGAGCAGCCGAGCGACTACGAACTTCGCCCCGGGATGAAAGTCAGCGACCTCGTCCGCAATGCCCGCAACCCGCTCAGCGAAGCGTATCTCGGACGCGCAGACCTCTACCGCTGGGAGCCGGACGGCACGACGACGATCATTCCGATCGACCTGATGAAGGCGATCGACGGCGATCCGACCAACGACCTGACGCTTGCGAAATGGGACAAGCTGGAAGTCTATACGCGTGCGGAAGCGCTATTCGTCGGTACACGCAGAGTGCAGGTGCGCGGCTCCGTGCAGCGCCCGGGCGACTACGAATTCAGCAAGAATATGCGGCTCACCGACATACTGCTCAAGTCCGGCGGACCCCTGCCCGACGCGGATATGGTCGTGCTGGTGCATCAGCGCGGCGATGGCACGTACAAGCAGGAGAGCGTCTCGATCGCCGATATCGTGCACAGCGTTCCGGGCAGAGACCTGCTGCTCGAAGACAACGATATCGTCGGCATCTACAGCAATGCGCAGAGTCATTTCATTCCGATCCATGAGGTACAGATTGCGGGGCAGGTGCTGACGCCCGGAATCTACCCGCGCGGCGAGGGAATGAGGGTGAGCGATCTCCTGAAGTACGCGGGTGGCTTTCTGCCCGATGCCGGCACGGAAGTCGTAATCGGTCATGCGCGGCGCGCACTCGACGGTCCGCAGGCGCAGACGCGTATCGAAACCACACAGTTCGACATACACCATCAGTCTGCTCGAGATGTGCTGCTCGAGGACGGCGACATCGTCGCGGTGCAGGGAGTCGGCGGCATTCAGGAGAAGCCGATACTGGTCGATGTTCGTGGCGCCGTCAACAAGACCGGTCCGATACTGCTTACCAGTAAGACAGTACGCCTGAGCGAAGTGATCCGACAGGCAGGCGGTCTGCGTCCGGAAGGCTTCGCAGAGGGTGCTCAGTTCTTCCGCAACCCGGCAACTCTGATCGCGCCCAATCAGCGCGAACTGACGCTCACGATCAGCCAGCTCAGCAACCTGCTCAACGACAGTAAGTATAAACGCGAACTCGCGAAGTCGGATATCGAGCGTATCAAAGCCGCCTCCGGCGCGACAGACAGTGGCGGGATCGGCTCCTCGACTCCCAATATTGCAGGGGCTGCCGCCGCAACCGCCCTCAGCGGTCAGCTCGCGCAGCATGAACTCGTGACGCCGCCGCGCAGACTGACCTCGAAAGAGCTGGAGCCATACGGCAACCTTGCGATCAACCTGCCCGAGGCGCTGCGAAAGCCTGGCGGTGGCGACGACATTCTGGTCGTCGATGGCGACACGATCAACATTCCGGAAACGCCGACGATGATCCCTGTCGTAGGCGCAGTCGTCGTGTCCGTTGGTGTGCCGTACCTGCCCGGCAAAAATCTCGGCTACTACATCGCGCACGCCGGGGGTTTTGCGCCCGACGCCGCGACCGATAGAATCGTCGTAATCCATGCGGGCGGCGGCCTCGAGCCCGGCAGCAAGGTCAAAACTCTGCGCCCCGGCGACCTGATCATGGTGCCGACGAAGGTACTTGCCGAACGCATTTCGGGCGGCAGCAATGTGATTGGCGACTTCTTCAAGTCTCTTACCAACTCGGCGATCCTGTTCAAGCTGGCAACCGGTATCTTCGGACTCTAGCCGTTCGAGGTGCGCCTTCCTCCTCTCTGGCAGAGGAGGAAGGAATCAGCAGTATTCCTGGGGTTGAAACCTACTACTGTTGAATGCTCGTTCGCTGAATGACGTTCTATTGGCTACGGATACACAAGGCTAGCGATGTACCACGCTTTATTAGAGCAAGCATTGACGCAACAAATATCAATAACTTCGCTTCAAGTCCAATTACGAAAAACGAGCAAGCAGGCATTCAACAGCAATAGGTTGAAACCCCGGTGGTTGAAAACCATCGTCTTGGTGGCGTGCCGCCAGTCGTCCTGCGGACGCAGATGTTTCGGAAGGTGTATTCTCTCCCTCCCTGCGAAGGCGAAAGCCAGCGGTTCGTGTATCCTCTCCCCCTCCTTACGAAGGAGGGGGTTGGGGGGTGGTTTGCCTCCGCACAAACGGACTTTGCATATCAAGAGCGAGACTTCAGTCCCGCACTGAAATAGTTCGTAAGCTGGATGACCTGTTCGATCAACTATCACAACCCGTATCGAAACTCGATTTATGGAAACCCGACTTGACCACACCTGAGCAAGACCCCGATATCAGTATCAATACCGCGCTCCTGCGCTCGATCGTACGCCGTCGCCGACCACTGTGGCTCGCGCTCGGCGTCGGACTCTTCTGCCTGCTCGAAGCCTACCAACTGCTTTACACCGGGCAGGCGTTCACCGCGCTGACCACCGTGTCGATGCAGCAGCCGTCTCCATCTGCGGCGGGAGGCGTAGCGGCGTTACTCGGGGGACAGACGCAGACCAAAAAATATATCGGCGTACTGCACAGCCGCACCTTTGCCGAGCGTGTCGAGGCGCAGACTCATCTGGCTGAATTTTATCACATGCGCTCGAAACGTCTCGCGGTCGAGATGCTGATGAAGCAGGTCAAGCCTGAAGACAACGCCGCCGAAGGACTGCTCTTCATCAACGTGACGCTGGGCGGTCCGCCGCTGCTCGCCCCCGGCAGTGCGCCGAGGCGCGCCGAAGTCAAAGCCCTTACTGCGCGGGTCGCCAATCTCTACGCACAGGAGCTGGCGGACTACTACACCAACAACGACAATGAGCGTGACACCGTACTGCTGAACACCGCGAAAGACCTTATCAAGAACGCGCATGCAAGTGTCGATAACAGCACACGCCGTATCGAAAAGTTCGTGCGGGGACTAAATAAACAGGATATCGGCGCGACACCTGCATCCACTGTGGAAGGCGGTGCTGCGGCGCCACCAGGATTAGCCGACCTACTCGGAGAGCAAATCAAAATTTCTGCTGATATCAGCGCGCTCGAACAGGGCAGCCGAGTCCAGGAGAATGGTGTCAGGAAACTGATCGAAAACTTGCCAAACTTGACTGCCGAAGACCCGCTTCTCGGCGATGCACGGTACCGGGTCAGCAGCATTAAGAGCAGGCTCAAAAAGCTGCAGCAGAACTTCGCGCCAGAAAATCAACAGGTGCTTCAGGCACAGTCGGACTTGAAAATTGCAGAGGATGACCTCGCTCAGCAACAAAGTGCTATAAAATCGAAGCAAACTACCGAAAATGTAGATATAGACCGTCATCTTGCCGCGCTCAAAGCGCGGGCCGTCGTCATTCAGACGGCGATCGACAGGGCGTTCAAGCAGCTTCCTCTGCGCCGTGAATCGACGAGCCAGTTGCAGCGGCTGCGCGCCGAACAGTTGATCGCCGCAAAGAAACTCGAGGCGGAAGAAACCGAGTTCGTCAAACTCCAGATCAATACGGTCTCCGGGCAGAGCAAAACGAGCGTGATCGACACCGCAATCGAGCCGGAAGCGGGCAGTCCTGGCATACTTCGAGTCTCGCTGCTGAGTTTGGGCGTCGCGCTGTTCGCGGTGCTGGTCGGCATTATCGTCTCCTACATACGCCAGGTACGCGCCGCGCCGCAGCAAATCTCGACCTATCCGACCAGTTTTTCGACAGATTTCCCGGTTGTCGCTGCGCCCAAGGTGAGCGGGCAGCCATCTGCTGCAGGAACCAACGGCGCGGCAGGCAGTCCTACCGGGGACAACACTTCTTCCAAAACTCAAGCGGTACGCACAGCGCGTACGCTGCCGGAACCGCAGGACGACCCGACGCCCCTCTGAACCCACCCTTCAGCTCGTGCGACGCCGGGAGCCACACCCGGCGGCACACGAAGGGAATTACTCCTCATGAAAGTGGTCCTACTCGCGGGCGGGCTCGGTACGCGTCTCTCTGAAGAGACGGAGATAAAGCCCAAACCGATGGTCGAGATCGGCGAACACCCGATCCTCTGGCACATCATGAAGCACTACGATCACTACGGCTTCGATGAGTTTCTGGTCGCACTCGGCTACAAGGGCGAGATCATCAAACGTTTTTTCCTCGACTATTACGCTCTGCGCGGCAGCATGACGATCGACATTCCCACCGGCGGCGTCCGTATGCACGAGCGCGAATACGAGGACTGGAAGGTCCATCTGATCGACACCGGCACGACGACTAACACCGGCGGACGCCTGAAGCGTCTGTCTCCCTGGCTCTGCAGCGACGGCGGCACCTTCATGCTGACCTACGGGGACGGCGTCTGTGACGTCGACTTGAAAGACCTGCTCGCTTTTCATCGTTCGCACGGCAAGCTCGCTACAGTAACGGCGGTGCGTCATCCAGCGCGTTTTGGGGGATTGGTTTTCGACGGCGATCTCGTCTGTGAGTTCACCGAAAAGCCGCAGGTCGGCGAAGGCTGGATCAACGGCGGGTTCATGGTGCTGGAGCCGGAAGCGCTGCAGTTCATCGAAAACGACGACAGCAGTCTGGAAGCAAATGCATTGGAGCGTCTTGCGGGGGCGCGGCAACTCGCCGCCTACCGGCACGAAGGTTTCTGGCAGTGCATGGACACCCTGCGCGAGAAGCGTCTGCTCGAAAGCCACTGGCAGGCGAACACAGCGGCATGGAAAGTCTGGAAGTAGCGCCAGCCGAGTTCGTGTTGATGTTCTCGATTTGAGACCCGTGTTGAAAACAAATCTATCTGGCTGGCAGGGGTCGGTAGTAAGGGCTGGTTGTTCTCAACGAACTGAAGTCCGTCGCTACGGGCACTACGTGCCAGGTGTCCCTCGGACACGATGCTTTAGTCAGCAGCTATTCCCGCCTGGCAACAGCCCGCGCAGGCGGCAGCTTGCAGTATCTGTATTCTCTCCCCCTCCTTCGCAAGGAGGGGGCTGGGGGTGGTTAGCTCTCCTTACGAAGGGAGAAGAATTATGCCATGCCTGTTCTCAGTCCGCGCAGGCGGACTTCGCATCTCCAGACGGGGACTTCAGTCCCGTGTCTCCGCACATTATACCAGCAACGATTTAGAGACTAGACTTAGAGGCTATGCAGATACCAATAACCCACCCTGCGCCGATACATCGAAACGACTTCTGGCGGGACCGACCGACGCTCGTGACGGGAGCAACCGGTCTGGTTGGCGGCTGGCTGGTGCGGCGGCTGCTGGCGGCGGGAGCGGATGTGGTCTGTCTGGTGCGCGACTGGGTGCCCGACTGCGAACTGATGCGCTCCGGCGATCTCGCCCGCGTCAAACTGGTGCGCGGCGATATTCGCGATCAGTCAGCGCTCGAACGCACGCTCGGCGAATATGAAATCGACACCGTGATGCACCTCGCGGCGCAGACGATCGTCGGCATCGCCAACCGCAACCCCGTCTTCACTTTCGAGAGCAACATCGCGGGAAGCTGGTGCGTGTTCGAGGCGTGCAGACGCAGCCCGCTCGTGAAGCAGATCGTTTTCGCCTCCTCCGACAAAGCCTACGGTGACCAGGAAAACCTCCCCTATGATGAGGATACGCCGCTTAACGGGCAGCACCCCTATGACGTCAGCAAATCCTGCGCCGATCTGATCGCCTCGACCTATGCCAACAGCTATGGACTGCCCGTCGTGATCACGCGCTGCGGCAACTTCTACGGCGGCGGCGATCTGAACTGGAACCGTATTGTCCCCGGAACGATACGCTCTGTGCTGCGCGGGCAGGCTCCGATAATCCGTTCAGACGGGCAGTTCGTGCGCGACTATTTTTATGTCGATGACGGCGCGAACGTCTATATGACCCTCGCCGAGCAGCTTGCGTCGCGGCGCGATTTGAGCGGACATGCCTTCAATTTCTCGAACGAGATTCAAGTTACGGTGCTGGAACTCGTGAACCGAATTCTCGCGCAGATGGACAGCAGTCTCGTGCCGGATATTCGCAGCGAAGCCAGCAACGAGATTCGCCATCAATATCTGAGCGCCGCGAAGGCGCGACAGACGCTCGACTGGCAGCCGCTCTACACCCTCGACGACGGCTTGCGTGACACGATCGCCTGGTACCGCTCCTTCCTCGATCGATCTGCCTGAATTGCGATTGTGCTTTCGCTCTCCCGCCCGTTCTTATGAACCTATTTCTGCAGTTGGCGGCGCGATAATCGAACTGAAGCAAGCTCGTTGTTCGATAAGCCCCCGCATTCGCTGCATTTCCAGTATAATGAAAATGTCTACCGGAAGTTCCTGTTCTGGTTTACTCCGAAGGAGTAGAAGGAGAACAGTTGGAAATCTGGGACGCACGACGCATCGATAAACTTCTTGAAGTCGGGCGTACTCACCCACTTATAGCCGAGTGTGCTGGTCCGCTTCCTGAGAACACAGAGCGGCGTTCGTTCGTCATAAAGGCGATGGGGCTGCCGGAGATCCATGAAGTCAGTCTCTGTTCTGAACTGACCGGCAACCTGCTCGCGCGGCTGATCGGCGTCGATACGGCGACTCCGGCTTTGATTCATCTGTCACCTGAATTTGTGAAATCAAGTCAGGATGTACTGGCAAGGAACCCCGGTCTTGTCGCCAGCAGCACAAAGCTCCTGCCCGGATATGGCGCAGGCTGTGAGTTTCTGTCTCAGGGTTTCTTCCCGATCATGCCGGATACCCGACTGACCGAAAATGAACTGCCTCAGGCTGCCTGCATATATGTTTATGATATGCTCTCTCAAAACCCGGATCGGTCTTTCGAAACGGGTCGTAAACCGAATTGTGCACATTACGGGCAACGACTGATTGCCTACGATTTCGAGCTTTCGTTCAGTTTCCTATTCGCGATCTCGGCACAGGACAAAGCATGGGAGATCACCAGACATGGGCTGAGTGCGAACCACATATTTCATAAGCAACTCCGCGCTGGAGTGAAAAGCGAGAAGGTGGATTTGCATCCAATTGTCGCTAAGGTGGCTGCACTCGACATAGATGCGCTGATCGAAATAATGCAGAGATTTCCTTCGAGCTGGCTAAAGTATGCCGGAAAGATCGAAGCGCATCTCAAAGAGGTTGTCGCTCACACACGCGAATTTGAGATTGAGCTGCACAGGAGTCTGATATGAATACGATTTCATACACTTTTCGTGTCATTCGCTACGTTCACGATCCCGCTGTCGGCGAGATGCTGAATGTGGGCGTACTACTTCACGCCCCGACTGCCGAATATTTGGGATTCAAATTCGAGCCTTCCTACGGGCGATTGTCCACCACATTCGTCAATTTCGACGGTGAGAACTTCCGCCGCTATGTTGGTCGGATGGAGGCTGCTTTAAAGCGTGTCGCGGAAAGTGTACAGCCTGGCCTCGGTTTGTATCAACCGCCCCAGAACATGGATACCGTCACCAATCTCGTGTTTCCAGACACTGGTGGCAGTTTCCAACTCGGGCCAGTGCTGGGAGGCATCACCGACGATCCCGCGGTCGAACTGGAAATACTATTCGATAGGATGGTGGCGTCACAATACAGGCGAGAGCCTAAAGTTCGGCGCGACGACGATCAGGTATGGAAAGTTTATCAACGCAGACTTCCCATCGAAGTCAGACAAAACTTGAAAGAAAAAACGTTTGAGACTAAAGGCTTCGTGAAAACGTTCCCCCGTACATTCAAAAACGGGAAGCAGCATATTCTGGAAGTTGTGTCGATGGATTATGCGGATGCAGGAACGATACAGGAGAAGGCGCTGGGCGAACTCGGCAAAGGTGCGGCACTGGAAGGGCATCCCGATCTTGCGAAGATGTACCTGTTACTGGGCGCACCACAGAATGAGGCGTACCGCCCAAAGTATAATCAGGCTAAAGATTTGCTGCATAAGCTCTCGATCCCACACCAGATTATTGAAGAAGATGAGGCAGAACATTTCGCCAATTACCTTACCGGTTATATGCGCGAACACGGACTTCTGCCTGAGGCTGAAAAGGTAACGATAGAGTAGCCGACCAGCAAAGAGGCGACACAATCGCCTGGTACCGCTCCTTCCTCGATCGATCTGCCTGATAATCCATCTTGCGACAAGCCGTATTTTGCTTCACTTTCGACCCCCGCTTCCGATATTGGAAACGGGGGTTTCGTTCGTCTCATATCCGTTGCGCTGCCGTTTTTGTCTCATTATGCGTCTCATTCTCCTGTCACGAAATGGTTCTGATGACGTGAGTTTAGAGAATTCGCGGCTTCCGAAGGACGTCGTAATTATCACGCCATTTCGTGAAGCGAGACACTGTCTTTACTCCCCTTCTGCCTGAGCCTTCGGGAAATGGATGTCGGGGAACGCAGGCTGAACACTCCTCCCCAGGCTTTCTTAATATTCTGTTGGAAAGGTAACGCACATGGTAAAACGATCGTCGGGGTTTCCTCTTGCTGCCCTGAGTTTAGGTACTCTGCTGGTCGGTTGTGGATCGGGGGGCAGTTCCGCAAAAAAAGCCAGCCTGAACAAAGCGACGGCGCAGAAATTCTCCGTAGCGACGATACGCGTTATGCGGGCAGCGCTCGCGATGACAGGATTAGCACGCCGTGTCTCGCGTGCGCACTCAGGTCCGGCACGATTACCGCTCATACTCGCTGCCGTCCTGCGCACCCGCGACACGCCGACGACGGGTCTCGATGACGACACGGGCTTGTACTACAGCCTCGCTGTTCAGCCCGACGATTCGGGCCAGCAGCTTCTCTTCACCGACGCGTCACGTACGAAACCGGCGGGAAGTTTCACCTGGACCGCGCCGCAGTGGAACGGCGGTAAAATCGGCGATTATCCGGCTCTCTTTCATATCGCGTTCCAGATCACGGCAGGCGATTTCAAGGGCGATCATGGCACAATCGACTTCAATGCAAGCGACGCGACCGGCGGAAACGGTACGCTTCACGTCGTGCTGACCACAGGGCAGGGCGAGCATTCCACCTCCGATTTTGTTGTCAGGAACGGCACAGTCAGCAGCGGGAAGGACAAGATCACGCTTACGGATGGCACGAGCTGTAACGAGACCGATACGGCGGATTCGACCGGACTGCTGATATTCAATATTATCTTCGACGACGGCAGTAACGAAACGATCGATATGGGCGCGGACGGCTCGGGAACCGAAACTTTGACAGGTCCGGACGGGACACAGGATGCGAGCGGCACGTACGATTCTGCGGGTACGGACACGCTCACTTTCCCGGATGGCACTACCAATACGGTCAACGTAGATACCAGCACCGATGACACGACACCTCCCGATGAGACCAAGAAGGTACGCACACGCTCCTCCCGATACCGATAATTCACCTCATTGCTGGCTCGACTATCCGTCTGTTCATCTCCTCCCACAGAACGTAGCTGCCAGTGACGTCGAATTCATAGCGCATTTACAGCGAGCAAATGCATCTCCTCCCACTCCTTTGCTTTATTTTAAGGAGGGGGTTGGGGGTAGTGCATTTGCTCGTTTGTCGTTCCCATCTTTCTCTTAGAGGAAAGTTTGGGACGATGCATTGCTGCGCCAGAAATAAATCTGTCGACCGTGAACCGTTTTGTGTTACGATGTAACTAACCGTGTGAGGCTCCCGTCCTAAGCTACAGCGCCAAACACACGGAAGTCGGGTTGCAGGCGAGCACAAAAGAGGAACGATTATGCCGGACACCGTGAACAAGCCTCGCAAACTAATGCGGGGTTGGGGTGAGAGCTGGATTTGCAATACATGACCGAAGAGACCGTTGATTTCCTGCTGGCACGCGCCAAGTCCACGCCGGGCTACCGGATGACCGTCGATCTGGAAACGCAGACAGTCTCCGACGAGCAGGGCTTCT
>Ga0123339_10002496_pt1 | contig 12429 bp, 11 predicted proteins | sample lystaG_FD_89956 | JGI IMG/M metagenome (GOLD analysis project Ga0123339, IMG submission 89956) | Glacier valley bacterial and archeal communities from Borup Fiord, Nunavut, Canada, to study Microbial Dark Matter (Phase II) -... | ecosystem: Environmental > Aquatic > Freshwater > Ice > Glacier ... | reverse complement strand
TGCTGGTTGAAAACGAATCGCTCATGCTGATCTCCTGTAGCGTCGGCGTACGGAAAGTTGCGGAAGTAAATGCCGCGCCAATCGAGGTTGGCGACTCGGGCGGGATAGCTGCATATTATGACTCAAGCGGGCATGCACGTGAATGCCGGATCGGTAAATTTGTGCGCTGCAGAGGTAATAATTTGCAGCTATTCCACTCGGCAATGAGCTGGACGGCTCAACCATTGTCCAGCGTGCTGCGTGTCAACAATCCGCGCGCCAGCATCGCGTAATCGCGGCGGCGGAACAGCATACGCCACGGACGTCCGCCGAGCTGGCGCCACAATACCGCGGCACGCACGGCGGCGAGCAGCAACGCGCGGATCTCCTCGACGCGCGGCGTCTGCGTCAGATACAACGGATTGCCCGGCACGACGACGCGTGGACGCAACCGCGAAAGATTATCGGCATACAGTTTCGACAGGCTCGCAAAAACCGCGGCATGGGTCGGGCCCAGATGTTCGGCCTGGCGTGCGCAGGATTCGATCCCCGTGCGCAAATTTTTCAGCATGTCGCTGCGGCGCGACAGGCGGCGCTCGAGTTTGAGAATGCTGATCACCATGCGCGTCACGGCGAGATCACGGGTTTGGCCATCCAGTTGCGCGATCAGCAATCCCAGCCCGATACGCAGATTGCTCACGCCGCCGTAGATTTCAGCAGGCGTGTCGGCGTCGATGCGAAAAATGCTGTCGATGCTGACGCGTTCACCGGCAGCATCCGCGCTGCCGCGTGCGGCAACGTCGCGTACCTGCATGATCGCTTGATACAGCGCGGCGAGCGCGATGACTCGTCCCTCACGCATGCGCCGGCTCCAGTCCGCCGAATGGTGCGTCGGTGGCATTGATGATGCCGCCACCGAGGCATTCGCCGCCGGCATAAAACACCACCGATTGGCCCGGCGTCACGGCGCGTTGCGGCGTGGAAAAAACCACCTCGCAACCGTCGCCATCCACGCGCACGTGGCAATCCTGATCGGGCTGACGGTAGCGCGTTTTCGCGGTGCAACTGAATTCACGCCCCGGTGCATGCCCCGCGACCCACGATAATTGATCGGCAATCAAGCGGCTCGATGCGAGCCAGTGACTTTCCTGGCCCTGATCGACATACAGGATGTTTTTCGCCATATCCTTGCCGACCACATACCACGGTGCGCCGGATGAGTCGTTGCGACCGCCGATGCCCAAGCCCTGGCGCTGTCCGAGCGTGTAGTACATCAGGCCTTGATGTATGCCGATATCTGCGCCACCCGGCGTCTGCATCGCACCGGGCTGCGCGGGAATGTAGTGGCCGAGAAATTCGCGAAAATCGCGCTCGCCGATGAAACAGATGCCGGTGGAATCCTTCTTCGCATGCGTCGGCAATTCGGCTTCGCGCGCAAGGCGACGCACCTCGGGTTTCGGCAATTCGCCGATCGGAAAACGGGTCACCGCGAGTTGTTGCTGGCCGAGCGTATAGAGAAAATAACTCTGATCCTTGTTGCCATCGTGACCGCGCAACAGCCGATAACGTCCGTCGATCGAATCGATGCGCGCGTAATGGCCGGTGGCGATGCGCTCGGCGCCGAGCTCGCGCGCGTTGTCGAGAAATGTCTTGAACTTGATCTCGCGATTGCACAACACATCCGGATTCGGCGTGCGCCCGGCGCGGTATTCGTCGAGAAAATGGGTGAACACGCCATCCCAGTATTGCGCGGCGAAATTGCGCGCGTGAAACGCGATGCCGAGGCGCGCGCAGACGGCGACCGCATCCACGCGATCCTGGTCGGCGCGACACGGCCCGAGGCGCTCGTCCTCTTCCCAGTTCTTCATGAACATGCCGGCAACGTTTTCGCCCGCCTGCGCCAGCAACAACGCCGTGACCGAAGAATCCACGCCGCCGGACACGCCCACGATGGTCAAACCTTTATCCATGCGCGATCAAATGGGGGCGTTGCCAGCGTGTGGCAATGGCGTCGGCAACATCGCATGCAGGGCGTCGAGCGGGAAACGTTTGCCAGCGAGATAATCGTCGACACTGCGCAAAACCATCGGACTGCGCAGCCGCGCCGACTCGGCGGCGATTTCATCGCGCGTGAGCCACAGCGTGCGCACGATGCCGGCATCCAGCGCGCGTTCGGCATGATGCCGTAACGTTTGCGCGGCAAAGGTAAAGCGCAGGAAACCCAGATCCGAATCGGGCGCGGTCCACTGATAAATGCCGACCAGGGCGTCCAGTCGGATTTCCCAGCCGGTTTCTTCGAGCGTTTCGCGCATACTGGCGTCCAGCAGTGACTCGTTCGCTTCGAGATGGCCGGCCGGCTGATTCAGCATGAGTTTGCCGCGGATGATCTCCTCGACCAGCAAAAACGTTTCGCCGCGTGGCACGATGGCTGCAACAGTCACATCCGGGCGCCAGATCGTATCGATATCGACGGCGCTGGGGTTGCTCGAGTCCTTCATCGAGTTTGCACATTCCAAAAAGGACGATGTTACACGAGCGCGCGCGACTTGAAGACCGGCAGTACCGCCACCACTCAGCGATATAATCGGAACATCGCGAATGCCACCAGAGTGAGTAAGAAAGACGCATGGCACAACACCCTGACCAGCAATTGGACCACCAGCGCGGACTCGCGGTCGAGGAATCTCGCCCGGAGTTGCAACGTCCGCCGTTATATCAAGTGGTGCTAATGAATGACGACTTCACGCCGATGGATTTCGTGATTACCGTGCTGGAGAGTATCTTCGGCATGAATCGCGAACGTGCGACGCAAGTGATGTTGCACGTGCATACGCGCGGCAAGGGAATTTGCGGCGTGTATACACGTGAAGTGGCGGAAACCAAAGTGACCCAAGTCAACGAATTTTCACGCGCGCACCAACATCCATTGTTGTGCAATATGGAAAAGGCCTAGCAAAAGATTCAACCAGCCCCATCTACACGTCAGTGCATTTTCCGCCAAAGGAAAACTGAAATGTTTAGCAAAGATCTCGAACTCACCATCAGCCATTGCTACAAGGAAGCGCGCGAACAGCGGCATGAATTCATGACCGTCGAGCACTTGCTGCTGGCCTTGCTGGAAAATCCATCGGCCATCGCGGTGCTGCGTGCGAGCGGCGCGGACTTGGTCAAGCTCGGCAAGGAGCTGAAAGGCATCATCGCCGAAACCGTGCCGTTGCTGCCGCTCAAGGACGAACGCGATACGCAACCGACGCTGGGTTTCCAGCGTGTGCTGCAGCGTGCGGTGTATCACGTCCAGTCTTCGGGTCGAAAGGAAGTCACTGGCGCGAACGTGCTGGTCGCGATCTTCGGCGAGAAGGATTCGCATGCGGTGTATTTCCTCAACCAGCAGGAAATCACGCGTCTGGATGTGGTCAATTATATTTCGCACGGCATCGCGAAAATCGGTCAGGATTCGAACCAGCAGCCCGGCGGTGAAGCCGGTCGCGAGGCCGACGGCGGCGACGAAGCGCGCGGCAATCCGTTGCACGAATTCGCCAGCAACCTCAACGAACTGGCGCGCCAGGGCAAGATCGATCCGCTGATCGGACGTGCCGAGGAAATCGAGCGCACGATCCAGGTGTTGTGCCGCCGCCGCAAGAACAATCCGTTGTTCGTCGGCGAGGCCGGTGTCGGCAAGACCGCGCTGGCCGAAGGCCTGGCGAAACGCATCGTCGAAAAAGAAGTGCCCGAGGTATTGGCCGACTGCATCATCTATTCGCTCGACATGGGCTCGCTCGTCGCGGGCACCAAGTATCGCGGTGACTTCGAAAAGCGCCTGAAGGGTGTTCTGGCGCAGCTCAAGAAAGAACCGAATGCGATCCTGTTCATCGACGAAATCCACACGATTATCGGCGCCGGTTCGGCGTCCGGCGGCACGATGGATGCGTCGAATTTGATCAAGCCCGTACTCGCCAATGGCGAGCTGCGTTGCATCGGTTCGACGACGTTCCAGGAATACCGCGGCATCTTCGAGAAGGATCGTGCGCTGGCTCGACGTTTCCAGAAAATCGATATTGTCGAACCGTCGCTGGCCGACAGCCTGGAAATTCTGAAAGGCCTGAAATCGCGCTTCGAGGAACATCACAAGGTCGAATATGCACTCGATGCGCTGAAAGCCGCGGTCGATCTTTCGGTCAAGCACATCGCCGATCGTCTGCTGCCGGACAAGGCGATCGATGTGATCGACGAGGCCGGCGCGAGACAGCGGTTGTTGCCTGCCGATCAGCGCAAGGCGATCGTCGATGTGTCGGAGATCGAGCTGATCGTCGCCCGCATGGCGCGCATTCCGCCGAAGCAGGTATCGGCTTCCGACAAGGATGTGCTGAAGAACCTGCAGCGCAACCTCAACATGGTCGTGTTTGGTCAGGATGCGGCGATCGAGGCGTTGTCGAGTTCGATCAAGATGTCGCGCTCGGGTCTCGGCGATCCGAACAAGCCGATCGGCAGTTTTCTGCTGGCTGGTCCGACCGGTGTCGGCAAGACCGAAGTGACACGGCAACTCGCGATGCAGCTCGGTATCGAACTCGTGCGCTTCGACATGTCCGAATACATGGAAGGCCATTCGGTATCACGCCTGATCGGTGCGCCGCCGGGTTATGTCGGTTTCGATCAGGGCGGTTTGCTCACCGAGCAGATCACCAAACATCCGCATTGTGTGCTGTTGCTGGATGAAATCGAGAAGGCGCATCCGGATGTGTTCAACATCCTGCTGCAGGTCATGGATCACGGCACGCTTACGGATACCAACGGTCGCGAGGCGAACTTCAAGAACGTGATCGTGGTGATGACGACCAACGCCGGTGCGGCACAGGCGGCACGGCGCTCGATGGGTTTTGTCGAGCAGAATCACGGCACCGATGCGATGGAAGTGATCCGTCGCAGCTTCACGCCGGAGTTCCGCAATCGTATCGACGCGATCATCCAGTTCGGTGCGCTGGACTTCGAACATATCCTGCGTGTGGTCGACAAGTTCCTGATCGAGCTCGAAGCGCAGCTCAACGAAAAACACGTTGCGTTGCATGTCGATGGAGATGCGCGGCGCTGGTTGGCCGAGCACGGTTTCGATGCGCAGATGGGTGCACGTCCGATGGCGCGCGTGATCCAGGACAACGTCAAGCGTCCGCTGGCCGACGAGTTGTTGTTCGGCAAACTTGCCGATGGCGGCAAGGTCACGCTCAGCGTGCAGGATGGCAAGCTTGCGGTCGCGAGCGAAGAGGCGGAAAAATTACCGGCGATTGTCGAATAAAACTTCATCACATAGCTTGGTGATCTAGCCTGAACCCGCCGTGCAAAACACGGCGGGTTTTTTATGCGTGATCGAATGGCCGCGCAGTGCCAGTCATGGCTGGCCGGCGGGATTCGATTGCTGCGCCAGCCGGCCAAGTCGGGACGGCGGATTGCGCATCGCCGCGAGCAGATTCTGTCCGTTGGTTGCGTAATTTTTTGCAGCGCTGTTGTCGCCGAGTTTGGCCGCGACGATTGCCTGAAGCAGCGGCACTTCGATCTGCATTTCAGGATCGGCATGCGCTGCGAGTTTCAGCTGGTTTTCCGCCACCACGAGATTTTGTTTTGCCTTGTCCCACTCATCGAGTTGCAACTGCGCAGTCGCGCGCCATACAGCGGCATTCGCATTCCTACCCGCATCCGGCTTGGTCTGCTTGGCTAGTAAAGTATCGACACTATCGATGATCGTCAGCGCAGATTTGGGATCGTTTTTATCGAGCTTCAATCGTGCCAGCATTCCTTGCAGATCAATTTGCAATTCGATATCCGGCACCTTCTCGTTTTCCTGCGAGTTGATGGCGTGACGCAATTCCGCTTCGCCATTCACGCTGTCGCCGTTCACGGCCAATGCCGCGCCATAACTCGCGCGAGTGATCGACGTATTCGAATGCTCCGCACCGTATTTTTTCTCGAAGGCGAGCAGCGAGGCGTGCAGTGCCTCGACCGCAGCGGGAAGTTTCTCCAGCAAAACGTTGAACATGCCGACATTGTTGAGATCGTTGGCGGTCTCCGGCTGGTCTTCGCCATACGCCAGTTTGTCGATGCGTAAGGTTTCGCTCGCGGTTTCCAGCGCGCCCTGGAAATTGCGCTGCGCACGTTGCACCATCAGCAGCGCATTCAGGTGATTGGCGCGGCGCCAGTCGTCTTTCGACAATACTTTTTCGTCGATCGCCAGTGCGGCCTTGATGTGTTCCTCGGCTTGCGCGAGATCGCCGGATAATCGATAGATGCGTGACAACCCGGAATGTGCTGACGCTACCTTGAGGTGTTGCGGACCGAAATTTTCGATATCCACACGCAGTAATTCTTCGGTAGTTTTTCCGGCAGCAACATAGTCCTTGGCATTCATCTGCACAGTCGCGGCCATCGTCAGGGTGTCGCTCAGAAAACCGGGATCACCCAGTGTTCGCGAGAGCTGCAGGGCCTCTTGCGACTCTGCCAGCGCGCGTTTGATTTCATGCTGTTTGTTCGCCAGCATTGCCGAGTTGAACAACAGTTTTGCGCGCTCCGGCGTCTGCTGCGCAGTGAGCTGCGAGCGCAGCGTATCGGTCAGGCTCTGTGCGGATTTGTAGTCGCCCGCGAGGATGGTCGCATTGAGCAATTCGAAGCCGGCATCGAGCGTGACGCCATCGTTGTCACCCAATGCCACGCGTGCCTGATCGTAGTTGCGCTGCAGATAATCACGTGCCGCGGGCAGATTTCCCTGCGTGCGCAAGACCGCGCCGAGCTTGGTTTGCAACTCGGTATAAACGCGCGGATTCGATGCCGCGGCATCACGCGCCTTGAGCATCGCCTGTTCGACTACCTCGGTAATTTTTGGGGGTCCCGCGCGCGGCGTGCTCGGCTGCGCTTCCTCGAACGCCGAGAACATGAAATCGCGCATCGCATTCGCGCGCGCGGCCTCCTGCCGGGCGATGTGGGTTTGCCAGAGCGCCAGTCCGAGTGCGGCAAATATGGCCAGCACCAATGCTACCGTCGTGACGACACCGCCACGATGGCGCACGATGAATTTTCGCGCGCGATACAGGCGTGAGGGCGGATGCGCGCGCACCGGGCGATGATCGAGAAACCGTTCGATGTCTTCGGCCAGGGCGCCCGCCGACGCGTAGCGCCGATCGGGTTCGGCGGCCAAAGCCTTGAGCACGATATTGTCCAGATCGCCGCGCAGTACCTTGCGCAAGATCAACGGCGAGGGCGCGCCTGCAAATTTCGCATCGTTCGGTGTCTCGCCATTTTGCCGATAGTCGATCAACGACGATGGGCGGCGCGCGGGAGTGCCTTCGGGTTTTCGTCCGAGCAATAGTTCGTGCAGCAATACACCGAGGCCATAGACATCCGTGGCGGTGGTGATGATGCCGCCGAGCACCTGCTCCGGCGCTGCATAACCGGGCGTGAAAACGCCGACGGTCGCGGCCTCCGCATCTTCCTCGATGAGCTTGGCGATGCCGAAATCCAGCAGTTTTACCGTGCCGTTGCCATCGACCAGAATATTCGACGGTTTGATATCGCGATGCACGATCAGATTGCGGTGCGCGGTTTCCACCGCACGGCACACGGTGAGGAAAAGCCGCACGCGCGCGTGAACATCGAGCTGTTGTTCGCTCGCATACTGCGTGATCGGCACACCGTCGATATATTCCATCACCAGATACGGAATGCCCGCCTGCGTGACGCCGCCATCGATCATGCTGGCGATGTGCGGATGACTGAGTCCGGCCAGCACCTGGCGTTCGCGCAGAAACAGACGCTGCTCCAGATCGGAATACAGGCCGCGGCGCAGCAGCTTCAGCGCAACGAATTGTTGAAAATCACGGCCGACACGTTCGCCGAGAAATACCGCCGCCATGCCGCCTTGACCGAGCAGGCGCAGGATGCGAAACGCGCCGATCTGCTGGCCGATCAGACCCTCGACTTGCGCCACTTCATCCGGTGCAAGCCGAGCGGCGTGGTCGCCGACCGGCGTATCGAGAAAGCCGTTGCCATCATCGGCGGCCAGCAGGTTTAGCAGCGCGGTGCGTTCTTCGCTATCGCTGACGTTGGCATCGATCCACGCTGCACGCTCGGCGGCGGGCAGGTCGACGGCCATTTCAAACAGTGCACGCAGGCGGCCGAGCGTATCGCCATCTTTGGCGGCCTGATCGAAATCGGAAATATTGTCATTGTTCATGCTAGCGAAGAACGCCATGCAGCGGAAATTTGCGACATCACGGGCGCATTGTGCAGGAATGCGCGCGAAAGTCGCTAATTCCGAGGATCATGTTTCGGCCGGGCAGTTCACCAGCGGATTGATCGCGATTATCGCAGACAGCAGTATCCAGCAACGACCGGTTGCAAAAAAGGTATAACGAAAAAACTTACCGGAACTGACGGCAGCAGCCGTTATTTCATGCGGTAGGTGATGCGGCCCTTGGTCAGGTCGTAAGGCGTCATTTCCACCTTGACCTTGTCGCCGGTAAGAATGCGGATGTAGTTTTTGCGCATGCGGCCCGAAATATGGGCGGTCACGACGTGGCTGTTTTCCAGCTTCACGCGAAACATGGTGTTGGGCAGCGTTTCGAGAACGGTGCCTTCCATTTCGATTTGATCGTCTTTAGACATTCGACTCAGAAGTAATAGCGGACAAGCCCGCAAGGCGCGGGATTTTGCCACGTTTGCGCACTTTTCGAAAGCGAAATCGTGGTTTCAGAACAGATCGCGCACCACAGCCCGGCCAAAGCGTTCGCGCCAGTGGCCGATTTGATCGGATCGCTGCGTGTAATCGTCGATATGCGCGATAAAATCGCGGCGCGATATTTCCTGTGCGCCGAGCGTTTGCAAATGCGCGGAAGTCACTTGCGCATCGAGTAGCGCAAAACCCCACGCGTGCAGCGCGCGGCACAAGGCGATCAGCGCCACCTTGGATGCGTTGGTCGCGCGGCGGAACATCGATTCGCCGAAAAACATGCGGCCGATCGCCACGCCATAAATGCCGCCGATCAGCATTTCGCCATCGTAGACCTCGACCGAATGCGCGTGGCCGGCGATATGCAGCGTGTTGTACGCGGCCAGCATTTCCTCGGTAATCCACGTGCCGCCGCCGGCATCGCGCGGCTCGGCGCACGCCTGCATCACCTCAGCAAAAGCATGATCGGCACGGATCTGCCAGTCGCATTGCCGCAGCCAGCGTTGCAGCCGGCGTGGCACATGCAGTCGATCAGTGGCGAAAACCATGCGCGGATCGGGGCTCCACCACAGGATCGGATCGTCCACCGAATACCACGGAAAAATGCCGTGGCGATACGCATCGAGCAAACGCGCCACCGAAAGATCGCCGCCGATCGCGAGCAGGCCGTTCGGTTCCTGCAAAGCGAGTTCGACCGCGGGAAACGCATCGAGCCGCAGCGGATGCAGGATTTTCAGTCGCGACATGACGGCGTGGCGTACGGCGAATGGCTGAGCAAATCGGTGCGATATTCTTCCAGTCCGCGCGCCTCGTGTTTTAGCGAACGCGCGATCGCATCGCGAAAACGCGAATCGACGATGTGATGGAAGGAATGCGTTTTGCTCGGCAGAAAACCGCGCGCAAGTTTGTGTTCGCCCTGCGCACCGGGCTCGAACAGCGTGAGCTTGTGGCGAATGCAATAGTCGATGCCTTGGTAATAACAGGCTTCGAAATGCAGTCCGGGCACTTCTTCCTCGCAACCCCAATAACGTCCGTACAGCGTGCTGCTACTGCGCAGGCACAGTGCGCCGGCGATTGGTTGCGCATCGCGATAGGCGATTACAGCGACCACGTTGTCGGCGAGCGTGCTGCCGAGATGAGTGAAAAAATCCGCGGTCAATGCCGGCAGATTGCCTTTCATGTCGAACGTGGCGAGATAAAAACGATGCAGCCAGCGCCAATGTATCGGCGTGAGATCGCGACCTTCGATCGTCTCGCAGCGCACACCCGCGGCTTCGACCTTGCTGCGCTCTTGGCGGATATTCTTGCGTTTCTTCGCGCTCAGCGCATCGAGAAAATCGCCGAAGTCGCGATAACCGCGGTTGTGCCAATGGAATTGCCAATCGAAGCGCGGCAACCATTCGCTCGCTAGTGTCGCGAGCAATTCCGCATCGGCGGCGTGCGGAAAATTCAAATGCGCAGAGGAGAGTTGCATCTGCCGGGTTTGCTCGATCATCGCGGCCAGCAACGCGTGGCGCAACGAATCGCTGTCAGCGCTCTGTCCGCACAACAGGCGCGGGCCGGTGACGGGCGAGTAGGGCACCGCGCACAACAGCTTCGGATAATAATCGAGGCCGTTCTGCGCATACGCGTTTGCCCACGACCAGTCGAATACGAACTCGCCGTGCGAATTGCCCTTGAGGTACATCGGCGCCGCGGCGACCAGTTTCTGATCGCGATACAAACCGAGATGATGCGGCTGCCAGCCGTGCTTGCGCCGCAGGCAGCCGTGTTGTTCGAGGCCGGCGAGAAACGCGTGACTCAGGAACGGATTGTCGTCGGGACGCAGCGCATCCCAATCCGCCGCAGAAATTTCATCGAGGCGCGCATGCCAGCGCGCTTCGAGAGCTGGGTTTTTCATGACCACAAATCAGTGCAGCCGCGATACCGGTCGGGTGTTGTCCGCACTCAGTTCACGAGGCCGATCTTGTCGAGATATTTTTCCGCATCGAGCGCGGCCATGCAGCCGCTGCCGGCGGAAGTCACCGCCTGGCGATACACCGAATCGGCCACGTCGCCCGCGGCGAACACGCCATCGATATTGGTTGATGTCGCGCCGCCGTCGATGCCCGAGCGTACCTGGATATAGCCGCTTTTCATGTTGAGCTGGTCTTCGAACAATGCCGTGTTCGGCGTATGCCCGATCGCGACGAACATCCCGCTGACGGCGATGTCCTGGGTCGAATCATCGGTGGTGCTGCGCAGGCGTATGCCAGTCACGCCGGTATTGTCGCCGATCACTTCATCGACGCCGTGATTCCAGATGATGTCGACCTTGCCGGCCTGCTGCCGCGCGAACAATTTGTCCTGCAGGATTTTCTCCGAACGCAACTTGTCGCGGCGATGGATCAACGTGACCTTGGCGCAGATATTGGCGAGATACAGCGCTTCCTCGACCGCGGTATTGCCACCGCCGATCACCGCGACATGCTGGTCGCGGAAGAAGAAACCGTCACAGGTCGCACAGGCCGAAACGCCCTGGCCCTTGAACTTGTCCTCGGACGGAAGGCCGAGATATTTCGCCGTCGCACCGGTAGCGATGATCAGTGCATCGCAGGTATACGTGCAACTGTCCCCAGTCAGACGAAACGGGCGCTGCGTGAGTTCGGCGGTATGGATATGATCGAACAGGATTTCGGTATTGAAGCGCTCGGCGTGTTTCTACATGCGCTCCATCAAACCCGGGCCTTGCAGGCCTTCGACATCACCCGGCCAGTTGTCCACTTCGGTCGTGGTCATGAGCTGACCGCCTTGCTGCAATCCGGTGATCAGGACCGGCTTGAGATTGGCGCGCGCCGCATACACCGCGGCGGTGTAGCCCGCGGGACCGGAACCGAGGATGAGAAGACGGCTGTGCTTGGGTGTGCTCATGTATAATCCTAGAGATAATTTAATGGTGCTTGTTGCCGTACCTGATCCAGCGTCGCCGGAAACCGCATTGTCGCTCAAGCAACACGCGGATATCACCCGACGTTTCGAAACCCCCTGCCGATGCAAGCGTCTGCGCTTTATGCGGAACGGATTGCTTGCGGCTGGTGAAGGAGACCGGAGAATGGGGTGGATCTTGCACCGAATCAAGGCGCTGCCGTGCTGATGACAGATTACGAGTAACGTCGCGGCGAAGTAATGCTCAACGAAACACCACAAGAAATTTCGCATCATCAAAAACTATCTGGAGGCTGTATGCGTATCGGTATTCCGTCTGAAACCAAGACCCTTGAAGGGCGAGTTGCACTGGTGCCCGCGGCCTGCGCCGATCTGGTGCGTCGTGGTCATGAGGTTTATTTGCAATCCGGCGCCGGCATCAAGAGCAGCTTTGCCGATGCCGAGTACGAGCGCGTCGGCGTCAAGCTCGTGCCGGATGCGGCCGCCTTGTACGAGGTCGGCGAACTGATCGTCAAGGTCAAGGAACCGATCGAAGGTGATTTGAAACTGCTGCGCAAGCATCATTTGCTGTTCTGTTATCTGCACCTTGCCGCCGAACCGCACCTGACCAAGAGCTTGCTCGATATCGGCCTGACCGGCATCGCGTTTGAAAGTGTCGAGGAAGCCGACGGCTCGCTGCCGCTGCTCGCGCCGATGTCGATCATCGCCGGTCGTATCGCCGTGCAGATCGGTACGCATCTGCTGCATCAGCCGATGGGTGGCAAGGGCAAGTTGCTCGGTGGCTTGCCATCGACCGAACGCGGCAAGGTCGTCGTGCT
>Ga0123339_10002495_pt1 | contig 12431 bp, 12 predicted proteins | sample lystaG_FD_89956 | JGI IMG/M metagenome (GOLD analysis project Ga0123339, IMG submission 89956) | Glacier valley bacterial and archeal communities from Borup Fiord, Nunavut, Canada, to study Microbial Dark Matter (Phase II) -... | ecosystem: Environmental > Aquatic > Freshwater > Ice > Glacier ... | reverse complement strand
TGCCCTTCTTGGCGTGTGGTCGGCCAACGGGAAGTCCCCCAATTTTTTCGCTGTGCGGCCGTTTCCGGCGCTGGTGGCCGACAGGGGGGCGTGCATCCTGGCGCGCATCATGCTTCACTCCCGATTAATTGAACGGGAGTCCAATTTGATGAAGCGCCGCGTGTTCTTAGCCTCTGCCGCCCTGCCGTTGCTGGCGGCGACCCCTGCCTTTGCTGCCGACGACGTGGTGATCGGCGCGATCTACCCCTTGACGGGCAACGCCGCGCAGGTCGGCGCCGATGCCCGCAACGCCATAGACACCATGCTGGAGATCGTGAACGGCACGCACCAGCCGGTGCCGATGCTGATGGGCCGGGGCGGCGGGTTGGACAAGTTGGGCGGGGCGAAGATCCGCGTCGTGTACGCCGACCACCAGAACGACCCGCAGAAGGCGCGGGCGGAGGCCGAGCGGCTTGTGACCCAGGACAAGGTGGTGGCGCTGATCGGCAGCTACACCAGCGCCACGGCGGCGACGATCAGCCAGGTGGCGGAGCGGTACGAGGTGCCATACCTGTCCATGGACAACTCGTCGCCCAGCTTGCACAAGCGCGGACTCAAGTGGTTCTTCCGCACCAGCCCGCATGACGAGATGTTCACGGCGGCGATGTTCGACTTCTTCAAGGAGGTCGGCGCGAAGACCGGGCGGCCCGCGAAGTCGGTGGCGCTGTTCTACGAGGACAGCATCTTCGGCGCGGACAGCAGCGCGGTGCAGCGCAGCCTGGCGGCCGCGGCTGGAATGACCGTGGCGGCAGACATCAAGTACCGCGCGAACTCGCCGTCGCTGTCGGCGGAGGCGCAGCGGTTGAAGGCGGCGGATGCGGACGTGCTGATGCCGTCGTCCTACACGTCGGATGCCATCCTGCTGATGCGGAGCCTGCAGGAGCTGGGCTACAAGCCCCGCGCGGTGATGGCGCAGGCTGCAGGGTTCCAGGAACAGGCCTTCCTGACGGCGGCGGGGCCGTTGGCGGAGGGCGTGATGAGCCGGTCCTCGTTCGCGGGGGATGCCGAGAAGTCGCGGCCGGCGATTGCGCCGGTGACGGCGATGTACAAGGCGAAATCCGGCAAGGACCTGAACGACAACACGTCGCGCCAGGTGGTCGCAGTGCAGGTGCTGGCGGATGCAATCAACCGGGCCGGGTCGGCGAAGCCGGACGATATCCGCAAGGCGCTGATGGCCACCAACGTGCCCGGCGACCAGACGATCATGCCGTGGAAAGGCGTGCGGTTCGACGAGACCGGGCAGAACCAGAACGCGACGCCGGTGATCCAGCAGGTCGTGAGCGGTGCGTTCCGCACGGTGTACCCCACCGACGTCGCGGTGCAGGACCCGACCTGGAACGTGGGAAAGTAGCGGCATGGTCCGGTTCACCCGCCGCGGCATGGCCGCGGCGGCAACCGTGCCGGCGGCGCTGGCCCTTGCCGGCGCGTTGACCGGCGCGGCGCACGCGCAGACGGCAGCGGTGGAGAGCACGTTCGAACGCGTGACCCGCACCAAGACCTTGCGCATCGCGGTGCTGCCGGGGGAGCTGCCCTACTTCGCCAAGGAATTGGCATCGGGCGATTGGAAAGGTGCGGCCATTGAGTTCGCGAAGGACATCGCCAAGGTGTTTGACGCGAAGCTGGAATATGTCGAGAGCACCTACGGCAACTCCGTCCTGGACTTGCAGAGCAACAAGGTGGACCTGGCGTTTGCGCTGGGCCCGACGCCGCAACGGGCGCTGGTGATCGGGTTCACCCGGCCGTTCTTCGTGCATCCCTATGGTTGCCTCGCCAAGAAGGGGCTAACGCCGAAGTCGTGGGAGGACATCAACACCCCCGACATCCGGATCGTGTGCGACATCGGCTCGTTGAACGAGACGGCGGCGCGGCGCTTTGCGCCCAAGGCGCAGACGATTGCCTTCAAGACGCGCGACGAGGCGACGCTGGCGTTCCAGTCCGGGCGGGGGGACGTGTTCATCCAGGCGGCGCTGCTGGCGCTGAGCACAATTGCGCGCAACCGGTCGCTGGGGCCGTATCACCAGTTGACGGGTCCGCTGGTGGCGTTGCCGAGCAACTTCGGCGTGCGGCGGGAGCCGGACAGCCGGTTCCTGGACGTCGTGAACGCCTGGATAGACTACAACCGGGGTACTGGGCAGATCCGCGACTGGCTGCTGGGGGGCCTGGCGCTGAACGGCGTCACGCGGGAGGACGTGCCGCCCGAAGTCACGTTCTAGCTGGCCTGCCACGGTGGGGTACGAGTGGAGCTTTGGGTTCCTGCTTCGCTACACCCATCTGTTCGTGGTGGGGACCGGTGTCACGCTGGCCTACACCGCGGGGACGGTGCTGCTGGGCTTGCTGATCGGGCTGGTCCTGGGGCTGGCGCGGCTGTCCCGGTCCCGGTGGGTGAACGTGCCGCTGGTAGCGCTGATCGAGGTCTTCCGGTGTACGCCGCTGCTGGTGCAGATCATCTGGTTCTACTATGCGCTGCCGGTGATCCTGGGGGTGCAGATCCCCGCGGTGGTGGCGGCGGTGCTGGTGCTGTCGTTCTACACAGGCGCGTTCTATGCCGAAATCTTCCGGGGCGGCATCCTGTCCATCGAAGCGGGTCAGTGGGATGCGGCGCGGGCGGTGGGGCTGCACCGGGGCCAGGTGATGCGGCTGGTGGTGCTGCCGCAGGCGGTGCGGCGGATGATCCCGCCGTTCATGAACCAGTCCATCATCCAGTTGAAGAATACGTCGCTGGTCAGCACGATCGCGGTGCCGGACTTGCTGTATCAGGGGACGCTGATCACGGCGGACACATACAAGCCGCTGGAGGTCTATACGGTGGTGGCGCTGATCTACTTCGCACTGCTGTTCCCGGCGACGCGGTTGGTGCAGTGGTGGGAGGGGCGGCTGGCCCGGCGGTAGTGCGGCGGGTGCAGTGGCCGGGTGCTGCCGGCGGGACTGCCGGGGCATTGGCTGGTTATGCCGGTCGTAACCTCCGGCGGGCATGCCGTTGCATGCCGTTCTTCCGGGCGGCGCGCGCCACGATATTGCGGCTGGTGGGAGCCTGCTGGCGACCCCTGGGTCGCCACGCCGCACGCGCGGCTTGCAACAACGGGTGGGGTGGGCGGCTTGCGGTGATGAGCGGCATGGGCAGCTTGCACTGGTGGACAGTGTGGGCGGCGGGGATGACGGGCGGGTCGCGATGACGGACGGGATGGGCGTGCAGCGGCAAGGACACGGGGCGGCGCATGGCGTATGACGGCAACGAGAAGGCGTCGCAGAAATGGTCGGACCTGTTCGCCAAGCGGGCGGCGCCGGGGCGAGAGGGGTGGTTCTTTGCGATAGACAACCCGCATTTGCGCCGGCGCATCCACGACACCTACATGGGCGGATACGACCCGATGCACTGGCTGCGGGCCAGGATGGGGTGGGAGCCGCGCGCAGCGGCAGCGCCGATCCCGAGGGCGCTGGAGATCGGGTGCGGCGCGGGCGACCTTGCCTTGGGGCTGATGGCGACGGGCTGGTTCGGGCACCTCGATGCGTTCGACGTGGCCGAGGGCGCGGTGGCGTCGGGCAAGGCCCGCGCCGAAGCGGCGGGGCTGGCCGGGCTGCACTTTTCGGTTGCGGACGGCAACACCATCGTCCTGCAGCCCGGCAGCTACGACTTCATCTATGCCAGCCACTCGTTGCACCATATCACCGACCTGGAGCACCTGTGCGCCCAGTGCGCCGCGGCGCTGCGGCCCGGCGGGGTGATGTTCGCCAGCGACTACGTAGGGCCGTCGCGGATGCAGTACTCCGATAGGCACCTGGCGCTGATGAACGAGATGCTGGCGCGCCTGCCGCCTGAGAAGCGGTTGGACAACATGCACGGCTTCCAGGAGAAGCTGCTGATCCAGCGCACGCCGTTGGAGGTGTTTGAAATGTATGATCCCAGCGAGGCGCCGCGCTCGGCCGAAATCCTGCAGGTGCTTGGGCAGTTCTTCGACTTGCAGGTGCAGCACTACGGCATGGAGCTGACCTACGAGGTGCTGCTGGGGATCGTGCACAACTTCGATCCGGATGACGCGGCCGACAACGCGCTGATGGACCGGTTGTTCGAGCTGGACCGCGCGGCGGCCGGGACTAGGGGGGTGGACCAGTTGTTTGCCAACCTGATCGCCCGGCCGCGCGTAGGCACGCGGCCCGTCGCCGTCCCAGTCCCTGTCACAGTTCCTGTCCTTGTATCGGTCCCTGTGTCTGCCCCTGCATCCGTCCCTGGGCCGGCGGCCAGCGCCGTAGCGGGCCTGCCGGGTCCGGGGCGGTCAGCCCGGCCGGACGTCCCAGCATTGGTGGGTGGCCAGGGCGGGACGGACGTGTTGCCGGCTGCCGGGATGGTTGCCGGGTTGGTTGCCGGGCTGGAGGGCTGGCTGGCGCCGGACGCCGCGGACCTGACCGTGCGGCTGTGCCGTTTCCAGGCTTCGCTGGGGCTGCAAACCGGCGTGCTGGAACTCGGGGTTTACCGGGGTAAGTATTTGGCGCTGCTTGCGGCGGCCCATGACGGCGCGGGGCTGCCGGTGGTTGGCGTTGACATGTTCATCGAGCGCATCGGCGAACCCATTCCCGTGGAGCATGTCGCGCACTTCATTGGGCTGATCGTGGACAACGTGCGGCGCGTCGCCCCCAACGCGGCGCCGGTGGTGCTGGCGGCCGACACCCGGGCGCTGGATGCGGCGGGGCTGCTGGGGCATTGCGCGGCCGGGTATAGCTTCGTCAGCGTGGATGCCGGGCACGCGGCGGACGACGTCGTGCACGACCTGACGCTGGCGGCGTCCGTGTTGTCGGCAGGGGGCATCGTGGCGCTGGACGACGCGTTCTACGGGCCGCTGCCGGGCGTGACGGAGGGGCTGTTCCGCTGGCTGGGGGCGGCGGGCGGCGGGCTGGCCGCCTTCGCGCATTGCGGGCGCAAGCTGCTCCTGTGCCGGCCGGAGATGCACGGGACTTGGCTGGCGTACGCCGGGTGGCTGCTGACGCAGGAGGCGGAGGCGGGATACCTGGCGCAGTCGGCGGAGCTGGCGCGGCGGGCTGCGGCAGTAGGGTTCCGGCCGCTTGTGGCGGGGCGGGAGATCGTGGCGTTTGGCGACGTGGTGCCGGGCTGAGCCGGGGCGGACCGGGATCGGCGGCCGGCCGGACTGAGGTTTGCGCGCTTGGGGTCGCGGCATACGGGGCCGTGGCGTAGGGCGGTTCCGCGCGGCGTCCGACCTTTCGGCTTGGGGCGTCTTGCGGCTGAGGGCGCTGTGCCGGCCCGCCCTGCACGGCGCGAGGATGTGGCCCTGCCCGCGCACTGCGAGGGCGCGGGCCGGCGTTGCGCAGTGCCGTGGTGGTTCAGGGACCGTGCTGGCGGCCCCTGGATTGCCACGCCGCAAAGGCGGTTCGCAATGACAGGTGTCGGAGGGCGGCTCGCAATGACGGCTGTTGGGGGGTGGCTCGCGATGACAGGTGTGGGGCGGCGTGGAAGGGGTATGGGGGCGGTCAGTTCCGGGGCAGGAGTTGTTCGGCGAGGGTGGCCCAGTAGCTGGCGCCAATGGGCAGGATGTCGTCGTTGAAGTCGTACTTGGGGTGGTGGACCCCGGCGTCGTCCGGGGAGCGGCGGGCGCCGAGCATGATGTAGGCGCCCTGCTTGACGTTCAGCATGAAGCTGAAATCCTCGCCGCCCATGGTCGGGGCGTCCATGTGCTGCACGCGCGCTTCGCCTTGCACGGACGCGGCGGCACGGCGGGCGAGGGCCATCGCCTCGGGGTCGTTGACGGTGGCCGGGTAGGTACGGCGGAACACCACGTCGGCGGTGGCGCCGAAGGCCGTCGCGACGTGGGTGGCTAGGCGGTGTACCCCGGCTTCGAGCATGTCGCCGACCGACGGGGTGAACCAGCGGGCGGTGCCGAGCATGCGGACGGTCTCAGGGATGACGTTGTAAATGTGGCCGCCCTGGATGCTGCCGATGGTGACGACGCCGGCCTCGGTCGGCCGCATGCTGCGGGACACGATGCTTTGCAGGGCCTGCACGATGGCGGCGCTGACGACGACGGGGTCCACGCCCATGTGCGGCTGCGCGCCGTGGGCGCCGCGGCCGGTGACGGTGATCTCGATGTCGGCGACGGCGGCCATGACGGGGCCGTCGCGCCAGTAGAACTCGCCTTCCGGGAGGGCGGGCCAGTTGTGCATGCCGAAGACCTGGTCCATCGGGAACTTGGTGAACAGGCCGCCGTCCACCATCAGCTTGCCGCCGCCCAGGTTTTCCTCGGCGGGCTGGAAGATGACATGGACGGTGCCGGCGAAGTTGCGGGTTTCGGCGAGGTACTTGGCGGCGCCCAGGAGCATGGTGGTGTGGCCGTCGTGGCCGCACGCGTGCATGACGCCGGGGGTCTGGCTGGCGTAGGGGACGCCGGTTTCTTCCAGGATGGGCAGGGCGTCCATGTCGGCGCGAAGGCCGATGCTGCCGCCAGGGCCGTGGCCGCGGATGACGCCGACGACGCCGGTGCCGGCCAGGCCGGCATGGACCTCGTCCACGCCGAAGCTGCGCAGGTGGTCCTGGACGACCTGGGAGGTGCGGTACTCCTTGAGGGCGAGTTCCGGGTGCTGGTGCAGGTCGTGGCGCCAGGCGGTCATCTCGGGGTGGAAGGCGGCGATGCGGTTTAGGATGGGCATGTCACGTGGTCCTGAATGTCAGCGCAAGCCCGGCGGCCAGCGCGATCGGCTCTATCCCCAAGATGCGCCGCATGTCGGCGATGGGGAATGCCTTGTCCTCGGTCAGGCGGCGGATTTCGTCGGGGCCGATGCGCGGGAGGCCGGGAAGGCGGGTGAGGGGGGCGAGGGCGCGGAGGAGCGGGGCCGGGACAGGGATGATGTGGGGGGGACGCAGGCCGGCGGCTTGGGCGACGGCGCGCACGAAGCCGGCGTAGGGCAGGGCGTCCGGCCCGGCGATGACCAGGGCGTGCGGGCCGTCCCAGGCATGGTCCATGGCGGCGCGGAGGCTGCGGGTCACGTCGGACTGGTGGATGGGCTGCACCAAGGCGCGTCCGCCGCCGGGCAGGGGGACGAGGGGCAGGCGGCGGAGCAGGGCGGCGAGGCGCTGCACGTTGTCCTCGCCGGTGGCGCCGTAGATCATGGTGGGGTGCAGGATGACGCCGGGGTGGGTGGAGGCTTGGAGGGCGGCCTCGCCGGCCTGGACGCCGCGGCCGTGGGCGTCGGGCCAGCGGGTGAAGCGGCGGGTGCTGCCGAGGAAGACGAGGCGCTCGGCGTAGGGGGCGGCGGCGAGGATGGCGGGGATGTGGCGGGCGTGGGCGCAGGAGACGACGAGGCGGGCGTCGGCGAGGGCCGGGGCGAGGGTGGCGTTTGTGAGGTCGGCAGTGACGGGGACGCCGGGCAGGCCGGTGGCGGCCCAGCGCGCGGGGCTGCGGACGATGGGGATGTAGGGGAGGCTGTCGGCTTGGAGGGAGCGGCAGAGGGCGGCGCCGGAGCGGCCAGACGCGCCGATGATGTGGGGGGTCATGGCGGGGTTGGTCCTTGGGCGGCGGTGCGTGCCGCTATAGTAGCGCCTTTGTTTGCTGGAGTGGGCTGCGCTTGTCCCCTCTCCCTCCGGGAGAGGTTTAGGGTGAGGAAAGGCCGTGGGGACGGTTTTGCCGACATGAGCGGGTTGGATGCCTACCTTGGCCGGGATGGCGCTGTGTGGCTTCCCTCACCCCAGCCCTCTCCCGGAGGGAGAGGGGCAGGCGCAGGATGTGGTATAACGATACCACAGTGGAAAAGCCTTGACGTTTCCAGGGCTTTGCGGGATACCGCGCGGACTTTCTAGGATCGGGACAATGCAGAAGACTACCATTTCCCTCAAGCCGGCCGAGGTCAGCAAGGGCTGGACCGTGATTGATGCCGACGGGCTGGTGCTGGGCCGGCTGGCCTCCATCATCGCGACGCGGCTGCGCGGCAAGCACAAGCCTCAGTTCACGCCGCATGTGGACTGCGGCGACAACGTCATCGTGCTGAATGCCGAGAAGGTGCGCGTCACCGGCAACAAGGCGGACCAGTCGGTGTTCTACTACCACACCGGCTACCCCGGCGGCATCAAGGGCCGCACCATCCGCGCCCGCCTGGAGGGCGCGCACCCCGAGCGCGTGATCGAGAAGGCGGTGGAGCGGATGATCACCCGCGGTCCGCTGCAGCGCAAGCAGATGAAGCACCTGTATGTGTATGCCGGCGCCGCCCACCCGCATGACGGCCAGCAGCCGAAGCCGCTGGACGTCGCCGCCATGAACCCCAAGAACAAGAGGGTCTAGCCCACCATGTCCGACACCTTGGACGACCTGCCCGACACCGCGCCGGCCGAGCAGACGCGCACCCTCGCCGACCTCAAGGACCTCGCCGTCGCCTCCGCGCTGGTCACGAGCGACAAGCCGATACGGGAGGCGAAGCGCGACGCGCAGGGCCGCAGCTATGCGACGGGCCGGCGGAAGAACGCCATCGCCCGCGTCTGGATCAAGCCCGGCAAGGGGGAGATCACGGTCAACGGCAAGCGGGTGACGCAGTACTTTGCGCGGCCGGTGCTGCGGATGCTGCTGACGCAGCCCTTCCTGGTCGCGGACCGGTATAACCAGTTCGACGTCATGTGCACCTGCAACGGCGGCGGGCTGTCCGGCCAGGCCGGCGCGGTGCGGCACGGGATCAGCCGGGCGCTGACGTATTACGAGCCGGAGTTGCGCGGCGTGCTGAAGCTAGCCGGGTTCCTGACGCGCGACAGCCGCGTGGTGGAGCGCAAGAAGTATGGCCGTGCCAAGGCACGACGCAGCTTCCAGTTCAGCAAGCGGTAAACCTTCAGGCACAGTTCGTGCTTACATGGGGGCGGTCCGCAGGGACCGCCCCTTTGTCGTTTCGGCCTGGGGTTCGACCTGGTTGGGAAGGATGACGAGCATGACCGATGCCGAGCACGAAACCCTGGTGGGGCGGATTGACGCCTTGCAGGTCGCGCTGACCGCAATCCTGAACAACATGCCGCACTCGATGCGGCAGGTGGTCAACGCCAAGCTGCATGCCGCCGCGGACAAGGCGGTCGGGAAGTCGGAGGCCTACAGCGAGGGCATGGACGGGACCGTGCTCGACCTGATGATAGACACGATGTAACGCCCGAAGAGGCTGTGCAGCCGCCTTGCCGGCCATTGTTGAAGGACGAGCCATGCGAGACATGACGGTTTTCATTGACGGGGAGGCCGGGACCACTGGCCTCGGCATCCGCGAACGCCTCGCGGAGGTGCCCGGCGTGGCGCTCCTCAGCATAGACTCCAGGCACCGCAAGGACCCCTCAGCCCGGCGCGACATGATGGCTTCGGTGGACCTCGTCGTGCTCTGCTTGCCGGACGACGCCGCGAGGGAGAGCGTGGCGCTGGCGGCCGGGCTGGGCATTGATGCGCCGAAGCTGCTCGACGCCAGCACTGCGCACCGCTGCGACCCTGACTGGGCCTATGGATTCCCGGAGCTGACGGCGGATCAGCCGGCGCGCATCAGGGCCGCGCGGAACGTCGCCAACCCCGGATGCTACCCGACTGGTGCCATCGCCCTGCTGCGCCCACTGGTGGACGCCGAGTTGCTGCGCCGCGACCATCCCGTGTCGGTCAACGCCGTCAGCGGCTACTCGGGTGGCGGGAAAAGCATGATCGAGGCGCACGAGGCGAATGGCGGCCCGGCCTTCGAGCTGTATGCCCTAGGGCTGGAGCACAAGCATGTGCCGGAACTGCAGCAGTACGCGCGCCTGAAACGGCGTCCGATCTTTGTCCCTTCCGTCATCCATGCGCGGCAGGGCATGGTGGTGTCGGTGCCGCTGCACCTTGAATATTGGGATCGTCCAAGCCTGGCAGACCTGCATCGCGTCCTGGCGGACCATTATGCCAGCAGCGACCTGGTCCACGTGCGGCCGTTGGGCGAGGCCGGCGCGCTGGACGCGACGGCGCTGAACGGCACCGACCGGATGGAGTTGAGCGTGTTCGGTCACGAGGAGGCCCGCCATGCGCTGCTGGTCGCGCGCCTGGACAACCTGGGCAAGGGCGCATCTGGGGCCGCGGTGCAGAATATCAGGCTGATGCTGGGGTTGGAGCAGCCGACAGCGCGTGAACTGGCCCATGCCGGATAGCGGACTGGGTTACAAGCCAGGTCAAGGGCCGGTTTGGGCGTTAGAAGGTGTCGTTCCGGATATTGCGCCAGACGCCTGGGTGGCACCGACGGCGGCGGTGATCGGCAACGTGGTGCTGGGCGCACGCAGCAGCATCTGGTTCCACTGCGTGCTGCGCGGGGACACCAACCGCATCACGGTGGGCGCCGGGACGAACGTGCAGGACGGCTCGATCCTGCACGTGAACCCTGCGGTGGAGCATGCCTGCACCATCGGGGCGAATGTTACCATTGGCCATGCGGCCATCGTCCATGCGTGCACGCTGCATGACCGCGCTTTTGTAGGTATGGGGGCGACGGTGCTGGATGGGGCGGTCATCGGCTCTGATGGGATGCTGGCGGCGGGCGGCGTGCTTGCGCCGGGCAAGCGGATCGGCCCGGGGGAGCTTTGGGCCGGCGTCCCTGCACGGAAGGTCCGCGACATGCCAGCGGACGAGGTGGAGCGGAACCATCACATAGCTTTGCACTACCAGGACCGCGCCGCACGCTTTCGGGCCGGGCTGACCAGCACCACGTAGGGTTGCAGTTCATGATGAGGTCCTGCTGTGTTCCGTATGATGCTGTTGGCCACCATTGCCGTGCTGCCGGCTGCTTGCGCCGGGTTTGAGCCGGTTGTCCCCGATACCGCGCGCCTGACGACGGCGCAGCTTGGGTCCGGCTTCGACCCGGACGTGACGGCGATCAACCAGGCGCAGTGGGCGTTTGCGGATTCGGGCCGGACGTATGGGCGGCCGATCGAGGCGGCGCGGGCGGCGGCGTCGTTGGAGTATGTGGCGGGTCAGTTCTACACGTCGCCGCGGTGGTCGCGGATTTCGGCGCTGACGAAGGAGCAGTTGCTGCAGGGCCGGGTCGAGGTCCGGGCGGCGCTGGGCATTCCGTTGAACGCGCCGTCGCAGGCGGTGGTGGACCACCTGACGGCGGCGGGGAACGCGCTGGCCGCGGGGGACCAGCCGGCGGCGCTGGCGCTGCTGTCGGGGCCACCGTTCACGACGTCGGCGGACCAGGTACTGAACCGGCTGAGCAACATGCCGTACCTGCGGATGGCGAACGTGTCCACGATGCGGGCAGCGAACGAATTGTTCGACAGCAGCACCACGGACCGGTTCTAGCGGCGGGCGGCCGGTCCGGGCGGTGGGGCCTGGTCCGGTTGCAGCGGTGACTGCGGGGCTGTGCTGGCAGTCCCGGGTTGCCGCGCCGCATGGGCGGATCCCAATGACGGGCGAGGCGGATGGCGGTAGCCTTACGGTGGCGATACTGTTGCGGGTTCGCTCAGGCGAAGGCTTGGGCGTAGCGCAGCAGACCACGGGCAGTGCCTGTGGGGTCAGGTAGTTCGAACACCGTTGAAAACGCGGGGTTGCTCAAATTATAAGGAAAAGGGGGTCTGGCCGCAGACAAACCATTTTGTTCCCATTAAGTAAATTGATCAGTTTTTGGTTTTCGCTGTTTACAGGCTCAATGGCAAGTAGCCGTGGGACTGGGGGCGCGAATATGGTGGTGTGGAAGGCTGATCCAGATAGGCCCATGATCACACGGTCGCTTTTGAACAACGCGATCTGGTCGAGTAATCCAAGTTGCTCGGGGTGGACGAGTTCGACGCCCAACATTCGGACGGCTTCGCAAAGAAACGCCTCGTTGGCGAGACCCTTGACGCCCCAGGTCATCTTGTTGCGTGCGAGGTAGGCCGGCGGGCGCGGACTTCTGTCCCATACAGGGACCGGCCGGTCTCCAATGGCCCGGCATACGCGCGCGAAGGCGCGGTGGGCGAAGTGGTTCTCCTCGAACGCCGGGGCGATGACGGTGACGCGCTTGATGCGGGTCGGGCGGGTGAAGTGGGTGAATTGCTCAATCCCGAAGCCGAGGCCGCTGACGGCCTGCCCGGCGAAGGCATGGGTCTGGAACAAGGCCGGGTCATGCGGCGTGTGCCACAGGAGCTGGGTGCCGGCGGGTAGTCCGCCTGCAAACGGCCAGAGCCGTGCGAGCGAGGTCACGATGAAGTGGCCGTAGTGCAGAGTGAGCTGACCGGCGTAGGTGTAGTGCCCGCTCGGTGCCTAGTCGGCGTCGGCGGGGATGTCCGCCAAGTGGTCGCACGATCCGACGCGCTGGCGGCTTGGGAAGCGGTAGTACGACGCCGCCTGGATCATGCGGCCGCTGCGGTCGTACAGGCCCCACGTTGGGTCGCCATCGAAGCCGACATAGGTGCTGACAGGCATGTAGAGGACGTCCTCGTAATGCTC
>Ga0123339_10002494_pt1 | contig 12436 bp, 1 predicted proteins | sample lystaG_FD_89956 | JGI IMG/M metagenome (GOLD analysis project Ga0123339, IMG submission 89956) | Glacier valley bacterial and archeal communities from Borup Fiord, Nunavut, Canada, to study Microbial Dark Matter (Phase II) -... | ecosystem: Environmental > Aquatic > Freshwater > Ice > Glacier ... | reverse complement strand
GCACCCTGGAGCCGAACGTCCGTGGCCGCATTACCTCCGACGTGCGCGTCAACGGTTGAACCGACGACCGCTTTCGCGGAGTTGTCCGTGCCACCGTAGACCCCGCCCGCGACCGCCTTGGAGTAAGCCGCGGCCCGGTCGGTGGCGACAGCCGAGACGACGAGGTCGGAGGCCGCGAGGACGGTGCCGTCCAGGCGTGCGGTCGCGGTGCTCGTCCCGGTGGCGGTGGACACGCTGCGGCCGACCCCGACCAGGCCGCCGGCCTGACCGCCGGCGTTGGCCCGGGCGGCCACGGCCGAATCCGTGGTCACCGTGATGCGGCCCGGAGCCTGGAGTGTCGCCCGCGTGGCCACGGCGGTATTGAGGCTGGGCTGCTCGGTGGTAGTAGCGGTGGCCCCGCTGGACGCGATCACGCTGCCGGCCCCGGCCTCGGCGTTGGCCGTCGCCCCGCGACCGCCCAGCGCCTTGCCGTTCCGGTCGGTGTTGTAGCTGCTCCGGACGGCGATGCCGCCGCCCGAGACGATGTTCCCCCCGTTGAGTGTGCTCGCGACGGTCGGCCGCGCCGACGTCGTGGCGTCGGTCGCGCCGACGGCGGTCCCCAGGCCGGCGGCGACGGAGTTGCCGGTAGCCCGCGCAGCGGCGGTCGCGTCGAGCGTCGAGCTGACGGCGATGTCGCCGCCGGCTCGGACCAGGCGGGCGTCGCCGTACCCGCCGAGGTCGCTCAGGACCTCCGGGGTCGCGGCCACGGTCGCCCGCGTCACGGCGGCCGACACTGGCACGAGGCCGGCGGCCACGGCGAGGCCTTTGGCGGTGGCTGCCGTGCCTATGGCGGCGGTCGCGTCGATGCGCACGGCACCGGCCACGTCCAGCTCGACCGGGTTGGCGTAAGCGTGGGTCGTGGTCGCCACGACGGCGGTAGCGAAGGCTCCGGTCCCGGCACCGGCGGCATTGGTGGCAATCGCCACCGCGGCGGCGTTCGAGGCGGCGTTGACCGTCGCCGTCTCGGCGGCGGTGATCGTCAGCCCGCCGGTGGTGACGAACTTGGCGGACGCGGCGTGCGCGTCGATGACGTTCGTCACCGAACTGGCCGCCGACGACGCGCCGACGGCCACCGCCGCCCCGTAGAGGCCGAGGCCGACCCCGACCGCGATGGCCCCGACGTTGGCGTCGATGGACGAGCGGTCGGTCGCGGTGACCGTGACACTGCCGGCCCGGACGCCGGCGGGGCCTTGCCCGTCGCGGCCGGGGTCGGTTCCCTCGACGTACGCCTGGATGTCGGCCCCGACGCTGTTCGTGGCGCTGGCCCCGGCCCCGCTCAGCCCGACGCCGGCGAAGCCGCCGGCCGATGCGGCGACCGAGACGGCGTTCACCGTCGCGCGGATGATCTGGTCGGCCGCGGCGGACAGTTTTAGGTCGCGGGCCGCCGTCGCGGCCGCATCCTGGAGGTACGCACGGATGATGGATCGGTGGTCACGGCCGGGGGTGACTGGCGAGCCGATCACGTTCGCGGTGACGGCGGCACCGATAGACAGGCCGGCCGCCCCACCGATCCCGCCGGCTGCAGCCACCGACACCCCGAGCGTCTCGGCAGTGATAGCGGCCGCGTCGTCCGCCGTGGCGACGATGTCGCGGGCGCTGGTGAGGACGCTGTTGGCCGCGTACGCCTCGGTCACTCCCACGATGCTGTTCGTGGCTTCCACCCCCGCCCCGCTCAGACTGACCGCCAGGCCACCCAGGCTAAGGGCGGCCGACGCCGCGAACGCTTTGGCATCAATGGTCGCTGTCTCGCGGGCCTCCAGGGTCAGGTCGCCGGCGATGGTCTCCACGCCGGCCACGACATCTTCGATGAAGCTGGCGACGGCGCTGTCGATGTCGTTGTGAGCGACGCCCACGCCGACGGTCAGCGACGCCCCGACGACCCCGACGGCGGCAGCCACCGACGCCGCCCCGGTGAACGACACAATGGTTGACTTGTCGCGGGCGCTGAGGGCGACGCTGGCGGCGGTGACGCCCTTGCCGTCCTTGTCACCCTGGATGAACGCCCGCACCCGCGTGGCGATGGTGTTCTCGGAGGCCGCCCCGGCCCCGCTGACCGAGCCCGCGGCCCCGCCGCCCGACAGGGCCACCGATCCGGCCACCACCGTTGCGTGGACCGACTGGTCGGCCGTCGCGGCGACCGTCACCGCGCCGGCGGCGAGGACGCTCGATCTCAGGAAGTAGGCTTCGACCGCCTCCGCGTCCTTGACCGTGCTGACCAGTTCCCACTGGGCGGGGTCGGAGTAGTTCAGGCGCGTCAGCCAGTTGCGGTTCTCCGCGGCGTTCCCCCGGTCCTTGCCGTTGGCGGCCGTGCCCTTCGGTCGCGTCAGGGTCACTTGGCCGATGTACCGATACACGTCGCCCGCGCCAGGCCCGGCGACGATCCGGATCGTTTTGCCCCGGCTCACGGTGGCCGGGTTGTCGCCGGTCGAGTAGGTGGCGATCACGCCACTGTTCGCCGCGTAGCCGACGGAGTTGCGGGCCAGCGCCACCCCGATCGACGCCCCAACCCCGACCAGTCCCCCGCCGACGCCGACCGAAGCGGCCACGATGGTGGCGTCGATGGCGGAGGCGTTCCGGGCGCCGACCGCCACCACCCCGCCGCTGGTGACGGCGCTGTCTTGGACGAAAGCGCGGGTGCCGGTCAGGATGGCGTTGTGGGCGTCGGCCCCGGCCCCGCTCACCCCCACGCCGACCGACCCGAACCCGGCGGCCAGCGAGGCGGCGGCCGCGGTGGCGCGGATGGTGGCAACCTCGGACGCCGCCACGGTCAGCCCGCCGGCCCCGGCGGTGAGGCCGGAGTCCGTCGGGGAGGCGTCCGCTCCATCCGCCTGGGTGACCGAGGCCTCCACGTCGCTGGTGATGGTGTTCTGAGCCAGCGATACGCCGATCGACAGCGACCCGCCGACGAGCCCGCCGGCCGCGCTGACGGACACTGCGGCCGCCACGGAGTTGATGTGGGAGTTATCCGAGGCGTAAAGGGTGACCCCAGCCGCGGCAACGCCGGTCGTCCCCGTGGCCCGGTCGCGGTCGATGCTCGCCTTGACATCGACGCCGATCCTGTTCTCGGCGGAGACGCCCGCGCCGCTGACGGCGAGGCCCACCGTACCGCCGCCGACCGCCACCGACCCGGCGGCCACGACAGCGTCGATTTCCTGGGCGGCGGTGGCGATCTGGGTGAGGGTGCCGGCCGCCCGCGCGCTCGTGTTCGACAGAGTGGCCTGCACCTGGGCCGGGGCGGCGCTGCCGTCCCCCCGGTAGCCGACGAAGTTCCGGGCCACGGCCGCCCCGATGGACGCGCCGACGCCCAGATCCGAGCCGCCGGCGACCGCCGCCGACAGGCCCACCACCGTGGACGAGATGGATGAGAGGCTCGTCGCGTTCAAGGCGAGGTTGCCTGCGCTGGCGAGCACGCTCTCCGCCCCGAAGGCGTTCACCCGCGACAGGATGACGTTCTGCGCCACCGCCCCGGCCCCGCTGATCGCCAGGCCGGCGTCGCCGCCGAAGCCGGCCGCCACGGAGGCCGCCACCGCGATCGAGTTGATCGTGTTGCGGCCGACGCTGATCTTGCCAGAGTCGTTCAACACGAGCGCGAAGGTTGACCCGTCGGGGGCGACGAGCAGCCAACTCCGGCCGGGCACCAGGATGGTCAGCTTGAGCTTGTCGAGGCGGAGCCACTTCGTGGCGTCGGCGTAGTTCTGGGTGCCGAGGTTCGAGGTGCCGGTCAGGGCCGCCCCGATGTAGCGGTACACTCGCCCCGGGACGCCGCCGCGGGCGTACCCGGCGGCCAGTTTGACGGTGACCCCTTCTTTGATCGGCTTCCACCCGTCGGTGGTGGCGTACATGGCGGCCGGGGCCACCGTGTCGGACACCGCCAGCGTGGCCTGCCCGCGGGCGGCGAGTTCGCCGTCCATCTGGCTCCGGAGGGCGGCCAGGATGTCCCGGTCACCGATCGCGTCGCGCGTCGAGGCGTTATTCGGGGCGGGCGGGTCCTTCGGGCCGGCCAGGTCGGCGGTGGCCGCGTCGTCCAGGTTGGCCGCGGTAACCAGCCCGCCGGGGGTCAGGTCGAACAGCCGCCGGCCCTGGGTCAGGGCCGAGACCGTGAGGCCGCCGGCGGTCGTGGTCACGCCCTGGTCGGCGTTGCGGATCGAGGCGGCGACGCCGTTGTCGACCTCGTTGAACGCCAGCGACAGGCCGATCGCCGCCGCCACGCCCGTCGAGCCGCCGAACGACGCGGCCAGGGCACCGGCACCGGCCACGGCGTTGATGCCCGACGAGTCCTCGGCCGCCACCCGCACGCCGGCCGAGGTGATCCCGTCGGTCGCCGGGTCGGACCCGTCGCCGTCGATGGCCGCCTGGAGGTCCGTCTTGATCTTGTTCTCGGAGTAGACGCCGGCACCGCTGACGGCGATGCCGACCTGCCCCCCGCCGGCCAGCCCGACGGCGATGGCGACCACGGTGGCGTCGATGCTCGCGGTGTCGGTGGCTTGAACGGCCAGGTCGCCCGCGGCATGGACGCTCGAATCGAGGACGCGGGCGCGGACCTGGGCGGAGTTGGTGCTCGCGTTGACGTGCTTCCAGAGCCGCGCGTCGCGGTACTGCTGGGTCTTGAGGTCGAAGCGCTCGACGACCCGCGTGTTCGGGTCGTCGGTCACCGTGTCGCCGACGTACTCGTAGATGTCGCCGGCCAGCGGGCCGGAGGCGACGAAAACCTTCATGCCCTTTTGCAGGGTCGTCAGCGGTGCACGGTTCGTGTCGTAGTCGTAACTCGCGGCCCCGCCGTACGGGTCCCAGCCCATGAAGTTGCGGGCGACGCTGACCCCGACCGCCACGCCGGCCCCGGCGGTGCCGTACCCCACGCCCGCCGCCGCGGCGAACGCGCCGACGAAGGCCGTGATGGCGGGGGAGCTGTTGGCGTCGACCGTCACCGCGCCGACCGGGGCCGCCGCACTGCCGATCCGGCTGTCGGCGACGGTGGCGTTGGTCCGCGACAGCACGACGTTGGTGGACTCGGCCCCGCCGCCGCTGACCGCGATGCCGGTGCTGCCCGCGGCGACCGACACGGCGACGGCCACCGCGGAGGCCGAGATCGTCCCCGCGTCCGCGGCGCGGACGGTGACATCGCCGCCCGCGACCACGCTGTCCGAGACGGAGGCCGTCGCGTCGCTGTCGATGGTGTTGTGGGCCAGCGAGAGGCCGACCGCCACGCCGACGGCGGTCCCACTGCCCGGCGCGACGGTCAACGCGCCGCCGGCCGTGACGGCGACGATCCGGCCCGAGTCGGTGGCGGTGACGGCGAGGCTGTCCCCGGCCGCGACCGCGCTGGACCGGACTGCCGCGTCCGTCTTGGATTCGATCCGGTTGAACGAGGCCGTCACGACGCCGGCGACGTTCACGGCGCCGCTGCCCGCGCCGCCGCTCACCGCGCCGCCGCCGGCCAGCGCGGTGATGCTGGACCGGGTGTCCGCGGCGACCGTCACGCGGCCGGCACCGGGTGCCCCCGCGCCGGTTGTGAGGCCGGCGTCGCGGACGAAGGCGTCGGTCGTCGCGTCGATGCCGTTGTAGCTGAAGGCACCGGCCAGCGAGACGCCGACCGACGACCCCTTCCCGACGGGCGGGGGCGGAACGGTGAACGCCAGCGCGCCGGTGGCGGAGACGATGGAGTTGCGGTTGTTGGCGAGGACCTCGACTCGGTCCGCCCGTAGCGAGCTTACGTCTGCCAGCGACGCCTGGGTGTCGTCGGCCACCAGGTTCACCCCGGCCGCCGCGGCGACGCCGATCCCGATGCTGCTGGAGCCGGGGGTCTGGGTCTTGGTGCCGGCGGACGGCGTGTCGGCCCCCTTGCTGGTCGCGGCCCCGGCGACGGTGAAGGCGAAGATCTGCCCCGCCACGCTGGCGCGGGCGGTCACCCCGCCCGCCCAGCGGGTGGCGTCCGGGTCGGCCGGCGCGATGTCGAAGGTGCTCGGGGTCGGGGCGGCGGCTTGCGCGTCCATGCCGCCGATGACGGCGCGGGTGTGGCGGTCGAGGTTGTTGACCGCGACCGCGATGCCCACGCCGACCGCCTGACCGGTGGCCACCCCGCCGGCCCAGTTGATCTGGGTTTCGAGGCTGCCGGCGTACACGTCCACGCGGCCGCCGCTGATGCGGGACCCGGCGTCGAGGTGGGCCAGGGTGTCGCTCTTCTGCTCGGCGTAGGCGAACGTGCCGCCGACGGCGAGCTTGCCGGCGTCGGCCCCCGCCTGCGTGAAGTTGAAGCCCATGATGGCCTCTTCGGCCTTGATGTTCAGCCCCGAGCGCTTTCCGCTGTACAGATCGACGCCCGACTCGACGACCGCGTGGGTCGTGTTGTCGAGGGAACTCAGGAACAGGGCACCGCCCACGCCCCCCTTTTCGCCCGAGCCGCCGCCGGCCCGCGACTTGTACGGCTTCGCCCCGACCACCCCGGTCGGGTCGAGGCCGGCCGTCGGAAGGGAGAACTCGAACACACCGGTGAGGTTCAGGAACTGCATCGCGTTCGTCGCCTCGACCGACACCACGTGCTCGTCGAGGTTGTTGGCGTTGCTGCTGTGGGTGACGTTGTCGTTGTCGGCGGGGTCCTCCTGGTCGGGCCGGTAGAACGGGTCCTGGTTGATCTTCGCCCCCGAGCGGACGATCGCCTCGGACGTGTTCGTGAAGTCCAGCACGTTGACTGAGCCGGCGAGGCCGACCTTGTCCCCGGTCGTGGACGACTGCGCCCAGGTGTTCAGCAGGTCCGACTTCAGCCCGAGCGTGCCGTCGAGGTAGCTGTTGACCCCGCCGACGCCCTGGGAGGTGATCTTGTCGCTCAGTTCGCCGGCGGAGGTCGGCACGAACTCGTCCGGCCGCGTGAGGAACGGGTAGGTCACGGACGAGATGACCCGCAGCGCGCGGAGGGCGTCGAGGTGGGCTCCGCCCTCGACGATCGCCCGCGCGGTGTTGTGTTGGACGCCGACGACGACGGCGGCGCTGACGCTGGCCGCCGCGGCCTGTCCGCTCGCCTTGCCGTCCGCGCCCAGCGCCTCGCCGATGAGGCTGTCGGCGGTGAGCTTCAGCTTCGCGACGAGCTCGGCCCGCAGCTCCATGTCGTCGTTCGAGTTCAGGTCGGCCGTGCCGCCGATCAGCGTCTGCACGACGTGGTCGGTGTAGGAGAAGGCCAGGGCACCCGCGACGCGGAGGGGCGCGGCACCGGGGGTGGGCGCGCCGGGGGCGGGGGCGGCCGGGCGCGGGGGCGTGCCGGGGAGGGCGGGGGCGGGGGAGGACGGGCGGGCGGGGGTGGCGTAAAGCGCCGTCGTGAAGCGGCGGAGCTGCTCGAGGGCCGTGCTGCCCGTTTGCGGGTCGGAGTTCGTCGTCTTCTTGGCACCGTAGTCGGCCAGCTCGAAGAGGGTGAAGTCCGCCGGCGAGGCGTCGGTCAGGCCGGCCGAGGCCTTGGCCCCGTCGCCAGCGTCAAGCCGGCTGAGTACGCCGAACGTGGCGAAGTTGGAGTCGAGGATTTGCGTCGCGCTGAGGCTGAACCCGGTGGCACCGGCGGGGACGGCCCCGAGGTCGATGCGCGCGACGCCGCCGCGGGTCTCGTTTTCGAGGGTGCCCAGGCGGATGGTCTGGGAGGAGACCAGCCGGTTGTCGCCGGTGAGGTTGAACTGATCGACGCCCGCCATCACGTAGTAGACCCCGCCGTCCTCCAGGCCGGGGATGGGCGCGGTCCCCTCGCGATAGATGACGGCCTGGCCCAGTTCGAAGGTGTTGCCGACGCCGCCGAGGGTGATCGTGTCCTCGTCGCGATTGACCCCGGCCGCGTCGAAGCGGCGCGTGTTCAGCGACACCGGCGAGCCGAGGTTTTCGGACGGCGGCGTCAGGTTGATCGCCTTGCCGGCGATGGCGTCCCGCTCGTTGCGCGCGAGCTGGATGAACTTGCCCTCGTCGATGGAAGGCGTGCCGGGGTCGTCCTGCGGGCGGATGATGTAGTACGTCGCCCCGGCGTCCAGGCCGCCGATCGAGTTGCCTCGCCGCGGCGAGTACGTGACCGTGTCTTCGGTGACGACGACCCAGTTGACCGCCTGGTTGTCCTCGTTGTAGACGCGGATGAGGTCTCGGGCGTAGTCGATGTAGCCGACCTTGTTCGGGTCGGTGGTCGTCGGGTCGAACTCCATCTTGACGACTTCGCCGCCCGGCGTGTTCATGTCGGCGGTCACCGTGCCGTCCACCCGCGCCACGATGTTCGCCTTCGAGAACTGGAGCGCCAGCGACACCGCCGCGGTGCCGTCGGCGGCCAGGCTGGTGCCGGCCTCCGCGTGCGAATCGACGCCCCCCAGGGCGCGGACGTTCACCGTCCGGCCGGCGTGGACGCGGGCCGTGTTGGCCACCGTGGTCAGCGAGGTCACGATCGCGTTGGAGACCGCGATCGAGCCGGCGAAGGCGTTGGTCAGGGAGCCTCCGCCTCCGCCCGCCGCCCCGCCGGGCTTCTCCTGGCCGGGGGGTGCGGTCTCCGCGCTCATGTCGGCGGTGGCGCTCGCGTCCGAGGTGATGTTCACCGCCCCGCCGCCCTCGACCAGCACGCCGGCGGCCACGTCGATGGTGGCCGTGGCCGTCGCCTGGGCGTAGCCGATGCTGAAGAAGGCCGGGCTGCTGGCCTGGCCGGCGCTCTCGGCGGCTGCGGTTGCGTACACGCCGACGACGTCGTCGGCCAGGATGCGGCTGTTGGTGCCGAGGGTCACCTTCGCCTCGGCCCCCTTCACCAGAACCTTGAGCGGCAGGGCGGTCAGGTCGTTGAGGAAGCCCAGGGCCGGGTCGGTGAAGAAGTTCGCCTCCAGCGTGGTCAGGCCGAGGGTGTCCGCGAGCGGCCGGTCCTCGGCCTGGGCGATCAGGTAGACGCTGGCCGCCGTCAGGGTGGCCCCCGCCCCGATGTCGATGGACACGGACTTGCTCAGGAAACCGGACGGGAGCAGGTTCTCGATCTCGGGCGTGGCGACGCGGCGGGCGCGGAAGACGATGTCGTTCGCCAGGCCAGGGTTACCCGCCACCCGCGTAGACAGCGTCACGCCGGGGGCGACGACGATCGAGTCGGCGAACGCCTCCAGGTAGCCCCCGCGCGTGGACACGTTCCCCTCGAACCGCACCGTGTCCCGGGACGGGTCCGGCTCCAGGGGGGGCGCGCCGCCTTCGTTGCCGTAGAGCAAAAGGTCGGCGGAGAACAGCGGGTCGAGCGACCGGACGACGATCGTGTCGGCACCGCCCCGCCCGCTGACCGTCAGCGAGTCGGCCGGGCTGACGAACTCGAACGAGTTGGTCGCCACGGACAGGGCACTGACGAAGTTCAGCCCATCGTACCGGACGCGGGTGCGGCCCGGGGCGGACCCGGCTTCCAGCACGATGGTCTCGCCGAAGATCGTGCCGGTGACGCGGACGTTGTTGGGGTCGCCGCCGGCGAGCGGGTCGAAGTGGTCCATGCCGGTGTAGCGGACCGTCTTGCCGTTGACCGTCGCGGTCCCGGCCTCATCGACGGCAGCGGGGTTGAACGCCGTGTAGGTGCCGGCGGACTGGAAGACCGCGAAACTGTCCGAAGTGCTCGCACCGCCGGCGACGGTGCCGGTCACGCTGCCGCCCTGCTCGAACCGGAAGGCGTCGCTGGCGACCAGGTCGGCACCGGTCAGGTTCTCGAACCCCGCGAAGCGGACGGCTTGCACCGTGCCGGCGTTGGTCCCGGTGATGCTCCAGACGACCTGCGCGTCTTCGGGGCCGTAGAGCGTGTCCGCCCCGGCACCGCCGACGACCGAGTCGATGGCCGAGAACGCGCCCACGCCGGTGGCGACGGCCGAGGCCAGGTTCACATCCACCGGCCCCGCCTGCGCGGAGTAGTCCAGGGTGTCGATGGCGGGCGTGGAGCCGCTGTCGATATCGCTGCCGCCGTGAACCGCGCCGACCGAGCCACCGGACGTGACCTTGAACGTGTCGTTGCCGCGTCCGCCGATCAGACTTTCCATCTCGGCGAACGGCCGGCCGTTCAGCGTGCCCTGTCCGGGTCCGTTGACGACCCAGGCGTTCGCTTGGGTCGGGCCGAGGATTGCATCCTTGCCGCCCCGGTCGCCGCCGGCGATGGTGCCGGCCACCGAACCTCCCGAGACGATGAGGAAGAGGTCGTCGGCCCCGCCGCCGGTGAGGTTCTCGACCCCCTCGAACTGGACCGCCACTCCGCCGGCGGCCGTCGCAGTCCCCGCCCCCGCCCCGCTGACGGTCCAGTCGGTGTTGGCGTTCGGGCCGGCCAGTGTGTTCGCCCCGGAGCCGCCGACGAACGAGACGCCGCCACCGACCTGAGGCACGCTGGCATCGACCGCGAGGTTCAGGTTGAAGCCGGCCCCGTCGATGCGGACGCCGGTGGTGATGGTGGTGAGCGCCTTGGAGGCCAGCACCTGCGCCGGGTTGGCCGCGTTGACGATCTGCAGGTCGGGGCCGGCCAGTCGCAGCGTCACCGCGGCCGGGCCGACGGCCGTGAAGGTCAGGTCGGCGGGCGTGATCCGGTCTTCCAGCGGCTCGACGGCTAACTTCTGACCGCGAGGCCGGTCGTTGCGGATCGTCTTCGGCTTGGCGGGGCTGAAGAGCTTGGCGATCCAAGTGCGCGTCATGGCCGGTCTCTGCGGAGTGGTCGGTGAGTGACCCAGGATCGGCCGGCCGCCCGTTTTCGCGCCGACAATCCCGAAAAAACGACGCCGCCGCGGCCGCCCGGCGGAGGGGGCGGTCGCGGCGCGTGTGAGGAGAGCGCGTGTCAACCGGCTCGCGGGTCGCGGGCTGTTCTGGGATCGGCGGGGGGCGGCGACCGGTCGTGACATTCGATTCGAGCGGAGGAAACCCGAGCGGGTCGGGTCGGTGCGGGCGGCGAGCCGGCCGGCGGTTCGCCCTCCTGCCGCGGTCAGCCCGTCACCCGGCGGCTCGCCCGCCGGCGGACCCAGCCGGCCATCACCCAGCGCGGCGGCCGACGCCCCCAACACGCCGGCCGGCTCGAGCACCGGGCAGGGCTATCGCACTATTAACCGCTGACGGCGTCTGTGTTTCGGGCTACACCGTGCGGAGTCACGGAGGATGCCCGATGCCGACCCTGCGGCTCACGGCCGTGTTCGCCGACCTTCCGGACCCCAGTCGGAAGACGGCCAACAAGCTCCACGCTCTGACCGACATCCTCGCCATCGCCACCTGCGCGGTGATCGGCGGGGCCGAGTCGTGGGAGGCGATCGCCGAGTACGGGCGGGCCAAGGCCGACTTCTTCCGTCGGTTCTTCCCACTGGCGAACGGCCTCCCCAGCCCGGACACCTTCGAGCGGGTTTCGCCAAGCTCGCCCCGGGGGCGTTCGCCCGGGCGTTCGGCCGCTGGATGGCGGGGGCGTGCGAGGCGGCCGGGCTGGTCCCGGTCGCCGTCGACGGGAAGTCGGCCCGGCGGGCGAAGCGCGACGCGGCGACCGGGTGCCTGACGGTGGTCAGCGCGTGGGCCCCAGAGAACCGGCTAGCCCTCGGGCAGGTGGCCGTCCCAGACGGGTCGAGCGAGGTCGGGGCGATCCCCGAACTGCTCCGGACCCTTCGACCTGGCCGGTGCGATCGTGACCATCGATGCCGCCGGGTGACAGGTCGAGAACGCCCGGATCATCCGGGGCCAGGGCGGGCACGACCTGCTGGCCGTGTAGGGCAACCACCCGACGCTCCGGGCGGCCGTCGAGGGTGTGGTCGGGGAGGCGTGCGAGGCGGACTTCGCCGGGGTGGGCGGGGGCGAGGCGTGGAGTTCCCCACGAATTGTGGACAGTCTTTAGCGGTGGGTTTGGTTATGCGTCCGCTCGTACTCGGCCGGGGCGACGTACCCCAGCGATGAGTGTCGCTGGACGCGGTTGTAGAACGCCTCAATGGACTCGAAGATGCTCGCCGTCGCCTCGTCGCGGGTCGTGTAGTCCTCGTCGTGAACCAGCTCCTTCTTGAGCCTCGCAAAAAAGCTCTCCATCGGCGCGTTGTCCCAGCAGTTCCCGCGGCGGCTCATGCTGCACGTGATCCGCTCCTGCTCCAGTCGCCGCCGGTAGTGATCGCTCGCGTACTGGCTGCCGCGGTCCGAGTGGGCCACCAGACCCGACGACCCCTTGGGACGGCCGGACAGGGCCATCTCCAGAGCGTCCACCACCAACCGGCTGGTCATCGTCGCCGCCATGCTCCAGCCGACCACCAGCCGGCTGAACAGGTCCACCACGACGGCCAAGTACAGCCACCCCTCACGCGTCGGGAAGTACGTGACATCCGCGACCCACGACGCGTTCGGCTCGTCCGGGTCGAACACCCGACCTAACACGTTCGGTGCCACCGGGTGCGGGTGGTTCGAGTCGGTCGTCTGGCGGAACTTCCGCTTCGTCTTCGCGGCG
>Ga0123339_10002489_pt1 | contig 12451 bp, 8 predicted proteins | sample lystaG_FD_89956 | JGI IMG/M metagenome (GOLD analysis project Ga0123339, IMG submission 89956) | Glacier valley bacterial and archeal communities from Borup Fiord, Nunavut, Canada, to study Microbial Dark Matter (Phase II) -... | ecosystem: Environmental > Aquatic > Freshwater > Ice > Glacier ... | reverse complement strand
GCAGTCGGCCTTCATGCGGGCTTTCAGCGCGGTCCTGGCAGCATCGTACACGCAACGCTGATCGGCCGTGAGCGACCCGGCTGTGGCGGCGTCGGCGGTGCGCAGGTTCTCCTCGAGCTGGACACTGTTTCCCATGCCCGAGAGAAGCGTGCTCACGCCCGGCTCATCGAGCACGTAGCGCAGCGCCCACTCGGCAGGGCTCCACTCCTCCTCACGCTCGTCGAAGACCGCCTGCATCTGGGGTGGCAGGTTCGCGGCGAGACGCCCGCCTTTCAGTGGCTCCATCACCACCACGCCAAGTCCTTTATCGGCGGCGTATCTCAGACCTGCGTAGCCGGCCTGGTAGTCGGTATCGACGTAGTTGTACTGCAGTTGGGCCAGCTCCCAGCCGTCGTACTCGTCGATGATGCGGGGGAAGTCCGCGGTGTCTCCGTGAAACGAGAAGCCGGGGAAGCGGATGAGCCCCCGGTCGCGAGCGCCGTCGAGAAACTCTCGCACGCCCAGCGCCTTCATCCGGTCCCATGACTCGCCGCTGATCCCGTGGACGAGGTAGAAGTCGATATGGTCGGTCCCGAGCCGCTCGAGCTGCTGGCCGAGGAAGCGTTCCATGTCCTCCCGGTTATGCACGAGCTGCTGGGGGAGCTTGGTCGCCAGGTTGATCCGGTCACGCCAGCCGCCAGACAGAGCGCGTCCCACGAACGGCTCGCTGCTGCCAGCCTGTCCGAGTACCTTGGCATGATAGAACCACGCTGTGTCGATGTAGTTCACGCCTGCGTCGATCGCGTCGTGCACCAGACGTGTGGCAGCGACCTCATCGATCTGATCGGGTGTGCCGAGGGTGGGCAGTCTCATGCAGCCCAGGCCGAGCACTGAGACGTCGGTGCCGGTCTTTCCGAGAGGACGATACTTCATTGTCGTGTCTCCTGACATGAATCGATGCAGTGAATCGCTTATAGCAAAGAAGCCGCCCATTAGGACGGCTTCTTTACATACGATGGATGCCGGGCTACTTGGAGACGGCTGTCTCGCCGGTCTTCGCATCCACTGTGATGGTATTGGTCGTCGCGCCACTTTCGCCGGGATCGAACTGGATGTTCCAGACAAAAGGCTCCACCGTGGAAGTATCGGTGGAGGGCTTGTAGGTCAAGAAGTACATGTAGTACTGCGACGGATCGCTTTTTGCGCTGCTGACCGCGAACGCCTTGGTATAGGCGCTGTCGCTGTCGATCTTCCATCCGTCAGAAGTGGGAACCTTGGACCAGTCGTCCTTGCTCAGACCGGCCGTTCCATACTCCTGTGCGCCCATGGACTTACCGGCGCCCGCGTAGACGACATAGGTCTTGTCGGTCGAAGGCGAGCCGAACAGGTAGGCCCATACCGGTGTGGCGGTGGGGGCCACGCCCTCGGCGGTCTGCACCACGAGCAGCTTGGCATCGGGAGCCATGGTTGAAAGCGAGGACTCGGCCACCGTCAGGTTGGCCATCGCCGTCGATCCATTCGCAGGAGTCGTGCTTGAGGTCTTGGATGCCGTAGACGAGCTTCCGCATCCCGCAAGTGCGAGCACGGTAACGGCGAATGCCGCCGTCAGGATGATTTTCACGAACCGAGCCTGTTGTCTTTTGACCATGAGTTCTCCCCACATGGGCGCGTTGCACCCACTTAGTGTCCAATGCAAACAATTTTACCTGTGGGGCAGCATAGTACGTCCGCCGACGGGAGTACATGCATCTACGCCACACGTGGCATATCCGGCCATGGTCCCCGGTGGAGTAGAATTAATCGTTGATGCGCGCTCAGGGCAGCGAGTAGCCAGGACGGTAACCTTTTGAGCATGGCGAGGCTGCGGTAGGTAAAATCGAGTGTGCGTCGATCCTGTATCACCGAGTAGGGCGGGTTTTCTCTCACGATGTCTTCGCGTGGCTATAACATCGATCCCGGATCGATCAGGGTCAACATCATCTCCGAGACGCCCGGCCACTTTGAGGGCCAGGGCGTCCATACCGCATTCCTGCAGACGCAGGTCGCGCTGAAATCAGCCGGACTCGACGTCAGGGTCAACGATTGGCGGCCCGCTGACATCGTGCACATCCAGACGATGGGGCTGCGCGCGTTCGCCTCGCTTATCGCGCATCCGTTGCGTTCCGTGGTCACGGCGCACGTGGTGGCTGACTCATTCCTCGGCAGCTTTATCCTCGCAAGACTGTGGCGACCCATCGGCAATGCGTACATGAAGATCTTCTATGGCCTGGCTACTCAGGTGGTGGCTGTCTCTCCAGAAGTGGGCGACCAGCTGTCCCGGATGCGCCTGCGGTCTCCGGTGCGCGTGATCCCCAATGCCATCGATACCAGCCGTTTTGTCGCCGGACCGGTTGAGCGCAGTGTCATGCGCACACGGCTCGGTATTGCAGACGACGCGTTCGTGGTCATGTGCACAGGACAGGTCCAACCGCGCAAAGGCGTTGATGATTTCATCGCGGCAGCCCTGGCGCTTCCGGACATCACCTTCGTGTGGGTTGGCGGACAACCGTTCAAGCGGTTGACTGCGGAGCACGATCGCATGTGTCGCCTGGTAACGGATGCGCCGTCGAACTGCATCTTCGTGGGTTCGGCACCCTATGACGAAATGCCTGGATGGTACGCAGGTGCGGATGTGCTGTTCTTTCCGTCGCGGCAAGAGACGTTCGGCCTGACGATAATCGAGGCTGCGGCCTCGGGCCTGCCGTTGTTGCTCAACGATCTCACAGCCTATGGCCCGCTGTTCGGCGATGCCTACATCGCCGCCGATGCGATGTCATTCGTGCCATGGTTGGTGCGCTTGAGAGATGATACGGCGCTGCGCGCTACCTACGCCGCGCGCGCGTTGCGAATGGCGGCCCAGTACGATACCGCGCAGCTCGGCCAACGGTTGCTCGACGTGTATGGTGAGGTGCTCATCCGCCGCGCTCCGCGCCGGCTGTGGCCTGCAGCGTTCGCGAGAGGCTCGCACCGCCGATAGCGAATGCGAGCCCCGGCGCGCTATGACGGTATGAGCGTGTTTGCGAATACGAGCCAGGCCAACAGCGACTTGGAGAACAGGCTGAGCGCGATATACACCGCCTCGCCAAACAGGTAGTCACGCCACGGTCCCACTCGCTTGTACTGCAGGACCATGTTCAGTGCGAACGACATGAAGAACACGAACATCGTCACAAAGATCCAGTACACGAATGCGGGCGGGTTGGCGGCGGTCGTGGGAGACCAGACGTAATAGCCGATGACGATCCACGGCACGGCGCCCACGACGCTTCCGAAGATGAACGACATCCAGTTAGGATTGCCCGGCTCCTCGTAATGCTCCATGAGCAGGCCGAACAGGATCATCGCCGCATTGGCACCGAAGATCGCGATGAGCGCCGCGATGTCGAAGATGCCGGGTAGCAAGGCGATGAGCACGACCATCAGTGATGAGCTCAGCGAGTATTCGATCCAGCGTGCGTAGTTGCGGTTCTTCTTGAGGTTGGCCACGTACCAGGGAAAGACGCCCGGGGATGCGATGATGAAGTGCGCCAACGCTGACAGGAAGACGAACGCGGCGACCGCGGGACCCAGCGGAATGTTGAACAACTCCGTAGGCATCGTGATCGGGCTGCCCGGAGGTCCTTCCATGAACGTGGCGGTCACCGGGAGCGAGAAGCTGTTGGAAAGCGCCAGAATCGCCATGCCCTGGCTTAAGTGGAACAGCCCCATGATCACGTTGTAGCGTCTCAGCCTTCTGAATCGTCCCTCGGTCTCAGCCATGAAGACTCCTTGTCGTGATGATTACGCAACATCTGACATATACCCGAGTGCGTAGACGCTTCTCCGGCCGACGGGTACATCTCTTGATGGACGAGAGGAGGAGCTATGCATCTTTTCACGGTGCGCGGCGTTGAGGGTGTGCTGCTATCCGCGGTGCTCGTGGTTGCGTTGGTCGCTCCGGCCGGCGCGGTCTCAGTGAGCGCGGCCGACGATGACGTCCCCGGTACTGCATTGGCGATGATGCCGGGCACGTTCTCGCAGATGCTTAACGCGGTGAGTGATTCGGATGATGTGTACTATGTCGATCTGCAGGCCGGTGAGGTGCTCGATGTGAGCATCACAGGTCCGCAGAGCGCGTATTTTGACGCGGATCTCTTTGGACCGGAGACTACCAGCATCACAAGTCCGCTGGCCACGTTCCTGGATACTACCGATGCCACCGGTGACGGTCCGCCCTTTGACCCCTATCCTTATGAGCTGCAGTATCGCAGCCCTGTGGCGCAGCGGGTCTATCTGGATGTCTACGCGATCGATGGATCGGGCGCCTACATGCTGGCGTGGCGTGTGATCACCGAGACGGCCAACGACGACATCCCCGGTGAGCCGCTCGGCACGGTGCCACGCACCGGCTGGCTTGGCGACTTCAGCGACAAGGCGGACGTCTACAGCCTCACACTGGCCGAGGGGGATGTCCTCGATGTGCGGACGGCGACGACCAGCGGACTGCTGCGTACGTGGACTTCGCTGTATCGCGGTGACGCCACCAGCGTGACACTTGACTTCCAGGTGGCCTACTCGGCAGCCGGTTCAGCGTCCAGCAGCCTGTCGTATGTGGTGCCGCCCGGCGGCGCGGGCACCTACTACATCGAGGTCCGTGCGACGCTGTACTCCGGCGATTACAGGCTCACGGCTACGCAGGCGAGCGGGCAAGGCGTCGTGCGCCTGTCAGGGCAGAATCGCTTTGAGACCGCGCTTGCCGTGACGCGCAGCACGGCTGTTACGGTGCCCGTAGCCGTGGTCGCCACCGCTCGCAGCTTCCCGGACGCGCTCTCGGCGGCTGCGCTCGCCGGAGCATACGACGGGTCGCTCGTGCTGATCGATCGCGACAGCGTGCCATTTGCGGCGATGTGCGCGTTGGCGGCGCAGCGGCCGCAGCGGATACTCATCGTTGGCGGGACGAGCGCGGTAAGCGCCACTGCGGCAAGCACGCTTGCGGGCTTTGCCGCCAGCGTGCAGCGCATCTCGGACACCGATCGTTACCGCACATCCACTGCGGTGGCGGCGCGTGTGGCCGAGCAGACCGGCGCGCCCGAGACGGCGTTTCTCGTGCGCGGAGACACGTTTCCCGACGCGCTTTCGGTGGCACCGTTCGCGTATGCGCTCGCCGCGCCGGTGTTGCTCACGCCTCGCAGTTCGCTTGATGCCGGGGCTCGCACCTTCATCGCCACCCAACGTGTGTCTCGCGTGGTGATCGCCGGCGGTACCGGTGCGGTCTCGGCGGCAGTGGCGTTGAGCGTGGCAAGGCTGGCCGGGGTCGCCGAGGTCAAGCGCATCTCCGGGTCTGATCGCTATGCGACGGCTGCCCAGGTCGCGGCGTATGGCGTTGCGCGAGGTTGGGCGAGCATGGACTGGGTGGGCGTGGCGACCGGCACGGACTTTCCCGATGCGCTGGCCGGCGGTGTCGGGTGTGGACGCATGGGCGGCGTTTTGTTGCTCACCCCACCCAAGGCGTTGTCGGCAGCGGCGGCGCGAACGCTCGCGACGCTGGGGCCAGTCGGGCGCATCGCTGTCCTCGGCGGTACGAACGCCGTAAGCGGCGGCGTGTTCACGCAACTTGGGGGGTATACGACGCCGTGAGTTCACGCAAGCGATGAGCGACTGCGCATGTGCCGCCTGCTTGACCCTGGCCTCGTACGCCGTTACCATGTTTCAGCACGACAAGGCCAGGTAGCTCAGTCGGTAGAGCAGGGGACTGAAAATTCCCGTGTCGGCGGTTCAAGTCCGTCTCTGGCCACCATAGGACCCATCAAGAGCCGTCCACCGGGGCGGTTCTTGTGCGTTTTTCGCGTCCCTTGAAGTCTGAGCAGCGGCGTTCCATGCGACGGCGCCGGGTATCATTTACACTGGCCTTGTCCATGAGGAGGGGTGGCATATGCCCAGAGCGCTTGTCGTCGATGATGAAGCGAACATCAGGGACCTGGTCGCCGTCTATCTGCGCGCCGCAGGTTTTGACGTGGACCTGGTCGGCGATGGCATTCAAGCGCTCGAACGCGTTGGCAGTGACGTCTATGACGTCGTGATCCTGGATCTGATGCTGCCCGAGATGGATGGTGCCGAGGTTTGCCGCCGTATTCGTGAGCGCAGCGCCGTTGCGATCCTCGTGCTGACCGCCCGTGACGATGAGGTGGAGCGCATCGCGCTTCTTGAGGCTGGCGCCGATGATTACATCACCAAACCTTTCAGCCCTCCGGAGCTGGTCGCTCGCGTCAGAGCCGTCTTGCGCCGAACGCAGGGTCCCACGCCTACAGATGTGCTCACGACCGGCGATCTTGTCGTTGATGTAGCTAGACGTGAAGTAACCGCGCACGGCGAAGGCGTGTTCCTTACCACGAAGGAGTTCGACATCCTGGTCGTGTTGATGCGCGATCCGGGGGTGGTCTTCACGCGAGAGCGCTTGCTGGAGACGGCATGGGGCTTCTCGGAGTACGTCGATCTGCGCGGCGTGGACGTGCATATACGACATCTGCGGGAGAAGCTCGGTGATGACGCGGTATCGCCGCGCTACATCGAGACAGTGCGCGGCGTCGGTTATCGCTTCCGTAGGAGTGACGATGTCATCCGCTGAGCCGGGAAGTACTCGCCCGGGAATCTCCATCGTGAGCCGTACGCGTCTTGCGGTCGCGGGTGTCGCAACGGTAGTGATGCTGCTTGCATTCGCGGTGTTCTATCTTGCGTGGTTGAGCTATGCGCTCGATATGCATACAGCGCAGCTGGGCAGGCAGACAGTCGTTATCGCCCGAGGCGTTGAGACCGGGGCCGCGGAGCTTTCCGATGCAGCTACACCTACCGGGCAACTGCGACGCAACCTTTTCCGCGTCCAGGCACGTCTGATCTCGGCGCACCTGTCGGTGACCGATGCCAACGGCACGGTGCTTTTTTCCTCGGACACGACACCGAGCGCATCGGCGTACCACATCAGCAGTCTGAAGCCGACAGGCACTGACGGAGTCCGTAGTGCCGTCGTGCGCGGTGACGGCGGGCGCTGGACCGTGCTGGCGGCTCCATTGAGCGGGAATACCGGGTACGTCGTGGCGGTGCAGTCGTTTGCGGAGGCGCGAGATACGCAATGGCCGGCGCTCGGACTGGTCGCGTTGTGTGCATTGCTCGCGATAATCCTTGGCTGGTTCGTGGGAGGTCTCGTTGCACGCCGTCTGACTGCGCGTGTGCTGCGTCTCAATGGCGCCGCTCACGACGTTGCCGAAGGCGACTGGGGGCGGCAGGTGCAGGTCGAAGGCGGCGATGAGATCGCCTCGCTGGCGCGTTCGTTCAATGAGATGTCCACGCGGGTCGCCGCTGCATACGGTGCGCAGCGAGAGTTCGTGGGCAACGTCTCGCATGAGCTGCGGACTCCGATCACGTCGATCCAGGGCTATGCGACGGCGCTTCTGGATATCGGGCTCATGATCGACGACGCTGAGCGGCGTCGTTTTCTCGAGGTGATACGCGACGAATCGGCCCGGCTTGGAGATCTCACGCACACGCTCCTTGCTCTGGCGGATATCGACGCGGGGCGACTCGCACTCTCGCGCACAGCGATCGACACCGACGTTGTCGCTGATGTGCTCCAAAATCGGCACGCAGCGGCTGCTGTCGAGCATGGGGTGGTGCTCGATGTCGATCACCTCGGATGCGATGGAGCGCGTCCCGCCGGCGACGAGGCCCGGCTGCTAGAGGTGGCGACCGCGCTTGTGAACAACGCGATCGCCCACACCCCGGCTGGCGGCACTGTTCGCGTGAGCGCCCGTTGCGAGGACGATCAGTGGATCTTGCAGGTGGATGACGCGGGACCGGGAGTGGCGGTTGCCGAGAGGGAGCGCATCTTCGAGCGGTTCGTCCGCCTCGACCCTTCGCGTTCGTCGCGGACCGGCGGTTCGGGCCTCGGCCTCGCGATCTCGGCCCGGCTGGTGCATTTGATGGGCGGCGAGATCGGCGTGACGGACGGGTCGCTCGGCGGAGCACGTTTCTGGGTTTCACTGCCTGTTGCAAGGCAAGCGGATGGCAACTAACCTCAATGCGCACTCAATGTGCTCTGAACATGCGTCCAATGTCGGTGGGACATGATATACGTGTGGGTGCGAGAGGCGCACTCGCAAATGAATCGGGGTGTTGGACATGAGAAAGCCAAAGAGGAACCGCCTGACGACAGGGCTGCTGATCGCCGTCCTGAGTCTGGTCATGGTCGTACCTGTTGCGGCTTTTGCCTCCAACGGCAAGGGCGACGCGCAGAAGTCCGTGACGGACGCAGTAAACAGCGCTTCTTCGGGAGCTGCCCAGAACGGCACGACCGCACGGGTTCAGGCCAACGTCCAGGCTCGCGTGGAGACTGCGGTTCGCAACCGGGACAAGAGGTTTGATAATGCGGCGGCGGCCATCGAGCGCAATCGTGTGCGTCTGATGGCAGCGGTGTCGAAGGTCGAGGCGGCCGGCGGCGACTGCACCCATGTGCGTCTTCTGCTGCAGGAGTGCACTACCACGATGACTCAGGCCCGTGCCACTGAGGCGAAGGCTGCACGGACGCTCGGAGCGATTCCGGAGTCCGCGAATATGCGCATGCAGTTCCAGAATGGCCGCGATCAGGCTCGAGATGCTGTGAGCGAGCTCAAGCAGGCTCGCACGTATCTGCATTCAGCGATCGATGAGCTGCATCAGGTCGTGAATAGTCTTTAGTCTGCGGGAAGCGAGTAAAAGATGCACACGTGTTCGAGAATCGTGTCCGGCATAGCCCTGCTGCTTCTTGCAGCAGGGCTTGTCGGCTGCGGGGCTCGCGATGTCGCTGCTGACAAGGTCATCGTGCCATCAAGCAGCGTCGCCACATCCACGTCGAGCACGGTTGACGCGTCAAGCACTACGGCTTCAAGCACGACCGCGTCGACTACGACGGCGACGAACGACTCTGCAGCGTCTGCAGGTGTGGCCGGGGCAACGGGAAGTTCGTCGCTTGATACCTCAGCCATCGAGAAGGAGCTCTCGGCGATCGAGGGCTCCCTGGATTCGATCTCGATGCCCAGCGACGCGGATCTGACCGACCTCGACAGCGCGACGAAGTAGGCGCCTGCTCAGGCTGGGCGCGCCTACGCCTAGAGGTACCGCCAGACGTCATCCACGCCAGCGTCTGTCGAAGATACGCATTCCTTGATCGAGAGGCTGTAGGTTCCTGCCCCGGGATCGATCAACCGCAAGTCCACCAGTTCTGGCTCGGCGAGCCATCGGCCGGCAGGGTCGATAAGGCGCTTGACGCGCGGCCGCAGCAGATCATCCTCGTTGACGCGGAACACCACCGCTGTCGACTCATCGGATAGCGTGACCACGGCGCTCATTGGATAGATGCCGAGCATCGCGACGAATGCCTTGGTGAGACTGCCATCGTATGCACGGTCGCGGCCCTGCATCAGCATCGCAAGCGCCTTGTCCGGCCGGATCTGCGCGCGGAACGGACGGCTCGTCGTCATCGCGTCGTAGGCGTCGCATATCGCCACGATCTTGCTGAAGAGGTGTTGGCTCTCGCCGGCCTGGCTCCTGGGATAGCCGAGCAGATCCTCGCGCTGATGATGTTCGTAGGCGACGATCATCGGCATCTGATCGACCAGCTGAATGTGCTTGAGCAGGTCCGCGCCCTCGGCCGGATGCGTCTTGATCGTCGTCCACTCCTCGGCGGTCAGTGGACCTTGCTTGGTCAGGATCTCCTCGGCGATGCGTACTTTTCCGAGGTCGTAGAGCAGTGCGCACAGACCGAGCGACTTGAGCGTCTCGGCGTCTAGACCCAGTGATTTGCCGAGTGAGATGGCGAGCACGCTGACATTGATGGAGTGGTTGAGCGTGTAGTGGTCGTGGTTCTTGATGGCGCTCAGACCCAGCACCGCTGCTGGGTCGCTGAACAGCACGTCGAGCAGACCGCTCACCAGCTGCTGCAGCGGTCCCACATCGGCCACTTTGCCGAGCTTGGCTTGCTGCTCCACCGCCTGCATGAACGCAAGGCCTTCGTCGTAGGCCTGCTTGCCGCGTTCGTGCGCCTCGCGGGCCTGCGATTCGCGCACGCTATCCAGTTCGTCGGTCTGCGCGAGCACGATCGCTGATGATTCCCGGCTTTTCAAGAACTCCTGAGCGGTCGCAAGATCGGTGACCGAGGTGTCGTTGAGCAGGGAGGCGATCGCGGCGGCGTCAACGACGCCAAAGCCGCTGTGTATGGTCATCGCTGAGGCGCCGCGAGCGAGCAGGTCGGCGATGAGCTTGTGGTATGTCACGCTTTCCTCTGGAAGCACCCCGTCGTCGATGAACAGCGTGTTCTTATAGACGTTAAGGACGATCTCACCGGTGTTTGGATCGATGATGCCGGTCACCGCAGCCGTCAGGTCATCGAGGGAGGTCGCGAGAAGCGGGTGTGCGCTTGGATAGAGCGCCACGTTGGTTTCTGCGACCGCGAGCGTACGCGCCAGATCCCGCGCCAGCTCCAGGCGGTGGAGCGCATGCAGCGGCCCGTGCGCCGAGGATTGCGCGAGCGCCGCTATCTCTTCCGGTGATTCCAGCCGCTCCTGATCATTATTGGGTCGCACTCTGCACCTCGTTCTTCCGGTCCTATCGGTCCTGTCGTATCGTCGCTGCGGCCGTTCTGGCGCTCGTACGCAGCTGCCTGGCGTGTCTGCCGAGCGCAAATCTCCGTCGCGCGATGGTATCGATAGCAGGCAGTGCGGCTTCGGCGTGCAAAAGCTCGAGCGTCCGCAGTATCTCCTGCTCGAGGTCGAGGCTCTTCTGCCCACGTCCGGCCGTTCCCAGCGCCTCTATGAGCGCAGGAATCGCCGAGTCGAGCGAAGAGCGTCCTATCTCGCGTACCGCCATCGTCTTGATGATACTGTCTCCCGTGCGGACGAAGCGCACAAGCAATGACTGCGCCTCGGCATCATCGGCGTCCGCGATGGTCACCAGCGCTTGCTGAGCCATCTGCGCATCCAACTGCTCGACGGCAAGGACGACAGTGGGCAGCACACGTGCGTCATGCAGGGAGAGCAGCAGCGATATCATCTTGACCGATGCGTCCGGGTCGCGACGTATTGTCTTCGCTACAGCCGCGCCGGCGTTCTCGGGCAGAGCGCTCAGCAGTCGGCGCAGCTCGTTTCGGGTGTCGTGTCCCGCATGCGTGTACCGTTCGACGAGCATTCCGGCCAGTGCGGCGCGCACCCTGACGGCTTCGGGTTCGATCGTCGGGTTCGCCATAGCCTCGTCGATCGCCTCGATCGCCTGCGAGACGGCGTCCCATGCGTCGTTAGCCACGGCGGCGTTCAGCGCTTCGCCGAGCGCCTGTATCGTCTCGGCTGAAGGACGCACCGCCGCGAGTCGCACGGTCGTCAGCAGGATGCGTTTGGCCACCGATTCCCGCCGGGCGGCGCGCACGATCTCTATGATGTGCGCGTAGTCGCTTTCTTGCGTCGCGGCCATCGCGCTCGCGATCGCCTGCGGTTCCGGTGCGGTTTGCGGTTCGTAGCCGAGCGCGGCGTGCTGCTCGGGAGTGGGGAGCTCGAACAGACGCGCCACTTCGCGCGCCACGTCGGCAGGCAGGGTGAGCGTGGCGAGGAGCTCTCCCGGAGTGGTCGCCGCGGCGTCTGCCACGAGCCGCAGGAGCCGGGACAGGGCGGCCGGGGAGAGTTTGGCCACGGCGTCCAGCATGCCGCGCATCGGCGCGCCGCTCGTGTCGGTCGATAGAGCTGCCGAGAGGACACGCAGACGCGTCTTCTCGTCGAGCAGGAGAAGCGCTTCGGCGACGCGGGAGAAAGCGAGATCGCGTGCCGCGGGTTCAAGCGCGTCGATGACGGCACCCAGCTCGTCGATCGGCTCGGCGGTCGCCACGCTACGCTGCCACGTCTCAGCGAGTCCGGGCAGCTCTGCCGCGATGTCGGCGCACTCGGCGGCGGTGAGGTCCAGCCGGGCGATGCCCTCGCCCTCTGCGGCGCGTAGGGTCACCTCGATGACCGCGATGTTTCCCACGCCGGCTCGCACGAGCGCATCGCGCACGCCACCTGCCTCGCGCACAGTGAGCGCCTCGGCTCCCAGCACATCGAGGAACGCCCGGGTCTCGGCCGCGGTCACGCCCGGCGCGATGATCAGCTGCCCCACCTGGAGCGCATGCAGCGACCTGCACAGCGTTCCCACTTGTGGGAAGCTCTCGCCGACCGGTGTGCCCGCAAATATGAAGCGTTCCGGGTCGATGACGTAGGGTACGGGGCCGGCATCACGAGTGATCTCCTTGCTAGTGCGGGCAAAGGCCGTCAGCGCGGATTCGCGAAGCGGACTAGACTCAGGGTAGAGCCGTACAGCAACGGCGGCGCCCGCTAAAAAGCGCAGAAGCTCCTCGGCGCGGATGTGCATATCTTGCGTGGTCCGGCGCACCGGCGGCGCTCCTCTC
>Ga0123339_10002488_pt1 | contig 12452 bp, 10 predicted proteins | sample lystaG_FD_89956 | JGI IMG/M metagenome (GOLD analysis project Ga0123339, IMG submission 89956) | Glacier valley bacterial and archeal communities from Borup Fiord, Nunavut, Canada, to study Microbial Dark Matter (Phase II) -... | ecosystem: Environmental > Aquatic > Freshwater > Ice > Glacier ... | reverse complement strand
TCCCTTCCGTCCACAGGGCGACAGGCCTCAGGGGGATCGTCCGTTTAGGCCGAGTAGCGGCGGCCCAGCCGGTGCGCGGCCCTTCCGTCCGCAGGGCGACAGGCCTCAGGGGGATCGTCCACAAGGGGATCGTCCCTTCCGTCCACAAGGGGATCGTCCCTTCCGTCCGCAGGGGGACAGGCCCCAGGAGGATCGCCTCACCACCCCACCACAGGGTGACGGGCCGCCAGCAGCGCAGCCGCAGGGGGAGCAGCCACAAGCTAACTACCCCTTCCGACCCAGTGGCGGCCCAACGGGAGCGCGCCCCTTCCGCCCACAGGAGGATCGCCCGCACCGGGCTGGTGGCGACCGTCCGCAGCGGCCTACTTACAGCGTGCCGACCAACCGCCCACTGGGGCGACACACTCCGCTGGTCGCTGACCGAGCTGCTGAGCGGCCAGAGTTGGAGCGGGGCGAGGCCCCGATTGCCACGCCACTGCCTGGCTACTACAGCGAGGAACTGAACGACAACTTCGTTCCTGATCTGGATGCCCCAGAGGAGGAGGAGGAGGAGCTTGACGGTGTTCGCTTGCAGAAGGTGCTGGCTGACGCGGGAGTTGCTAGCAGGCGGGCCAGTGAGCGGCTGATCGAGGGGGGCAGTGTCAGCGTCAATGGCGAGGTTGTCACCGTTCTTGGTACCCGTGTTGACCCCACCACCGACAAGATCGAGGTCTATGGTCGCCCACTCAAGCGCGGTAGTGGTCAGCCCCATGTCTACATCATGCTGCACAAGCCACGTGGCTACGTGACTACGGTCAGCGACGACCAGGAGCGGCCAACAGTGATGGAGTTGATCACCGACGTAAAAGAGCGCGTCTACCCCGTTGGGCGGTTGGATAATGGCAGTGAAGGTTTGCTGCTGCTCACCAACAACGGCGATCTCGCCTTCCGCCTGACTCACCCCAGCTATAGCGTGGAGAAGGAATACGACGTGCAGGTAGACGGCGTGCCTACCCAGCAGCAGCTTGAGCAGTTGCGCGGCGGCATCACCCTGGAGGAGGCGACTACCCAGCCAGCCCAGGTCGAGGTTAGCCACGTAGAGGAAGGCCGTGCCTGGATCAAGTTCATCATCCACGAGGGGCGCAAGCGGCAGATTCGGCGGATGCTTGAGGCGGTCGGTTGGCCGCTGGTGCGCCGCCTGATCCGCATCCGCGTGGGGACACTGACCCTCGGCGACCTGAAGCGCGGTGAACACCGACCCCTCAGCCTGCGTGAGGTTAATGGCCTGCTGCGTGCGGTCAGCCTACCAGTGGAGGAGCCACCAGCGGAGGAGCGGCGGGGTGCAGGGGGGGGCCGCCCGCCAGCCGGTGGTCGCCCGACCTTCGGCAACCGCCCTCAGTTTGGTAGCGGTCGCCCAGCTTTTGGCAGCCGTCCACCCAGCGGCGACCGTCCCAGCTACGGCAGCCGTCCACCCAGCGGCGACCGTCCCAGCTATGGCAGCCGCCCACCCAGTGGTGGAGGTCGTTCTGGGCCGCCCAGTGGTGGTGGTGGCCGCTTCAGCCCTCCTGGTCGTCCGCCTTTTGGCAGCAGGCCAGGGGGTGGTCGCCCACCCGGCGGTGGCAGGCCGCCAGGAGGTGGCCGCGACAGGTAGGTTAGTGTAGAGGAGAGGGGCGTACAATACAGTACGCCCTCTACTACGCCAGGCAGCAGCACTGCACCCACATACCTGTTAGACCTGCTCGATAGCGTGCAGGGGTGGACGCTTGCTGAAGACCAAAGCGGTATAGTTTGAAAAGGCAGCTAAAGATGAGTGCATCTGCATCTCTAGGAGGGATATGAGCAAAATAGCAAAGGTAATTGCTATTGATGGGCCAGCCGGGGTAGGCAAGAGTACAATAGGTAGTATGCTGGCCCTGCGATTGGGCTACCTCTACCTGGATACGGGCGTACTCTACCGCACCGTCTCCTACGCGGCTCTCAAGCAGGGGGTGGCGGTGGGTGACGCGGCGGCACTACAAGACCTGGCCCGCAGCCTGAAGATCGAGATTCGCTTGCCCAGCCCTGTGGAGGCGGCAGACGAGCGGCAGTATACCGTTCTGCTGGACGGTGAGGACATCACCTGGGGGCTACGCACACCGCAGGTTGAGGCAGTGGTCAGCGAGGTGTCGGCCATCCCAGGGGTGCGCGCCGAGTTGCGCGAGTACCAGAGGGCGATTGCTGAGCCGGGGAGGATCGTGGTGATGGGCCGCGACATTGGCACCGTCGTGCTACCAGACGCTGACCTCAAAATCTACCTGGATGCACCGCTAGAGGAGCGCGCCCGCCGCCGCCACCAGGAGCGGGTCGAGCGCGGTGAACACCCTAGCCTGCAACAGGTAATGCAGGAGGTGGCCCACCGCGACGACATAGACTCGCACCGCGCCACTTCGCCGCTGCACCCGGCTGACGACGCAGTGATCGTGCAAACTGGTAGCAGGGAGATTACCGAGGTGTTGGCAGCCTGCGAACGGCTGGTGCAGGGGGCGGCTAGCTAGACAGAGGCGGCTGCTTCGTGTTATCATAGTCGGCGTGAGAATAGTACATCTGCTTTACGATGATATTGATAATCCCTGGCTGGGCGGTGGTGGGGCGCGGCGGGCGCACGAGGTCAACCGCCGCCTCAGCGACCGCCACCAGATTACCGTAGTCGCTGGCGGCTACCCCGCTGCCCCAATGCAGAGGGAGCGCGATGGGGTGTCCTACCGCTACACCCCCCCCGCCGACCGCTATGCTGCCAGCCGCTTGCGCTACCTACGTCATGCCCCCACGATAGCCCGCGAGTTGCGCCCCCACCTGATCGTGGAGGATTTCTCTGCCTACAACCCACTGTTCAGCCCGCTGTGGGCAGGTGTGCCAGTGGTGGGGCTGGTACAGAATCTCTTTGGTGACCACAGCGGGCAGAAGTATGGCCTGCTGGGGAGATTGGCGGGGCTGGTCGAGCGGCCTGCGCTACGTCGCTTCCGCCAGATCATCGTCCTCTCGCGCAGCTTCGGGCTGCAACTACACCACGCGATCAACCTGCGCGGCAGGCACGCGGCAGTGATCGCCAGTGGCATCGCGGACGTGTTCTTCAGCCAGCCCCAGCTCGTTAGAGCGGAGGTGGGTGACGACTATCTGCTCTACTTTGGGCGGATCGATATCTACCAGAAGGGGCTGGATACTCTGCTAGCTGCGCTCTACCTGGCGCGGCAACAAGAGCCGAGTTTGCGGCTGCTGATCGTCGGTGGCGGGACAGTGGAGCAGGAGGGGCGGTTGCGCGACCTGATCGCCGGTTACGGCCTGGGCGAGGCAGCGCAGTGGCGTGGGCGGCTCACCCAGGCCGAGATCGCGGCCCTGCTGCACGATCATGCCTGCCGCTTCACCATCGTCCCCAGCCGCTACGAGTCGTGGGGCATGAGCGCGGCGGAGGCGGGGGCAGCGGGCCAGCCAGTGCTGGCCTTCGCCATCCCCGGCCTGGATGAGGCGGCGGCCACGCATGGCCTCCTGCTAGCCAACAGTGACGATGAGCAGGAGCGGGTTGCAGGGTTGGCAGGGGGACTACTACAATGCTGGGGCGATAGGGGATTGCGCGCACGGCTGGGGCTGGCAGGTAGAGAGTGGGCGGGCAAGTACACCTGGGGGCGGGTGGCTACGGCGCAGGAACGCTTCTACCTGGAAGCGGTCGGGAGGCGGGGATGATCCTCTTTATCACCCGCAAACACCCCCCCTCTATTGGTGGGATGCAACGCCTCAGCCGCGACCTGACGCGGGCGGTTGGCAAGCTGACCCCCACTCGTACCATCGCCTGGGGTGGCAGCACAGCCCTGCTACCCTTCTTTCTGCCCTACGCTTTCGTCAAGGCGATGCGGGCAATCCCGCGCCAGGTAGAGATCATCCACCTCAGCGACGGCCTACTCGCCCCACTCGGTGTGGTGCTGAAGCGCATCTACCGCGTGCCAGTGGTTGTTACCGTGCATGGGCTAGACATTACCTACAGCAACCCCCTCTACCAGCGGCTCGCCCCTGGCTGGTTGCGGCAGATGGATCGTCTAATCTGCGTCAGCAGCTACACCCGCGACGAGTGCCTACGGCGGGGCATTTGGCCGGGCCGTTGCCTGGTAATCCCCAATGGGGTGTACACTGACGAGTTCGCTGTTGCGCCACCAGCGGATGGCAGGGCAACCCTGGAGCGGCTGGCGGGGGAGAAGCTGCGGGGCCGCAAGGTGCTACTTACGGTAGGGCGGTTGATCGAGCGCAAGGGAGTGGCTAACTTCGTCAACACCATCTTGCCGCGGATCATCGCTGCTGACCGCGAGGTGTGCTACCTGGTGGTGGGCGAGGGGCCGCAGCACGCGCTGATCGAGCGGCGCATTACAGAGCGTGGCCTGGCTGACCATGTGGTGATGCTGGGGCAGGTGGACGAGCCAACCCTGCACGCCGCCTACAGCCGCGCCGACCTCTTTGTTATGCCCAACATCCCGGTGCCAGGCGACGTAGAGGGCTTCGGCCTGGTGGCGTTGGAGGCGGCGGCGGCTGGCCTCTACGTAGCGGCTTCGCGGCTGGACGGCATCCCAGAGGCGATTGTGGATGGGCAGAACGGCAGCCTGCTGGACGTGAGCGACCCAGCGGCCTTTGCAGAGGCAGTGGTTGACTTGCTGCGCGACCGCCCACGAATGGTAGCCCTCGGCGAGACCGCCCGCGACTTTGTGCGTGAACACTTCGACTGGCAGATCATCGCCCAACGCTATATGCAAACTTTTGAGCAAGTGGTCGCCCGCCGTAACCAACCCCGACCGGGCAAGATAGCAGCAGACCCGCCAATCCCGCCCCTGGTGGGCAAGCAGAGTGAGGGTGAGGAGGAGTAGATGACTAGCCTGTGGCAGAGTTGGAAGCAACGACAGATGCGTGGCCTGATCAACAAGGCACGCAAGCGGCGCAAGGTACGGGTTGCCTTGCTAGGGTGGTATGGCTCGCCAAACGTGGGCGACGAGGCCGAGTTGACTGCGATCCTCCACCTGTTGCGGGGCGACCGCGATATGACAATCACGATCATGTCCACCAACCCGCAAGTAACGAAGGCTAGCCACCCTGCTGCCCAGGTGGTCAGTCGCTCGCTGTTTGGCACTGCCGCCTGGCGCACGCTGATGAGCAGCAGAGCATTGGTGCTAGGCGGCGGTGGGTTGCTGCAAGACCGCAGCAGTATCTACAATATGCCCAGTTTCGTTGCCTACATCCTGGTTGCACGGCTGTTTGGCAAGAAGGTGATGCTCTGGGGTATGGGGGCAGAACCGCTGGCGACGGGGTTGGGCCGCTGGTGGGCGCGCCTGGCGATCCGCCTCAGCCACGTCGTCACTCTGCGCGACGAGGCATCCGCTGACATCCTGCGCCTGGCCCACGCTCAGGAAGCCAAGCTGCACGTTACCACTGACCCGGCCCTGCACCTGGAACCAGCCAGCACCGGCGAATTGGCCGCCTTCCTCGCCAGCAACAAGCTAGTGCTGGGCCGCGAACCCGCTGTTGCCTTCTGCTTGCGGAAGCCACCCGACGACAAACCGGGTTTCCACCTCGGCTACTTCCTCAGCGTCAGCCTGCGCGAACGGCTGACCCGCTCCTCGCCAAAGGCTGGCGGTCGTAACGCCTACTTCACCAAGCTGATGGCGAACCTGGCTGACCACATAGCCGAGCAGCATGGAGCTAACATCTTCTTCGTTCCCTTCTGGGGTGGACGCGATGACGAATACGCAGGCAAGATCGTTGCTCAGATGCGCCACCAGCAGCAGGCCACTGTGGTCAAGGGGGTACACCCGCCGCAGGTGCTAAAAGCCCTGCTCGGCCAAATGGACATGGTGGTGGCAATGCGCTTGCACAGCGCGATCTTCGCTGCTGGGCAGGGAGTGCCGCCGCTAGGCATTGCCTATGCCAGCAAGGTGCGCGGCTTCATGCAGGCAATTGACATGGAGCAGTACAGCATTGGTCTCGAACAGATCGACTGGTTTCGGGCGACTAGCAAAGCCGACCAGATGTGGGCCGACCGCCCTGCTTTGCGCCAGCAGATAGTGGAGCGGGTGGCAGCTCTGCGGGCGGACAGCAACGAGCGCGAACTGCTGCGCGGTCTGCTCAAACTCAAGTGACCACTTACCGGCTGCTAGTCAGCGACCTGGATGGCACCTTGCTGCAACCAGACCGCACGCTCGGTGCAAGCACTGTGCTGGCTCTGCGGCGAGCGCAGGCGGCGGGCAAGCGGCTGCTGATCGCGACAGGGCGGCCACCACGCTTTGTGCGCCCGCTGCTGCACGAACATGGGCTGGACATCCCCTTCGCCAGCTACAATGGCGCGGCGATCTGGGACGGCCCGGAGGCAGTCAGCCCGCTTTGGGAGCAGCACATGGCGGCAGAGACCGTCCGCACCCTCATCGCTGCCTTGCGCCAGCGCGACGGCAGCCTCAACCTGCGCTGCGAGAGCGGCGACCACAACTACGCCGACTACATTGACGCGGGCATCGCCGAGCGCGTGCGCCTGGGCATCACTCAGCCACCGACGGTCGGCCCGCTTGAGCAGGTGATCGCTAGCGAGCAGGGGATCGCCAAGCTGCTGGTCAGCGTCGGGCTGGCCCGCATCGCGGAGATGATCGCCTATGTGGAGGGCCTGGGGCTGGCCGTCTACGCCACTACCAGCGGCGAAGGCTGGTTGGAGGTAATGGCTGCGGGGGTGGACAAGGGGCGGGCGGCAGCGTGGTGGGCGGCACACTGCGGCATCCCTGCCAGCCAGGTGATCGCCTGTGGCGACCATCTCAATGACTTGCCGCTACTCAGGTGGGCTGGCCTGGGCGTGGCGGTCGCCAATGCGGTGCCAGAGGTGCTGACCGCCGCTGACCACCTGGCCGCTAGCAACGCAGAGCAGGGCGTAGCTGGGGTGATCGAGCGGTTCCTGCTAGCCGAGTGAAGGGCAGGCTCTACCGCCGCTTGAACAGCACAAACCGCTCCTGCTCCGCCGCTACCTGCCAGCGAGGGTCGGCGCGCAGGGCAGCGATGGCGGGCTGGGCGCAGGGCGCGAGCTTTTTGTCCACCATCAGCACTGCTGCACTGCAATCGAGCAGGATGTAGTCTAGCTTGCCGCTGGCAGGGGCGACCGACGAAGTGGCGGCGAAGTTGTAGTCGCGGTCGTAGGGACTGTAGGTGGCTGGCGGGTAGTTGTAGATGTACCAGCGCGGCAGCAGGTGCGGAGCGAGCGATGAGGTGGCCGCCACCCCTGCCCCACGCGGCACGCTGGCGGCTAGCGCATTGGCTGCCGCTACCCGCGCTTCACTCTCACCGAAGCGGAAGGCGAGGTAGACAGGATTGCCGCTGGCAAAGTTGATCGCTAGCGCAAGCAATACGATGCTCCCTAGCACGAGCGGGCGAGCGGCGGGCGGGTGGGCCTGCTCCTCTCCTGTGCCTGGAGGCAGGTTGATCGCGCGCAGCCAGCCTTGTAGCCGGGCAAAGCCGTAGATCGCTCCAACCAGCAAGCCGGGGATGAGCAGCATCTGGTAGTGGCTGTGGTAGTCCAGTTGCGAACGGCGATTGGTCAGCAGGTTGAGGGCGAGAGTGGGGGCCAGCAGCAGCCAGCTAACTGGGCGTAGCAGCGGCAGAAAGAGGACAGGTAGCAGCAGCCAAAACAGGTACTTGAGTTTCTGCGCGGTGAAGACCAGCTTCGCTACCTCGACTGGGTGCGTAGCCACGTAGCTGATCACCCCACCAAAGCTGCTGCTGTTGCCCAGGTGACTGTAGTAGCCGATCAGGAAGTTGCTCCGCCCACCACAGCCATTCCCCCCTGGCTCGCTGGATTGCAGGCTGTCGCTAGTATCTTCAGCCTGGGCGGGGGCAGTCTGCACCTGATTAGTCGCTGCACTGTTGGTGCAGGGGGAAGTGAAGGCGGGAACGACCAGGTAGAGAGAGACGAAGAAGTAGAGCAAGCCACCCAGCAGCACTGGCAGGCCGAAGCGCAAGCCTGCCCGCAGCGGCTTGGTAGTGAGCAGGGCGTAGAGGCCGAGGGCGGCAACAGTGAGGGCGACATCGGTGCGGGCCAGCAGCGCGAAGGCAGCGCATAGGACGAAAGGCAGCCACCGCCGCTGGTGCAAAAACCAGAGGGCGAATAGGATCGCTGTCACCCCTAGCGGCCTCAGGTTGAAGGCGAACAGGTTGACGTACTGGATGGTGGGATAGAGCAGGTAGAGGCTGGCGAAGGTCAACCCTGCCCAGCGACCGCCGATCACTGCCCGCGCCAGCCAGTAGACCGGCAGTGCGCCGAGGGCGATCACCACCGTCTCGCCCCAGGCCATCGTCAGGGCTGAAGGAACGAGGGCGTAGAAGGGGACGAACAGGCCGAGGGCGGGCATGAAGTCCATGCCAAATACCGAGTCGGTGAAGTTGAAGCGCGAGTCGAAGAAGGGTCGCCCCTGCGTCGTCGCCCAGACCGCCTGCTCAAAATCCACCTGGTCGTAGCCATAACCGTAGTGGCTGTACTTGTACCAGGAAGCGGCAAAGAAGATAGCGAGGTAGGCGGCAAGCAGCAGCCAAACCGCTCTGCTAGAGGCGGGTTGGCTAAACCGAGTGGGGCTTGCCAACCTGGGCGAACTTGAGTGGGCAGCGTTTGAGGTCATAGGTGCTAGGGTAGTGGTAGACATAGAGCTTAGCGGCGAGGGCGGGGCGGGCCATTACGTACTCGCGCAGTTGGTCAAGGTCGGTGTGGCCGGGGCCGTAGGTGCTTTCGTGGAACACTAGGTCGCAGTTGGCTAGCCAGTCGATCAGGGCTGGCTCGAAGTGTGCGTCGCCACTGAAGCCGACGCTGCGTCCGTTGAAGAACAACTTGTAGGCGGCGCAGGGGATGTGGTGGACGGTATAGCGAGCCTCCACCTCCACGCCGCTGTCGCCCAGGGGGAAGCGGTGGCCGGGGGTGAGCGACTGGGTGTAGAACCAGTCACCGACCTGGTTCTCCTGGAAGTCCCCTTCGTTGGTATAGGACTGACCCAGGGCAATCTTTAGCTTCTGCTGCCAGAAGTGTTTCACCAGGTGTGGATGGCCGTGCAGGGTTGGGCGACCGTAGCGTAGGGCTGCTGCCTGCTCTGCGGCAGAGTAGCGGCGTTGGCTGGCAGAGAGCGGATTACGGGCGGTGGCGTGGACAATAGTGTACTCAGAGAGGCCGCCGCTATGGTCGTCGTGCAGATGAGTGACGAGGACGTGGCCGATGCCAGCCAGGGTGGCTGGCACGCCGCTCAGGTGGCTTGCCTGCTTTAGCAGTGCGCCAACCAGTGGGGGGCAATCGAGCATGATCTGCTCATCCCCAGCGAGGATCAGGAAGCCTGCGTTGCCACGAGCGAAAGAGTCGCTGAAGGCATCACCAATAGCCATTGGTATTACGACGAACTGTGGTTCCCCCATGCGAAAGTCACGCTCCACGATCAAGGTTGCTGCAAGGCAAAGGCATTATAGCACATCCCAGCCGAAAAAGTGTAAAGTTCTTGACACTTCAGCCCTAAAATGCCACTTCGTTACCAACTGGCAGCTAGCTGGCGGGTTGATGGCGAGTTGGGTAAGGCCACAGCTAGCTGGTTGTGCTATAATTTGGTTGCAACTAAACAGCAAGCAAGGGGTAATTGAGGTGACGATTGACCTGGAGCGAGCGCGGCGGGACACGCCAGCGGTGGAGCAGCTAATCCACCTGAACAACGCGGGCGCTTCTTTGCAGCCCAACCCGGTGCTGGATGCAGTGTTCGGCCACCTGCGCCGCGAAGCCGAGATCGGTGGCTACGAGGCCGAACACAGAGCGGCTGATCAGCTAGCCCACTTCTACGACGCTGCTGCTACTTTGCTGGGTTGTGCGCGCGACGAGATCGCCTTCAGCGACGGTGCGAGCCGGGCCTGGGGTGCTGCCTTCTACGCCATCCCCTTCAAGGCTGGCGACCGCATCCTGGTTTCGACTGCTGAATATGTCAGCAACTACATGGCTATCTTGCAGGTGAGCCAACGCACGGGCGCGTTGGTAGAAGTGATCGCCAACGATGAGCAGGGCCAGACTTCGCCCGCTGCCCTGCGCCAGATGCTAGACGAGCGGGTGAAGCTGATTGCCATCACCCAGGTGGCGACCAACAGCGGCCTGGTCAACCCCGCTGCCGAGATTGGGCAAGTGGCGAAGGAGGCGGGTGTACTTTACCTGCTGGATGCCTGCCAGTCGGTAGGGCAGATGCCAGTGTCCGTGGAAGAGATTGGCTGCGACTTCCTGGCCGCGACCGGGCGCAAGTACCTACGCGGGCCGCGCAGCACCGGCTTGCTCTACGTGCGTCGCGCAATAGCCGAGCAGTTGGAGCCTGCAATGATGGACACAGGTGGGGCGGAGTGGCTATCGGCTAGCAGCTACAGCCTGAATCCTGCCGCCAGCCGCTTCGAGAGCTATGAGCTGAACTTCGCGGGCAAGATCGGCCTGGGGGTGGCGATTGACTACGCCCTGAGTTGGGGGCTGGACAGCATCCAGGAGCGGGTGATGCTGCTAGCTGACTACCTGCGGGCGCAGTTGGCGACGCTAGCGGCGGTCACAGGGCGCGACCTGGGCGTAGATCGCTGCGGGATCGTCACCTTTACTGTCGCAGGGCGCGAGCCGGAAGCGATCCGAGCGGCCCTGTGGGAGCAGCAGATCAACGTCTGGGTCTCTTACGCAGGGTCGGCCCGGCTGGACATGGATGCACGCGGGCTGGACAAGTTGCTGCGGGCCAGCGTCCATTACTACAACACAGAGGCAGAGCTTGACCGCTTCTGCACAACACTGGCGAAGATTGCGGGGGGGTGAGCGGGGATGCAACAGAAGCAGGTACGACCGAAGCGGCGCAATGTCTATCTTGGCTGCTTCACTCGGCTGGTGCTGGGATCGTTGGTGGCGGCAATCGTCTATGCGATCCCGCATGGTATCTGGTGGCTACTAAATGGTCCCCTGCCCGATAACGAGCGCAGCCTGCTCTCACCCTTCTGGGGGGTGTGGTGGGCGGCGATGCTTGTGCTGCTGCTGGTGATCTACGTTGGCAAGACGACGCTGGACGCACTGATATGAGCAGCCGCGATACTTTTGCCCTGATCGTCTCGCTGGTCTACCCGACCGTGCTGCTGCTGGTGGCCGAGTTGCTACGCCGCTACGCCCGCGTGTCGCCCGATCTGACCCGCAAGTTTGTACACGTCGGCGCGGGGATGTGGACGTGGGGGGCGTTGGCCCTGTTCGAGTCTCCCTGGTGGCGGGTGGTGCCGTTTACGGCCTTCATCCTGATCAACTACCTGAACTACCGTACCCGGCTGGTGCGTTCGGTCGAAACGGGTGGGGCGGGAACGGTCTGGTTTGCGCTCTCCTGCGCCTTGCTATTCTTGATCCTGGCCGGGAGTAGCCAGCCAACCACATATGTCGTGTTTGTCGGGCTGATGGCAATGACCTGGGGCGACGCGGCTGCTGCTCTGATAGGCCAACCGCTAGGGCGGCACCCCTACCACGTCTACCCGGCTGGGCGAGCGGGCGGACGCAGCGTAGAAGGCTCAGCGGCGATGCTGCTGGTTAGCGCGGTGGCGATCTCGCTCACCCTGTTCTACCTCAACGCCAACTACTTCGGCAGCAGCTTTGCCACCGCCACTCTGCTAGCCTTTGCTCTGCTGCTAGCGGTATGTGCCACGCTGATCGAGGCGGTTACGGCTCATGGCCTGGACAATCTGACCGTACCGCTGCTAACCAGCGGCCTCGGCTGGCTGCTGCTAAGCTACCCAGAGGTGGGCTGGCGGCTGGCACTGGGGCTGGCAGTCAGCGGTGCCATCGGCTTGTTCTCCTACCGACAGCGCAGCCTGAGCTTGAGCGGCGTGTTGGGTGCAGTAGTGACGGGTAGCAGCATCTTTGCCTTTGGCGGCTGGTCGTGGGGTCTCCTGCTGATCGTCTTCTTTGTCACCGCTACCCTGCTCTCGCACTACCGCAAGCGCGATAAGGAGCAGCTTGAGACGGAGAAGTTCGACAAGGGTGGCACAAGAGATTGGGGACAGGCGATTGCGAACGGGGGGGTAGCGGTGGCCTTTGCTCTCGTCCACCTGCTCGACCCGCGCCCGCTCTGGCTGGCCGCCTTCGTTGCGGCTCTGGCAACGGTCAACGCTGACACCTGGGCGACGGAGTTGGGGATACTGAGCAAGCGACCACCGCGCTCGATCACCACTGGCAAGCTGGTAACGGCGGGGACCAGCGGCGGGGTGACGGCCCTGGGGACAGGGGCGGCGGCAGCGGGCGGCCTGTTGATCGGCCTAGCGATGCTACTGATGCTGTTGGTGCATGGCCTATTTCAGCCACAGGGACTTAGCATCAGTCAACTAGCGGCCCTGCCACTCGTCGCGCTGGTTGGTGGGCTAGCTGGGGCGATGTTCGACAGCCTGCTGGGGGCAACGATGCAGGTGATGTACTACGCGCC
>Ga0123339_10002486_pt1 | contig 12457 bp, 11 predicted proteins | sample lystaG_FD_89956 | JGI IMG/M metagenome (GOLD analysis project Ga0123339, IMG submission 89956) | Glacier valley bacterial and archeal communities from Borup Fiord, Nunavut, Canada, to study Microbial Dark Matter (Phase II) -... | ecosystem: Environmental > Aquatic > Freshwater > Ice > Glacier ... | reverse complement strand
CACAAGCCGACCCTGTGTATCGTGGACAGCATCCAGACCGTACTCGTCGGCGACGAGGGCACTCCAGGCAGCCTGACCCAGGTGCGCGACGGTACGGCACTCTTAACTCGAGCGGCCAAAGAAAGTGGCACCAGCACGGTGTTGGTGGGGCACGTCACCAAAGAGGGTACCGTGGCCGGGCCAAAGGTGATGGAGCACATCGTGGACACCACCCTGTTCCTCGAGAGCGTGGGTCAGTACCGCTTGCTGCGGAGCGTGAAGAACCGCTTCGGGCTGGCTGGGGAGCTGGGCGTGTTCGAGATGCGCGGCGAGGGCATGGTGGGCGTGGACAGCCCCAGCGCGGCGTTTCTGGCCGAGCGTCCGCTCGAGTCCCCTGGCAGCGTGGTCGCCGCAACGATGGACGGCAACCGCCCGCTGTTGCTCGAGGTGCAAGCACTCGCGGCCCGCACGCCTTACCCCAATCCTAGAAGGGTGGTGGTCGGACTCGATGCCCGCCGGGTAGATGTGGTGCTGGCGGTGCTCGAGCGAAGGCTCGACCTCAACCTCTCCACGCTCGATGTCTACGTGAACTTAGCTGGGGGTTTACGGGTGAACGACCCTGGCCTGGACTTGGCGGTGGCACTGGCGGTCTACAGCGCCGTGGTGGGCCGCGCCCTGCCCGAAAAGGCGGTTGTTTTTGGCGAGGTGGGTCTGGCCGGAGAGGTCCGCACCGTCACCGCCTCGGCCCGCCGGGTGGAGGAAGCCCGCCGCGCCGGGTATACCCAGGTGATTTCCCCGCGCTACCTCGAGGGCGGGGCCGGGGTCAAAAGCGTGGAGGACGCGCTCTCGAGCCTGTGGAAAGGCGAGGGACAGAAGATTGAGCAGCGCCGGGAGCGCACCCAGAAGGAGGTGGGGGTCTCGAGCGCAGGCTGAGCCATCCCCGCTATACTTCGTTTAATACTATGGACGCCCTGGGGACTTTTCTTCGCAGCTTGTACGTCTTGGCGGGTGGTTATCTGGGTTACATACTGGGAATGCTGCTGTCCAAGCAGTTCGTGGGCTTCTCCGTCACCAACGCTTACTATCTGGCCGTAGCCGGGGCGATGTCGCTGTTTTTGATATCCGGCTGGCTCGAGGGCCGCACCAGAGGCGTCGTCATGCGGGTGCAGCGCTCGCTCAGCGGCCTCGAGCCGCGTCAGGTCACGGCCTTCATCGTGGGCGCGATTGGCGCGCTGCTGGTGAGCGTGCTGCTCTCGAGTTTGCTGCAAAACACCATCCTGGACAACTTGTTTGTCAAGTTCGTGACCACGCTGGTGCTGGGGGCGTTTTTCACCTTCTTCACGGTGCAAAACAGCGAGTTTTTCAGCAGCTCGGGGCGCTCGAGCGTGGCGGCCAAGCCCACGCTGCCCAATCCCAAAGTTTTGGACACCAACGTGATTATCGACGGGCGCATCACCGAATTAGCCGCGTCCGGCTTTCTCGAGGGAACTTTGGTGGTGCCCACCTTCGTGCTGCGCGAGCTTCAGTTTATAGCCGACGAGGGCGACGTGACCAAGCGCACCCGTGGGCGGCGCGGTCTCGAGGTGCTCGAGGCGCTGCAAAGTATGCGCCCCCTCAAGGTGCTCGACTGGGACGCGCCGGATTTGCAAAACGTGGACGACAAGCTGGTGCGCCTGACCCGTGAACTGGGCGGCAAGCTAGTGTCCAACGACTACAACTTATCGAAAGTGGCCAAACTCCAGGAAATCGAGGTGCTCAACCTCAACGAGTTAGCGCTGGCGATTCGGGCCAAGTACGCGGCAGGCGACATCCTCAGCATTACCCTGACCAAAGAAGGCAACCAGCCGGGGCAGGGCGTGGGCTATCTCGAGGACGGCACTATGGTGGTGGTGGACGGTGGCCTGGTGATGCGCGGCAAAACCGCTCGAGTGCTGGTGCAAAGCAACATTCAGACCGCGATGGGTCGCATGATTTTTGCCAAGCTCGAGGAGTGATACGGATTCCGAAAATATCCGTATCATTTCGGATATTTTTCGAGGCGGGCAGGCCCCATGGGGTGCCGTTCTGCCCAAGCGGCCCAGCCCGTGAGGTGCTGTAGTTGGGCCAAGACAGACACGGAGCGAGTGGGAAAAACATACGGTTTCCGTGGAGTGGAGTATTGTCGGGTGCTCTTCCCGAGAATACGGAATATAACGGAAACCGTATGAGCGCTCACTCCTGTTTCCTGGGCGGCTCGAGCGCGTCTGGCGCGTATCCCTTTTTAAACTCGGTCATGATGACGTGAAAGTTTTGCGTGCCCACATTGCGAAACGAGTGCAGCGGCAGCGGCCCGGACCACACGGCGCTTCCCGGTTGCGGCGTGGCCTCGAGCCGTGAAGAATCCATCATCACGTTGCGGTGTTCATCAAAACGCTCGAAGTCGCTCCAGCTCAGCACGTACAGATACCCTGGCCAAATGTGGGTGTGAAGCGCGGTTTCCTCGCCGGGACGCAAAATGGTCTCCAGCACCCGAATGTGGTCGTTCTCGAGCAAGACTTTATGGTGCTCTAGCGAGGCGGTCACGGCGTCGAGTGAATCCAGCATGGCTCCCCTTTATCAGCGAGTAAATTGCGAGATAGTTTGAGTGTAGGGGGTCAGAGTCTTGGGTGCGTCTCAATTTTTAATGAGTCCGCGCGCCAATTTAACCTGATTGTGTGTGGGTCCGCTCGAGAATGAGGTCCACCGTTTGCTCGACGCTCAGATGGCTCGAGTCCACCGTACACCAACCCACCCTGGGATGCGTCTGTATTGCGGGGTACAGTTCATAAATGGCCTGCTTGAGTATCACTTTAAAACTTCCCTCGTCTGGGTTGCGCCCGTCCAGCCGAGTGAGCGTAGCCTCGAGATTGGGGTTGAGGACGATGCGGTGAACCGAGGAGCTGAAGGGATAGTGGGCATCGGGGGTGTCACCGTACCAGAAATCGTCAATGGCAACCGCGAACCCTTCCTCGGCGTAGGCTCGAGCCATCCGAGCGGCGGATTCGCGGGCGAGCCACAGTTGTAGTTCTAGCCCCCCGGAGCGTTCGAAGCCCATTTCGCACAAGCCAGACACGACCATGTGACGCAGGTCGTCCACCGGGATGTGCAGCCCACGCTCGAACCTCGAGAGCAGCGCCCTTGACACGGTGCTCTTGCCGCAAGCTGGCGTGCCCATAATCAAAAAGATGGGGTGCATGGCGTCTATCCTAGGGCATTACCCGAGCAGACCAAGACCGCTCGAGCGGCTATGGGGGGTCTTGCTGGTGGCGGTAGGACCTGTGTCTGTTTTTCTCTGTGAGCCAACCCTTTCACACGGGTGTCGCGCCTGCACGGAGGGTGCTCCATCTTGAGCGTTCCCTGCCTTGTGTCCCACAAAGCTGCCCTATACTCGGTTTATCATGGAACTCGCCGTCAATTGGAACCCAGCCCAGATTTTCCCTTCCCTCGAGTCGAGCGAATTCAAGCGTGAATTCGAGGGCGCGGTAGCCGACCTCAAAGCGCTCGAGCGCGACTTTCCGGCGCTCACCGCTCACGGTGCCGACCTCACCGCCTCGCTCGAGACCCTGCTCACCCGCATGAACGCCCTGCTCGAGAAGCAGCGCCTGCTGGTGGGCTACCTGACCCTGTTCATCACCACCGACTCGAGAAACGACGCCGCGCAGGCCAAGATGAGCGAACTCGAGACGCGCCTGTTGCCCTTTTCGATGCTCTACACCCGCTTTGCCGCCTGGGTGGGCAGGCTCGAGCCGTCCGCCCTGAACGCAGCGCTGGAGGCCAATAAACCTGGGGGCAGCGAGGTGGTGCGCTCACACGCCTTTTTCCTGGACAAAACCCGGCTCGAGGCGCAGCACCTGATGTCCGTGGCCGAGGAAGACCTGGCCACCCAGCTCTCGTTATCGGGCGGAAGTGCGTGGTCCAAGCTGCACGGCAATCTGACCAGTCAGATGATGGTGAACGTGAATGGCGAATCGCTCCCCATGACCGCTGTTCGCAATCTGGCTAGGGACGAGGACGAGGCGGTTCGCAAGAGCGCTTACACCGCCGAACTGGATGCCTGGAAGGGCGTCGAGGTGACGCTGGCCGCCGCGCTCAACGGCATCAAAGGTGAGCGCGCCGTCCTCAACGCCCGCCGGGGCTACACCGACAGCCTCGAGCCTGCGCTGCACATGAATAACATGGACTTAGAGACGCTCGAGGCTATGATTGGCGCGGTAGAAGACGCGCTGCCCGACTTCCGGCGCTACTTCAAGGCCAAAGCCCGCTTGCTGGGCAAGGCGGCGCTGCCGTGGTTCGATTTATTCGCGCCGATTGGTGAATCCAAAACCCAGTACGACTATCCGCTGGCCTGCGAGTTCGTGATAAAGCAGTTTGGCAAGTTCTCGAACCGTATGGCCGAGTTTGCGGCCCGTGCGGTGGACGAGGGCTGGATGGACGTGTACCCCAGAGAGGGAAAAATCGGCGGCGCGTTCTGCATGGAACTGCGCGGCGATGAAAGCCGGATTTTGCTCAATCACGACTCGAGCTTGGACAGCGTGATGACCCTGGCGCACGAACTGGGCCACGCCTACCACAACCTCAATTTGGTCATGCGGACCCCCCTCCAGCAGCAAATCCCCATGACCCTGGCCGAAACCGCCAGCACCTTTTGTGAGGCGATACTCTCCAATGCCGCGCTCGAGCAGGCTGAGGGGGCCGAACGTTTGTACATCCTCGAGACCCAGCTTCAGGGCCACGCCCAGATTGTGGTGGACATCCTAAGCCGCTACTACTTCGAGACGGCGGTGTTTGGGCGCAGGGTCGAGCGTGACCTGTCGCCGGACGAGTTTTCAAACCTCATGCTCGAGTGCCAAAAGCGCTCCTACGGCGACAGCCTCGACCCGCAGGCGCTGCACCCTTACATGTGGGCGGTCAAGGGCCACTACTACATGGCGGGCCTGAGCTTTTACAACTTTCCCTACACCTTCGGGGCGCTGTTCAGCCTGGGCCTGTACGCCGAGTACCTGCGCGAGCCGGAGCTGTTCAGGGCCAGATACGACGACCTGCTCTCGAGTACTGGACTCGAGGACGCCGCGCCCCTAGCCGCCCGCTTCGGCATGGACATTCGCTCTAAAAGCTTCTGGAAAAGTTCGCTGGATGTGATTATTTCGAGCATTGACGAGTACGAGAAAATCAGTTTGGGGGGGTGAGGAGTTGGGGTTGCGCTCAAGCGGGAGGGCGTTACCCCCCAGCTCTTTTGCGCTTCGCTGTCTTGGGCAGAGCGGCACTGTCTTGGCCCAACTTCAGCACCTCTCGGGCTGGGCCGCCTACCGGGCCTGCCCGCTCAAAAGAATGTCCCGTGCTTCGCAATCCTTCGGGAACCTGTTCAGGGGGGAGCATTAACACGGTGGAGCGCCAAGCTTTTAATTTCCCCCTGAACAGGGGGAAAACCACCGCAATAGCGCAGCGGGCAGGCCCCACGGGGTGCTGTTCTGCCCAAGACAGCGCTTGCGGTTCAAGGGGGTAACGCCTTCCCGCTTGAGCGCAAAACCCAAAGAACTCGAGAAATTCAAAGCTAGAGCTACAGGCTCCCCTTAAAATTCCGAGGGTGGATTACCTTCGTTTCTTTCAAAACTTTCAAAACTTTCAATTCTATGTTAAACTGACAGGTGGAGGAAACATCATGAAATTATTGGTCACGGGCGGGGCGGGCTTTATCGGCAGCCACATCGTCGAGGGCGCGCTCGAGCAGGGTTGGGAAGTGGCTGTTCTGGACGACCTTTCCAATGGTCGGCGTGAAAATGTGCCCTCGAGCGCCCGGTTTTACGAGGTGGATATTCGGGACGTTTCATCGCTCGAGGCGGCCTTTGCAGATTTCAAACCCGAGGTGGTGAGCCATCAGGCGGCGCAGGCATCGGTGGCGGTGAGCGTGCGCGAACCCGTGCTCGACGCGAGCATCAACGTCATCGGCGGTCTCAACGTGCTCGAGTGTGCTCGTAAACACGGCGTGCAGCGGGTACTGTTCGCCAGCACCGGCGGGGCCATCTACGGCGAGGTGCCCGACGGTCAGAAGGCCAGTCCCGCGTGGCCCGCGCTGCCGCAAAGCCCTTACGCGACCAGCAAGCTGGCCTTCGAGAAGTTTCTGGCCACCTACCACATCCAGTACGGCCTGGAGGCCAGCATTTTGCGCTACGCCAACGTGTACGGCCCGCGCCAGGACCCGCACGGCGAGGCGGGCGTGGTGGCCATCTTTGCGCGGCGCTTGCTCGAGGGTCATCCCATCCGGGTCTACGCCCGCAAGCTCGAGGGCGACGCGGGCTGCGTGCGCGACTACGTTTACGTGTCCGACGTGGTGCGGGCCAACCTGGCGGCGGCTCGAGGGGAACTCAATATTGGTACGCTCAACATCGGCACCGGGGTGGCCACTTCCACGCTCGAGATTGCCAAATCGCTCGAGCGCTTTCTGGGAGTCGCAGGCGACCTGAGCTACGGTCCGCAGCGCCCCGGCGACGTGGAATACTCGGTGCTCGACGAATCGGATTACGTGCGGCTTTTGGGTCCGCTCACCCCGCTCGAGACTGGACTCGAGCAGACCGCACAGTGGTTTGGGGCGCACGGCTGAACCACGCAAGGACTTACACACCTTACACAACACCCACACTCGAGCTGTGCTAAACTCCTGCCAGTGAGCGCGGGAGTGCGCTCGAGGAGGAAAGGCCAGGGATTTTGTAGGTCAAGAGGGCAGCGCAAGGTCTGAAAAAATGGCAAAGCTGTTTTTCCAGAAGACGAGGTGGCGGTGAGCGAGTTTCTGCGGATGCCGTCAGGGTGGAGAAACGCACCCTTCCCCGCTCGAGCAGGTCTCGAGCAAGTTCGGTTATAAGCGACGTGGCGACGCGACGATAAGGCCGCACACGGTTTTAAATAAGGGGTCAGGCCGACCCGCAAAGACTTTTGAATTAGACAAGGGCTTAGGTTCGAGTGGAACAGGACATGAATTGAGTGTCCTGCTCGTGACTGTTGAGGAACTCGAGCGTGGAGTCTCGAGCGCTGTTTTCTATGCACCATAAAAGGTTTTGAAGGAGTTTTAAATGTGTGGAATCGTGGGTTACGTGGGCTACCGGAGCGCCCAGGACGTGCTGCTCGGTGGACTTTCCCGCCTCGAGTACCGGGGTTACGACAGCGCTGGAATCGCGGTCAAGTCGCTCTCGGGCGCGGCTTCCTCAGCCATTGAGGTGAGCAAGAAAGCGGGCAAACTCGCCGTTCTCGCTCGTGAACTCGAGGACTCGCCCTTAAAGGGCTGCATCGGCATCGGGCACACCCGCTGGGCCACCCACGGGCTGCCCAACGACGCCAACGCGCACCCGCACGCCACCGAGGATGGGCGGTTGGTCATCATTCACAACGGCATCATCGAGAACTATCTGAGCCTGAAAGAGGGACTGTTAGCTCGAGGTCACGTTTTTCGCAGTGAAACGGATAGTGAGGTGCTGGCCCACCTCATCGAGGAAACGTACCGGGGCGACTTGGAAAAGGCGGTGCGGGACGCGCTTTCACAGGTGCGCGGCGCTTACGGCATCGTGGTGACGCACGCCGACCATGACATCATCGTGGCGGCCCGCACGGTGAGTCCGCTGGTGATGGGCATCGGTGAGGGTGAGATGTTTTTAGGGTCCGACGTGCCCGCGCTGCTGCCCTACACCCGCAACATGGTCTTCTTACACGACGGCGACATGGCGGTGCTCTCGCAAGACGGCTACCACATCACCAATTTAGCGGGTGTGGAGCAGGCTCGAGAAGTGACCTACATTGACTGGGACGCCGAGGCTGCCGAGAAGGGCGGGTTCGACACCTTTATGCTCAAGGAGATTTACGAGCAGCCCACCGCGCTCACCAACACCTTGATGGGCAGGTTGCACGATGAAACCGGGGAAGTGGTGCTGGACATCGCGCTCGAGCCAGCCAGTTTCGAGCGCATTCACATCGTGGCCTGCGGAACGGCTTTTTACGCCGGACTGGTGGGCGAGTACCTGATTGAACAGCTCGCCAGGGTCCCCGTCGAGGTGGATGTCGCCAGCGAGTACCGCTACCGCGAACCGCTGGTGGACGATAAAACCCTGGTGATTGTGGTCTCGCAGTCGGGCGAAACCATCGACACGCTCGAGGCGCTGCGCGAGGCCAAAAAGTCGGGGGCCAAAACGCTGGGGGTCATCAACGCCAAAGGCTCGAGCATGACCCGCGAGGTGGACGACGTGCTCTACATTCACGCGGGGCCGGAAATCGGGGTGGCCAGCACTAAAGCCTACACCGCGATGGTGAGCGCCATGCTGCTGCTCGCGCTGTGGCTGGGCCGCGCCAGGGGCACGCTGGACGCTTTGAAGGGCGCGGAGCTGCTGCGCGGGGTGCGCGAACTGCCGCGCTTGGTCGAGGAGTCCTTGAGCCTCGAGCGGGTTGCTCACATCAAGCGGGTGGCCGAGAAGTATAAAGACGCCCGCGACTACCTGTTTCTGGGGCGCGGGGTCAACGCGCCCACCGCGCTCGAGGGGGCACTCAAGCTCAAGGAAATTTCGTACATTCACGCCGAGGGTTACGCCAGCGGTGAGATGAAGCACGGCCCTATCGCGCTTATTGACTCGAGCCTGCCGGTGGTGGTGGTGGCCACCGAGTCCAGGTTGCTCGAGAAGACGGTGAGCGCCATTCAGGAGGTCAAAGCGCGCTCGGGCCGGGTGATTGCGCTGGTCACGGACGGTGACTCTATGGCCTCGAGACATGCCGACGACCTGATTTCGGTGCCCAGGGCGCACGAGATGGTTTCCCCAATTGTCAATGTAGTAGCGCTGCAACTGCTGGCTTATTACACGGCAACGGCCCTCGAGCGCGATGTGGACAAGCCGCGCAACCTGGCCAAGAGCGTGACCGTGGAGTAAGGGAAAGAATTGTGCTCGAGCGCTCGAAGTGAATCGGCCCTCCGAAAGTGAATATTCGGGGGCTAATTTTCGTGGGTTGCTTGAGACCGCTTTCTCGAGCAATCGGGTTTAAAACGACTCCCGTTTCAGCAAGGTGACAGGGTTTCTAGGGTTTCTGGAGTGGGCTGAACCTCGAGCAAAGCGGCATCGCTGCTGGGGGAATTCTCAGGCAGGTGGGCCAGCCCCCAGGCGTTGATGGCGTCAATGACGCTCTCGAGTTCGCGTCCGGCGGGGGTCAGGCTGTAGATGCTGCGGGCCAGTTTGGCGCTTGCCCCCGTGTCCACCGTTTTGCTGATGATGCCCAAAGTCTCGAGGTTCTCGAGCCGCTGGGTGAGGGTGGCGCTGTTGCAGCCACCGACCAAGCGGGACAATTCGTTGAAGCCACAGTCGCCGCTTAGCAGGGTTTGCACGATGAACATGACCCATTTTTCTTGCAGCAACTCGATAGCCCGGTGTGCTGGGCAAAGGGTAGAGCGCTGATTCATGACTCGAGCTTACTATAATTACAAGCTAAAGGCTAGCATCGGATACACTACTTTACTTTCCAAAGCAGTTGTTGTAGCATCTCGATATGTCAAACTCAACCGTTGAACTTCCCGCCCGCAGCACCACCCAGCTCACCGTCACCGAAGCCATCCTGTCCCGCGTCAGCATTCGCAAGTTTATGCAGGAGCCGATAAACCAGGATGACCTGCGCGAAATCCTCGAGCTGGCCAGTGACGCCCCCAGCGCCTGGAACGCCCAGACCTGGCGCTTTGCGGTGGTGCAGGATAGCGCCGTCAAGGCCAAGTTACAGGAAGCTGCCTACGGTCAGGCCCAGATTGGCAGCGCTCCCACCGTCATCGTGGTTTACAGCGACATGGAAGACACCCTGAACACCGTTGAAGAAACCGCACACCCCGGCATGGGCGACGATGCCCAGGCCAAGCAGCGCCAGACCTTCGACAATGCCTTCGGCGGTCAGGACGTGGCCCAGCGCGGTCAGTGGGGCCTGTCTCAGGCCAACATCGCTTTCGGCTTCCTGATGCTGGCCGCAAGGGGCAAGGGTTACGACACCGTGCCGATGCTGGGCTTCAATCCCCAAGCTGTGCGCGACCTGCTGGGCCTGCCCGAGCACGTTCAGTTCGCGGGTCTGCTGCCCATCGGCAAGCGCGCCGAGGAAGGCTTTCCCAAGCACCGTCACAACGTGGACCGCGTGACCAAGTTTTTCTAAAGCGAGTAGGCCCTCGAGCCGTGGCTGAGGGTGAATTTTGAAAAGGAAAGGAAGCTCAAATCGAGCTTCCTTTCTGCCATTTCCTCGAGCGCTCAGAGGGTGTAGGTTTTTCCCGGCTCGAGCACGGAGGGAAGCAGCGTGGGGGGCAAGTCGGTGAATTCTCCAAATTGACCGAACGCCGTTTCGTTATAGAGACCGAAATACAGGCCCTGGGTGTCCTCGAGTTCGGGTTGCCCAGTGGTGCCCACCCTAACCGGAGGCAGTAAGCCGGAGAGCTGCCCTACCGGACCCGCCGGAATGATGAGTTCAAAGCGTCCATCTGGACCGACCTGCACCGCTCGAGTAGAGAAATCGAGTCGGGGGGCCTGAAGCGTGAGACCTTGACCCCGTTTTGTACCCACCAAGTATCCGGTCTGCTCGGGTGGTAGAGCGTTTTGCAACCGCCCCACCACCAGCACGCGCCCCGCCCATTCGAGACGCGTGCCCACGATTCGCACCCGCTCCGCTTCACGAGCTGGAACTTGCAGGGGAGTGTTACGGCCCTGGGTGAGCAGGCCGGAAGCCACGGCCAGTTGGATGAAGAAGCGCTCGGAGTACAGCACGGCAAAGTCGCTCTGACCAGGGTAAGGATTAAAGACCAATTGAGCCGCGCCCACCCTAACCTCGAGCGCCTTCCAGCCCGCCACCTGAACCGGATAATTTTTGCTGCGAGCCACCCGCACCAGATAATCGAGCGAGGTTTGGGGAACGTCGTCGAACACGTAGGGAGCGCTGTCGCTTTCCACAACCTGCGTTTGTGCTTCGGGAGGCAAAAGTTTGAGTAGCTCAGCCCGCCGTGGGTCGGTTCTCAGCTCGTGAGTGCTGAGGCCAATACCCTGTTGCTCGAGCGCCCGAAGCAGGGTGTCTTCGGGCACGAACACCTCTCCAGTTTGAACGCTCAGCGGGGTGGTCGTGGCCAGAACCGATTTAGCGGCAGAGGGAAGGGTCAGCAGTAGGGTCGCCCCAACCGCACCTAAAACGCTAAGCTTCACCGCTCGAGGCCACACATACGTTTTAGCCATACCCACACTCACCTCTCTGGGGTCGCCCAACTGCTCGAGCGCCCTGTTCACTGCCTGAGTTTCGGAGAGTCCAAAAGCTCGAGAAACCCGCACCCGCTCGAGAATGTCCTGCTCGAGTTCATTCCACACATCTTTTCGTGCTGTACCGTACAAACCGCGTGTGGCTCGCCTTAAATAACGCTCGAGTTCGCGTTTCATTTCGCACTTCCCAGTTTTTGTACTATCCCCAGGGCCTGTACCGCGCCCACGAACTCACCAAACGCCCTGCGCTTGCGCTCGAGTTCGTGGGTTCCCTCCTCGGTGAGACGGTAAAACTTGCGCGGCGCGCCACCCACGCTCGAGGGCTGGTACTCGACCTCGAGCATCCCAGCGGCGGTCAGGCGGTGCAGCGCCGGGTAAAGGCTGCCCTCTCGCAAATCGAAGTAGCCCCCGGTGCGGCTCTGCATCTCGCCAATGATGCGTAGCCCGTACATTGGCCCTTCCGAAAGCACGCTGAGCACGATTAAATCCAGGTTTCCCTTGAGCAGATTCGGGTCCATCGCCATTGAATGCCTCCCTCGAGTAGCTTTATAGTTTAACTAGGTAAAGTTTAGGCGGCTCGAGCGGGATTGTCAAGTCCCTAGCTTTCCTATAAACCTCAAAAACCTGGCCTCGAGAGTAACTTTTGGGCCTCCCTCGAGCGTGGACCAATGCCCGTGCTCGAGTCGCTACACTGATTTTATGACGCCGCAGCAACTCTCGAGCTATTTGAGCCGCTTAGTGACCCAGGATGTGCGCCTGTCGCTGATGCTGTGGGGACCGCCCGGTGTGGGCAAGTCGAGTATCGTGGCCCGGACCGCGCGGGAGCACGGTCTCGAGTTCATAGACGTGCGTCTGTCGCAGCTCGCGCCCACCGATTTGCGCGGCCTGCCGGTGGCCGAAAACGGGGTCTCGAGCTGGTATCCGCCCGAGTTTTTGCCGACCACAGGCCGGGGAATCCTGTTTCTGGACGAACTCAACATGGCCCCGCCGACCATGCAGGGCGTGGCGCAGCAGCTCATTTTGGACCGCAAGGTCGGCTCGTACCGCGTGCCGGACGGCTGGTTCATCTGGGCGGCGGGTAACCGCAAGGAGGACCGCGCCAGCGTGTTCGACATGCCCACGCCGCTGGCCAACCGCTTCATTCACCTGAGCGTGGAAAGCGACCTCGAGAGCTTCAAAAGCTACGCGCTCGAGACAGGCATCAGTGAGCGCATCCTGGCCTTTTT
>Ga0123339_10002485_pt1 | contig 12459 bp, 35 predicted proteins | sample lystaG_FD_89956 | JGI IMG/M metagenome (GOLD analysis project Ga0123339, IMG submission 89956) | Glacier valley bacterial and archeal communities from Borup Fiord, Nunavut, Canada, to study Microbial Dark Matter (Phase II) -... | ecosystem: Environmental > Aquatic > Freshwater > Ice > Glacier ... | reverse complement strand
TATGTAACTTGTTCCCCAACTCTGAGGAATTGTATTTACTATGTGACTTTCAAATATGTTTCTTTCACCGTCTTCCAATGCTTTTCTAAATTCTTTAGACATATTTTTAGTAGGTGTTATAATATCCCCTGTTTGAGCTTCAACCATGTCATGTTTTTGAGCTAGGAACATAACTCTTTCCATGTTCACATCTTTATGCTCATCAAATTTATATTTTTCCCATAGCGCTAATCCGTGTGCTATTTCTACTACGAACCAACTATGTTCTGCTACTGACCTTTTTCTTATCATTATCTTTGTTGGATAACGTTTTATTTCCATTAATCTACGTACTTCTTTTAAGTATTCTCCAAACATCTAGTTTCTCCTCTATATTTTAATTAACGTGCAAACAAGGTATTAAATCTAATTCTATGTATATTTCTTCTCCAGTTCCGTCTTCTATTATTATACCTTCCCAATAATCATCTTCTATTTCTATTAGTCCTACGTAAATACCATTTATTACTTTAGTATACCCTCTTCTTTTAAGTTCATAGAATGCTGTCCAATATATTTCTAATTCCTCATTTGTGTTATGAAACTCTGTACCATTTTCAAATTTAGTATTATATAATGAAATCATTCTTCTGTTATTCATAATGTATCTCTTCCTATGTATTTTATTCTAAGTCTTCCAAATCATCTAATTTGTCCCAATTATAATAGTCTAAATTCTGGGCACCATCGAAGTCAAAATCTATTTCTTTGTCTTCATAATAATATCCTTTGTCTGTGTCTATTTTTTCTGTTTTTGATAATGTTATATACATTTCTGGATTTCCGAAGTAAAAACTAATACTGAATGTATCTATCTTTTTCACTATTTTATTTACAATAGGGTTAAATTTCTTAATCGTTTCCACTATGTACTGTAAGTAATCTCTACTAGTATACATCGTATCTGTCATATCACTGAATAATGTTTTTAAATCTTCTACTGCTTCTTCTCTACTATTATAATAAAATTTATGTTCGCTATCATAATCATTGTATAATGAAGTACTGTATCCAAAATCACCATCTGTATCTATATATAATTTTAGTTTATACATATCTTTAACCCTCCGTTAAATTTATTGTTGTATTAAAAGGATAATTTTCCCCACAAACTTTATTTCTACCATTCCAATATATCCTGATGTCGTCTTTTATCATTTTACTATGTAATAATTTGTCTAAACCTAATATAAACCCTCTCAAACTACTTACATATTTATGTATTTCTCTGTTTATGTAACTACCACAATCTATAAATTCTTTGCTTATTTCTATATCAACATCTATAAAATAATTTCCCTGCTGTGTTACAACTAATTCCTCGTTTAATCCTTTAAATAATATAGTATCATCTCCTATATATCTATAGAACTCATACCCACTGTCTTCAATATAATTCTTAAGTTCTACCATATCCCTACAGTATGGCGTTACCATTGCACCTATCTCTATAGTAAATTTCATGTTATCTCCCCTACTTACAATATTTTTCTTTGAATCTTGCATATGCTCTGTCTACGTCCTCAACGTATTCATCATTCTCCTCATCATAATAGGCATAATAATACATATCTTCTATTTCTTTATCTATTTCTATTATTTTCCAGAAGTTTAGTTTACAACAATCTCTTTCAATCTTCCTGTCAAAATCTTTTATATGTTCTCCTGTATATTCATCTACATCACACTCATTTTGACATGATGGTTCATCTTCATAAGTTGCCCCATAGTCAGAATCTCCAACTTCTTGACAATAGTATAAATTACACATTTCACAGTTTCTGATTATATTCATATGCTACCTCACTAATTTTAACATTGTCTGTACCATATTGTCTGCTGTTTTATTTTTTAAGCTTATTTTTATGCTATCGTCTTCTGCATATATTAATTCTAATTTGTCATTATTTTCAAGTACTATGTAATCTTCTTGTGAATCAAATGCAAAGAATCTTTCTTCATCTTTACTCAAATCTTTATTTAGTTCATTTTTCAATAATTCTAAATCTATTTCATAATCTGTTTCACTTTGCATTAAACCCAGTTCCCCACATTCTTTGTAAACTTTCTCTAACTCTTCTTTTATACTCTTTCCTTCTGCATCTTCGTAAATCTTTAATACTTCTTCTATACCTTTAATACTAGTTATTATAGTTTTAATATAGTATATTTTTCCTGTGTCTAAGTCTGCTACTGCAGAACCTAGTAACCCACCCCAGTTACTTCCGTGTCTTGTTATTATTAGTTTCATTCTTTTACTCCTTTAGACTATATAAATAATGCATTTCATAATTTTACTCTTCTATAAGTTTCCTAATTCTTTTAATAGTTCTTCTTTCATATTTACTAGCCCTGCTAATACCAACTCTCTAAAATACTTTGAGAATTCATCTTTGTTTATGCCTATAACTTCAGGACTAATTGGTTTATTTACTTCTATTAACTCTTCTTCGTAAGATGGTGAAAATGGTTTAACCCCCAATGTTGGGTATGACATAGTTATATCTACAATCTCACTTCCAAATTGATTCAACAATTCTACTGTTCTATCAATTTCATTTACTGAGTTTTTAATTTTCTCTGCTTTCTCTAATTTAAGTTTTAAATCATATATTTCATCTAATTTCATAGTCCCCTCCTAATTTATCCTTTAACTATACCAAATGTGCACCCATCAAATTTAGAGTCTATATTTTCTATACAATGTTTATGACAATAATATGTATTTTCGCTTTCTAACTCTTCTAATTCTAATATTTAACATTTATTACAGTTTATTAAATATTGCTGATTTTCAAGTGCATTTATTGCTTCACCGCAACTTTCAACTCTTACAACAGTCAAACATTTTTTAAGTACAGCATTTTTATAGTTTGTTAGTTCTCTCAATGCTACTTCTTTATTGCTCACTGTATACCTCCGTAAACATTCTTCTCTGTTTTAAATTTCTATCTAACTCTATTGTGTAATAATCGCCGTCTTCATCTGTAATTTTAAATTCTGTAGGTGATTTATCTAATATCCTGTAGTATAATGCCCTTGCTTCGTAAACTTTATCTAACTTGAATTTTCCATACTTATTTGTTATACATTTAAAATATTTTCTAGTTTCTTCCACAAATTTCTCCTTTATTTTATGTGTACCAAACATGTTTAAGTTTACTATCAAATACTAGCACACCTAAACATTCGTCATTATGATTGTCTGCTGAATAATATTCTTTTGCATTATCTATTCCAAATTTACCTTCTTCTTCATTACCTAATAAATACATATATGAATTATAGTCTTCATTACATTTTTCGTAAACTATATTACACTCATCTATATCTAATGGTAATTTGTAATAATTATTATTGTAACAAGATATGTTTTTTAAATGTTCGCAATTTCCTATATCTATTCTTAATATCATTTCTTGCCTCTTATTTTGTATTATTAGTTTTATCTGTTACTATATGGTCATACTTTTCTAATCTCTTTTTATGAAGTTCCATTTTCTCTTTGTCTGGCTTCAAATTTAAGAATTCTTCAACCTTGTCTGCCCTTATAATTGGAGGTGTACCATATGTAACTGCACATACGTTTTCTTTTACGTGACTTTCTTTTTTTTATTCATCTGATTTTGTCTCTATTTTTAATTTCACATAGTTACTAGTATACACTTTTAACTACTGTCTTGCTTTTGTATAACTACTGTTTATTTAAATCCCCAAACATTCTCTGGTGTCCAGTGTCTGTTGTCTGATAAGTCATAATCTTCTGATTTTATTACACCTGCTGTACTATTTCCTGCAGGCATTACTCCTAATAAATCTTGCATACCCTTACCACATTCTTTGCAATATCCGTACTCAGTTCCAAACCAACCGTTGAACTCAACTTCTCCTCCACAATCACAGTGTACATTGTCGTATCTATTTTCGTTTGTCTCATAAACCCAATTTAATTCGTCTAAACATTCTTTTATTGTTAATATCTTAAAGTTTGGAAAATCATCTTGTAATTTTTTCATTTTTATTCTCCTATTCTAGTTCTATACCGTTTATATATAATACTATATCTTTAGGGTCGTAATTATACCCTAAGAAATCACTTAAATATGCTATGTCATTACTAGATATATCTGTATTAGATGTAACAGGTGTATGTACTGCTACTTTTAATTCATTGTTTATCCACGTTGACTATAACTTATGTATTTCCGTAAACCCTACTTTTACTTCTCTATTATCCTCTAAGAACTGTAATTTTGTCATTCTTTCATCCTCCTTAATTATATGTCTTCATCTTCATTATCTTGTTCTCTGTCTGTCCCTGCTTGTTGTTCAGGTGTACATGGATTATCTTTTCTCTCCTCTAATAGTTGAAAATAATTATCACCTTGTGATTTTCCATTCTTCCTTGATAACATATATGCATCAGCCCAACATTTTTCACATACTCCCATATAATTTACCTCTCTTTATTTAATTATTGGTATTATACAAATTAATTTATTTCACTTTTGTTATAGTTACTAGTATATACTTTTAATCACTGACTTAATTTTGTTTGTATAACAGTTTTATTCATTCAACCAATAAGATGTTAAATCATCTTTTACTATATAGTCTCTAAAATATCCTGCTACAAACCCTTCTTCTGTTACTCTACTTTTATCTAGCTTTATATCATTTCTTTTACAGTATTCATAAATATCTTTTACTGTATATATTGGTGTACTTCTAATTAATTCTGATACTTCAAAATCACAGTTGAAACAATAACTATCTAATTCAATATCTAACCCGTTTCCATATCCGTAATCAGGTGAGTCTTCTTCCATTATTATTTCACATTCAAACCCGTCTGTATACATAACATTGTTTATTCTATTATACTTTGCCAATTTCTTGTACCTCCTATATTATATTTGACATTCTCTCTTCTTCATAATTTTTTAGTTTTCTTTATTTTTATTGTATCATTATTATTCCGTTTTCTATTTTAAGTTCTACTATTTCATAATCCCCTAAATTGTATCTGTCCAAATCATCATCTACTTTACATTCCACACCTAGTTCATAACATATGTTGCTTACTAACTTTGCATATGATTTACATATCTCATCTTTGTTACTCATAAACCATTCTATGTTATAATCTAATTTTTCACAAGTATATTCTACTATGTTATTTATCTCTTTCCAAGCTTCCCCAAGTCCATCTTCATATTTCATATAAAGGTGTCCACCATAACTTTTTATTACTTTAATCATTTTCTTCAGTGTTTCTATGTTTGCTAAGTCTTTATTGAAATATATTCTTGAGTATTTCTCATCAAAGAATGAATCTAAATTTACTTGTATATCTTCTTTTCTCAAGTCTTCTACTAAGTTATTGTATAATATTTTATCACAGTGAAAATCCATGTTTCCTGCCCATAATTCAGGTGTTATCTCTAAACTCCATAGTTCAAATTCTAAGTTCATGCCTATACCCCTCAATTTTAAATTTTAAATTTTTTAACTAACCTTTTAACTAACTTTATTATAACAAATAATAAACAAAATGTCAAGACAATTATTAATAATTTTAAAAATTCTGTCTTAACATTTTAGTATTCTATTTTATTGTATTTTTTCATTTTTAGTATTAAATTCCTTTTTATTATTAGGATGTATAATCTACTTTTAAAAGTTTTCCTATTCTATTACCATACTCAGTTAAGTATTTTAAAATTAAATCACAGTCTTCTTCTGATATACTGTCATCGTCACTAATTCTGTAATATGCTGTTCCTACACTTATTGCCATTGTTTCAAGTGCTATCTGCTTTGCCTTAGTTTTAGTCATTGCTATCTCCCTTAATTCTTTTATAGCATTATATATTCGTCTGTAACTCTCTCAAAACATGCAACTACATCATTTTTTTCAATGTCATCATAATATTCCTGCTTTAATACTTCTTCACCAACACTATCTTTAAATCTCATATCATAATAACCATTGTCATTAGCCTTTACCATAAAGCTGTTATAAATTCCACCTAAAAATACAAATTCCAGTGTTCTCTCATCATTGTCACATATGAAATTTGTGGCACTAATTGAATCAATTAAGTTTTGTTTACCTCCGAAAATTTCAAACAATCCCTGTACTTCTCTATTAATTGAGTACCCCATTTGTTTTTTCCTGTGTGTCTATTTTTTCAATATGTGATATTACCTGCATTTATTTTTCTTCGAAGTCTAATATTTCTTCTATGTCTTCTATATCTTCTATTTCCATGTTACCTTGTATATCTTCATTTACCCATACTGTTGCTATACAGGTCATTTCCACTTTTATTTTCTTTTTCATACTGCTACCCTCCGTAAATTTCTACTTAGTTCAACATATCTCTAAATCCTTCTAACCACTTCTCTGCTTCTTTACCCATCTTCCGCATTGAATATTCATGTCTATCTTTATCTTTCTCTGTGTTTATTAATTCAACTAACAACGCTTCACATAATTCTCCGTAATTGCTAATGTTCTTGAATCTCTCATTGTCTACGTTAGTATCTCCATATGGAGTTATACTTCCAAGTCCCTTTAAAATAAAATCTATATCCATTTTTTACCTCCCATATCTATTCTTAAGTTCTGTCACTATATCACTAGTTATATCAAATAACTCTTGACTTGTTAACATTATTTTATCTTTTTCGCTATAATAGTTATAATCGTCTATTATTGCCCTAACAAATTCAATCTGCTCTTTTCTGCTTTCTTTTAAGAACATTTCAACATTTTCTTTCTCTGTTTCTCTTTGATATGTTTCACCTAATATTGTTCCTACTAAATCACCTAGTATATCTTTTGTCAAATTGTTCATATTTAATACTTTCGCTTATTTTACTATCCTTTTTGTTATATTTTAAAATTGAAGATATTCACGAATTATCCTTCTTTCTTCATCATTAGTAAAAAGTTTATCAGCTACTACAAAAACTTTGTCTATTATTTTTTCTATTTCTTCTACTCTTACTATGGTTTCATACATTGGATAATACCCATAGTTTAATCTAAATCTTTTTATATCTTTATTTTCCCCCAATCTTTTTATTATTTCCTCAGTTATTATTTTTATCATTTCTTCACTATCACAATATTCTTTACTTATTTCAATAATTATATTATTAATATAATTTAGTTCATCCAATCTTGCTAAGCATTCACTCTCTGAATAATTTCCAGATTCTAATTTTGTATTTACTAAATCTTTAGCTTCTTCTATCTTCTTCAATACTTCTGCAATCATTTGGTTTTCTCCATCGTTATTGATATTTAGTCTACATAATAATCTGTATCTATTCTATGATGAAAGAAATCTCCGTCTCCTCCACTATCCAATCTTACTTTATAATCATAATCAGTATGCTCTAATACAATTAAAGTACCATCTTCTATAAATATGTTTCTACCCTCTAATTCAGAACATTTTGATATAAATATTTCCATGCTTTCAATGTTATCATAACTCTCTTTTGTTTCAAAATGATATGACATACCTACATTTTCAAATACGTCTGTTATCGAAACATTTAACATATTATTTACCTCCGTAAATATTAAATTTTAATTTGCTTTCTCTATTTCATACTCAAAAAATGGAATGCTGTCTTTTATTCCAGTGTCATCTAATACATACAAATATTTTTCTTCCCCGTTAGTTTTATTACTTGCTACTGACTTTCTTATTACTTTTCTTTTCTTACCTCTGTACTCTTTATATATACTTAAGTAGCTATCTTTTACTTTTACTGAGTCTCCTATTTTGAACATTTTTATCCCCCTTGTTATCTATATCTTATTCTAATCCTCTAAATTCATTGTAGTATTCTGCAAACATTGTATTATTTATAAATGCATCAAATTCTACTTGTTCTAGTTTTCCTGTGTATTTTTCTATTTCATCTATTTCGTTCTCTGTTAAATCTACACTTTTAAAAGTTTTACTTTCATTATACAAGTATCCTTTAAATACTTCTGTAGGCCCTTCATAAGAGTGCACAAGTATTATTATAGGTTCATATTTATCATTTTCTACAAACTGATATATGTGTGCAGTCAGATGTATTTCTCCTAGATTCTTGTAACCTTTTATATCTGCGTATTTAATCATGTTTACCCCCTAATTTATTACATCATTTTTACCAATTCTATTAATAATGCTGTAACACATACTGGTGTTATTGCTTTCCAGTCTAGTTCTAAATTAAATTCGAAAAACACCAAATTTAAGTGTATCTTCATAAAAGTCTCTCCTATTGTTTAATGCCTGTCTCTTTCGTAAACTGCCAATCTATCACATCGTTCATTATAATGATGTCCATTGTGACCTTTAACATGTACAAATTCAACATTATGTATTTCCATTGCATCCAGTAATATTTCCCATAAATCCCTGTTTAGTACAGGTTTACCATCTGACTTCTTCCAGTTCTTTTTCATCCAGTTGTTAATCCAACCTTTATTAAATGTATTACAAACATATTCTGAATCTGTTGTAATAACTACGTCTGAAGGTTGCCCCAAATGTTCTAATCCAACTATTATTCCCATAATTTCCATTCTGTTATTGGTAGTCATTCCTTCCCCACCGCTTAACTCTTCTTCGTAATTATCCTCGTAAACTACAATTGCTCCGTATCCTCCAGGTCCTGGATTACCACTACAAGCCCCATCTGTATATATGTATATTTTTTCCATAAGTTCTCTCTTTTCTATTTTATTCTTCTATAACTATAGAATCGTCTTCTATTTCATGCTGTCCCACTAAATTTTTATATTTGTCATATTGTTTTACAAATGAATGTCTTGTTCCGTCAGGTTCAAATGCTGCTGCATATCTTCCTGTTACCCATTCTCCTGTACTAATTGATGTTCCAGATACTATTTTATCTCCTATTGGTTTATACATAGCTTTACCTCCTTAAATTTTATTTGTTATTCCCAATACTTTTGAGGAAGTTCAATTACCTTAAATGAATAACCTCTTCCATATGCTAAATTATATTCACCTAGTAAATATTCTTTTTCTGTTCTATCTTTTGCATAATCACAATGTTCATATGGTTCATTACTGTATTTACTTAGTATTTGATACCTGTAACCTTGCATAGGTTCGTATGCTGCTGGATAACTCATGTTAAAATACCTCCTATAGTCATATTAAAATTGTTCTTCGTTTAAATTGTCTTCAAGAATGCTTTCAATATCTTCAAAATTCATTTCATTGAATATTTGTAAATCTTTTACGAAATCTTCATAACTAGTATTATCAATGAATTCTTTTCTCATTGCCTCAACTGTCATTCTTAATTCATTTAACATTCTGAATTGTTTTTCACTTAATTCACTTAATTTCATTTTGTTCCTCCTCCTCTTTAATTATATCTAATAATTTATCTATGTCTATCTTTTTATCATCTAGGTGTATTAGATACCATTCTTTTTCTATATTCTTTATTTCCATTTCCACTATATTTGTATGATATTCTTTTCCATTAATGTCTATACCGTGCCTTATCTGTAAATGTAAAACCATTTCTAGTATTTCTTTATTATTCTTTTCCACATAATCTTTGTATTCTTTATATATTTCATCTGCTTCACTCATTATTTTTCTACATTCTATATCTGTAAAACTACATTTAAATACAAATTCTTTCGTATTAGCTATTTTATTTGATTATCTTCTACTACATCTTATTTTAGAACTATCAAACATCTTAGTTCTCCCCTCTAGCTATTTCCATTAGTTTATCTGTATTGAATGCATGTACATTAACTGAGTATAAATATTCTTCTCCGTCAATATCTGTTATTTGTATATCTAATAAAAGTCTGCCGTCCCTTATATCATACATATGTAAATTCATCATTTTTATTTCTTTGTTACAATCTTTAACATATTGATTTAATATCATAGTATTTTTTCTACTGTTAAAACATTCTTTAATTATTTCTCTACATTCTACATCCGTAAATTCACAGTTAAATGAATATTGACCATATTTTTCTATGTTGCTATTTTTAGAATGTGCACTTCTTAAAGTACACCTAATTTTAGAATAATCTATCATTTACTTTCCTCAAACCCGAACGTTTATTTTTTATTCAATCTCGTAGCTTTCCAGTAGTTCTTCATTTTATAATTTTTATCTTTTGTTACATCTATTCGTAAATATTCTGTTTGCTCAAAGTTCTTCTGTTTTTCTAAAGTTTTAAACTCTATCTCTGCATACATAAACTCAGTTGAAGTGCCTTTATCCACCACACTAACTTCTAATACTAAATTGTCGTTCAACTTGTATTTCTTATAATCCTTAGTTATAAACTCATACTCTATCATTTCCTTAAGTTCGTAATAATCTTTCTCCAGTATTGGTATTTCTACTTCATCTCTTAAAATATCTCCATCACTTTTAAATGTGATTTTATAGCTTGTCTCACCTGTATTTTTATTTACTTTCTTTCTTATCCTAGTTTCTATGTTCAAACTTGTGTATCCCTGTTCTACATCATATTCTCCCAGTAATTCTAAATTTTCTGGAAAATCTTTCACTAAGAATTTTGATTCTATTTCTTTCCCCACTTTGTCCTCCGTAAATTTCTCTTTATCATCTAATTCTTTGAAATGAGTCTATACTATATTTAATTCTTTCTTCTAATTCATCTCGTTCAATATTTCTCTCTAAATATTCTGCCATGTCGTAAATCATAAATTCTAATGTTTTGACTATAGTGCTGTCATACTTGCTTAATAATTTGTCTACACTTTTATCCATTAATGTTTCCTCCTTAACGACTAGTTCTTGTTTCAACTATTTGATATCTGAACTTTATTAGTCTATTTTCATAAATATAAACTGTTACTATATCATAAATTTCATTTAAATCCCAGCTTTCCCACTCTGCACTAACGTCTACAATTTTATCAACTTCTATATAACTATTGCCAGTCTCTAAACATTCAGCTACAGCTTCTTGTATTGCTTCACTTAGTTTATTCATAAGTTTCCTCCAAGCTATCTTCTATTTGGTGTCTTTCTTCACAATCACTGTTCATTGTATCAGGACAATAATAATTACATTTACTATAATCCTCACAATCCTTGCAGCATATGTACTCGTTCTTTACTTGGCATTTTGCTGTACAATCATATTTTTTACTATCCATTATTTATACCTCTAAGTTTAAATTTGAAATCCTTCTGTATATTTTGTTGTCAATGGTCTGTAATTTTTACTTGCTATTTTACCGCACTTCTTACATACCATATTAGGTATTACGTTGTCATGGAAATTGCTATCATCATATCCGTTACCTTTTTCTTCGTGTCCACAATGTTCACATACATAAATTGCTTGAAAATCTCTTCTGTTTTGACTTATAATTTCTTTTATTCTCATTGCATACCTCCAATTAAATTATTTAATTTTATATTTGGTTTATAATTCCGTCCAATATTTCATTTGCCATAAAATCACCTAAATAAGTTCTTTTTGCATCATAATCATAAACAGATACAAAATCCAACTGTATGTAGCCATCTTTATGGTCTATAATACACACAGTAATGCTTCCCAATACTGCTAATACCTGTCTTTCATTAAAATTTGTTTTATTACAATCTTCATATACTGTATAATTACGTTTCTTAAGTTCTTTTATTGTTTCATCAAAATTAGTATATTTTTTCACTGTACTGTCTAGTTCCCTCAAACCTTCTATACTTAAATCGTATATCTTTTGTTCGAATTCATTCATAACAGTTCCTCCACTAATATTGAATATCTTCTATTGAAAATTCATCTACTTCAAATTGGGCAAAGTTTCCATGCTCATCACATGATACAAGTATTAAACAATGTTTTGTGTCTTGTATATCATAATATTCAGCATAGAACCCTGTTACTAACACTCCACTGTTTGTTAATCCTCTAACTTGTCTTGCCATTTTAGTACCCCCACTTTTGCAGTCTTTTTTCTATTCTTTCCATTATAAATTCTTTTCCTGCAAATCTGATATGTTTGTCTATTCCACCTCTGTCCAAATCTGCCTTATCCATTATACAACCATAAACGAACTTCTTTAACTCTTCATGTGGTTGTTCTAAAAATTCTTTTGCTTCATTATGCATTTTTATGTTATATTCATCATCCCAACCTTCTGTATCAGACAATTGGTTTTCATATCCACCTATGTATTCGCTCGTCACTTCATCCATTAATTGGTATGCTACTTTTTGATGCTCGTTCAGCTCACTTATTTTCATGGTTATACCCCTTATGCCTTAGTCTTTGTTTCATTTATTGGATAACTAAATCTTAATACTCCATTTTCATATATGTATATTGCTACAACATCAAAATTAGTATCTTC
>Ga0123339_10002483_pt1 | contig 12462 bp, 10 predicted proteins | sample lystaG_FD_89956 | JGI IMG/M metagenome (GOLD analysis project Ga0123339, IMG submission 89956) | Glacier valley bacterial and archeal communities from Borup Fiord, Nunavut, Canada, to study Microbial Dark Matter (Phase II) -... | ecosystem: Environmental > Aquatic > Freshwater > Ice > Glacier ... | reverse complement strand
CAGTACTTGTGGCGGCTGCTACCCCCCCGACACTAATGGCGAAATCGGCCCCAACCACTACGTCCAGACGGTGAACACCGCCTTCCAGGTTTTCAGCCGTACTGGTACCTCTCTGTACGGCCCTGCGGCCAACAATACCATTTGGACGGGCTTCGGTGGCCCTTGCCAGACCAGCAACGATGGCGACCCGGTGGTACTCTACGACCAGATCGCTGACCGCTGGCTGATGAGCCAGTTCACCGCTAGTGCGCCGTACTACGAGTGCGTAGCCGTGTCTACTAGCCCCGACCCCACTGGTACCTGGAACCGCTACGCCTTCCAGACCGACTCCACGATCTTCCCCGACTACCCGAAGTTGAGCGTCTGGCCCGACGGCTACTACATGACTACCAATGAGTTCGCGGGGGCTAGCACTTACGTGGGGCCACGCCCATACGCCTTCGACCGCCAGAAGATGCTGCAAGGCCAGCCTGCTACCTTCCAGCGCAATGCCGCTGCCCTGGGTAACACGTTTGGCCCGCTACTGCCCGTAGACCTGGACGGCTCGGTGCTGCCCGCTGCTGGCACGCCGGGCTACTTCATCGGGCTTGACAGTGTGCTGCGGATTTACAAGTTTCAGGTAAACTGGGTCACCCCAGCCAATTCTAGCTTCACGAGCGTCAATACCCTCACCCCGGCAGCCTTCACCGAACTCTGCCCCAGTACCCGCGCCTGTATTGCCCAGTCGGGTACGACCGCCAAGCTCGACGGCATCGGTGACCGCCTGATGTTCCGCGCCCCCTTCCGCCCCAATGTGGGTGGCAATGGTGGCTCTGTGCTGCTCACCCACCAGGTGAATGTGGGTAGTGGGCAGGCGGGAGTGCGCTGGTACGAGTTGCGGGGTATCACCACCAACTCGCCTAGCATCTTCCAGCAAGGCACCTTTGCTCCCGACACCACCAGCCGTTGGATGGGTAGCATCGCTATGGACGCTTCCTCTAACATTGCTGTTGGTTACAGCGCGTCCAGCAGCACTCTGTTCCCCTCGATCCGCTACGCAGGCCGTCTCGCAGCCGACCCCCTCGGTCAGTTGACCCAGGGCGAAGCGACCCTACTTACTGGCGCAAGCAGCCAGACTGCCAGTGGCAACCGCTGGGGCGATTATAGCGACATGAGCATTGACCCACTCGACGACTGTACCTTCTGGTTTACCACAGAGTACAACATCGGCGGCGGGGCTAGCTGGGCGACCCGTATCGGCTCGTTCAAGTTCCCCACCTGCACCACAGGCACCCCGACCGCCACAATTACCCCTGGTGGCCCCACCCTCACCCCAACCCCTACCACCCCACCTACCTTCACCGCCACCGCCACCGCCACCCCTGACCCCTGTAACTACAACTACGTAGTAACCACAGGCAGCATCGTCACCGCTACTACCGTCCTTGCTGGCTTTACGCCAAACCGTGACGATGGTACTGCCAGCCTCACCCTACCATTCGCCTACACCTTCCACAACCAGAGCTTCAACACAGTCAACGTCAGCACCAATGGCAACCTCCAGTTCAGCAGCAATGACTCTGAATATGCCAACACTGCGTTGCCCGCCACCACCCTCAACAACACGATCTTCCCTTACTGGGACGACCTGAATATGACTGCTGCTGGTCGGCAGGTGCTTACCAGCGTAACTGGCTCTGCTCCCAACCGCATCCTCAACATCGTCTGGGACACAGCCTTCTTCACTGGTGGAGCGAACCTCGTCTTCGAAGTGCGCCTCTACGAGGGTCAGCAGCGGTTCGATCTGCTTTACGGCACGGGCGCGACTGGCTCCTCTGCGACTATCGGCTCCCAGAAGGGAACAGGTAGCCTCTACAACCAGTTCAGCTTCAACACGGCCAGCGTCAACCCTGGCACCCAGATCAACGTAACGATCAACCCGGCCTGTGGCACGCCAACAGCTACCGGCACCAGCGCACCCGCGACTTCGACCAGCACCGCCACCAGCACCGCCACCAGAACCACAACTGCGACCAGCAGTGCGACCAGCACTGCCACCAACACCGCCCCGGCTGGCAGCACCGCCACCAGCACCGTGCCAGCAGGCAGCACCGCCACCAGCACTGTGCCAGCAGGCAGCACCGCCACCAACACCGTGCCAGCAGGCAGCACCGCCACCGCGACGTTGACTGGCACGCTCGGTACGCCGACCGTGACCGCCACCGCCTGCTCGATCAGCTTCAGCGACGTGCTGACCACCAACATCTTCTACGGCGACATCCAGTACCTTGCCTGTCGCGGCATCGTCAACGGCACCGGCGGCGGTCTCTTTAGCCCCAACGCCAACACCACTCGCGGCCAGTTCGCCAAGATCACCACTCTCGGCTTTGGCCTGCCACCCTTTACCCCGACCGGCAGCCAGAGCTTTGTGGACGTGGCTCCCGCCAGCATCTTCTATGGTTTCATCGAAGCTGCCGCCCACTCAGGGGCAGTCAACGGCCTCACCGCCAGCCAGTGTGCCAGCCTCGGCACGCCGGGTAGCTGCTACGGCCCCAACATCAACATCAGCAGGGCGCAGGTAGTGGTGATCGTGCAGCGGGTACGCGCCTACAGCCTGTTCACCCCAACCGCAGCGACCTTCAGCGACGTGCCGAGCGGCAGCTTCGGCTACCAGGCGATTGAAACCCTTGTCAACAAGGGGATCATCAGCGGGGCAGCCTGCACTGGTGGCAGCGGCCTCTGCTTCCGCCCGAACGATAGCATCAAGCGGGGCGAACTGTCGAAGGTGGTACGCCGTGCCATCGAGACCCTCGCTCCGTAAGTAGCAAGCCAGGGAGCGGCTGGCTGGGGCAACCCGGCCAGCCGCTCTTTTCTTTGCTCACCAGCCAACCAGCCGCTCTGTTGCTGATCGGGGCGCAGCGGGCAACAAAAAGGAGGAGAGCAACTGCTCTCCTCCTTTTTTGCTCGTTGTTCACTGGCTACTGGGCTTCAGCACCCTCTGCGGCTTCACCGAGTCGTTCGGGTTCGGTCACGCCGCGCAGTCGGTTCCACAGTTGATAGTCCATGCTGCTCTTAGCAACATAGAGATTGTCGGAACCAGCGGCCATGCTGTTGCGGCCCAGTATTTCGCCCTCGTCGAGATGACGCAGATCGATATACTTGGCCCCCTCTTGCAGGCGCGTTCCTTCTGATAGGACAACGATCTCGCGCAGTTCGTCGCTGCTGAAGTTGGGGAGCAGGCCGTAGACCTCCTTGAGGTCGCTGGCAGTATAGCCGCTCTGCTGAGCGCGCATATCATTGGCTGCATCGTTGATGCCTGCCATCGGCTGTGGGTTGAGGTCGCTATCATAGGTGTTGTCTTGCAGGTGTTCAGGGCGGAAGTTGGTCATCTGCTGGCTCCTCCTTTGTGTGTGCGAGGTATGGAAGCAAGATACGTACCAGATAGCGATGGAGGCGTGGCGGAGTAGTTGCGTGTGGGAGCGGGGTGGTTGCGGCTAGCATCTCCTTTGCGCCCTTCAGCTAGCGGACTGTGATCCAGCACTGCCCTGCTCGTACCGCTCGCTGACGAAGGCTAGCAGCTTGCGGCTGAAGTGCGCGACATCGAACTCGGCGGCGCGAGCGCGGCAGGTAGCAGGGTCAAAGGCAGCAGGGTCGAACGCGGTCAGCACCTCGGCCAATAGCTGTCCCTCTTGCTTGGCAAAGAAGCTGCCAGTCGTGCCAGCTACCACCGTCTCCAACGCGCCGCCTTCGCCAAAGGCGATTACCGGGCGACCAGCCGCCATCACCTCCAGCGGCGTAATGCCGAAGTCGTCTACTCCAGGGAAGACGAAGGCGGTGCAGCCCCGGATGTAGTCGAGCGTCTCGGCGCGGGAGAGGCGACCCAGCACGCGCACCGTCGGCCCAGCCATCTGGGCGATCTGCGCCCGCGCTGGGCCGTCACCGATCACCACTAGCGGCAGTTGCGCCAGGTTCGCCGCCTGTACCGCCAGGTCGATCCGCTTGTAGGGCAGCAGGCGCGATAGGCAGAGGAAGTAGCCACCATCGCTCAACTTTGGGGCAGGGGTGAGCGGCTGACCCGCGAACTCGGCCAGGCGGACTGGCGGGTTGATCACTACGCTCTCCCGCCCGTAGAAGCGGCGGATGCGCTCAGCCGTGGTCTGGCTGTTGGCGATAAAGTAGTCCACCGCCTGGGCTGCCCTGTAGTCTGCCGCGCGCAGACGGTCGAGCAGAGGCAGGAGGACGCGCCGCTTCAAGCCAGCGATCCCCTCGCGGCCCAGGTATTCGCCGCTCATCCAGAGGAAGCGGGTGGGCGTGTGGCAGTAGCAGAAGTGCAGCGCGTTGCTCTTGTTCACCCACTTGGCGAACGAGCTTGCGCTGCTGAGGATCACGTCGAATGCACTGAAGTCGAAGCGGCGGAAGGCAAGCGGGTAGAGTGGCAGGTAGCCCTTCGCAATCGCCTTGCGCTTGGGCAGAGCTTGCATGAAGCTGCTCTGTACTCTCGCCTGCTGGAAGGCTGGCGACATCACTTGCGGCTGAAACAGGGAGGTGTAGAGTGGCGCGTTGGGGAACATCTCCAACCAGACCTCGACCACGTTCTCGGCTCCACCATGCTCGTTGAGGTAGTCGTGAACGAGAGCGATCTTCGCTGCGCTAAAGGTTCGTGTCATCTTGGCCCCTCATCCACCGCCATCATCTCCTCATAGACGCGGTAACGCTGCTCGGCCACTCGCTCCCAGGTAAACTCGGCAAGGGCGCGGTAGCGGGCCAGTTCGGTCAGCTTGGCGGTTGCCGCTGCGTCGTCAAGCAGGCGAGTGCAGGCGGCGGCCAGCGCAGCCACGTCGCCTTCGGGGAAGATCAGACCGCTGTCGCTTACCACTTCGGGGATCGCCCCACTGTCGCTGCCGACCACCGGCACGCCGCACATGAACGCCTCGACGATGATGCGGCCAAACTGCTCCTTCCAGTGCGGGGTAGTACGGCTTGGCACCGCCAACACGTCCATCGCGTTGAGGTAGCTAGCCGCCTCGGTGCGGGCCACTGCGCCAGTAAAGCGCACCCGCTCGCCCAACCCCGCCGCCTGTGCTTGTGCTGCAAACTCCGCTTGCGCGCCGCCGCCAACCAGCAGAGCCACCGTGTCGGCTGGTAGCTGCTGCAAGGCGGCGATCACATCTTGCACCCCCTTGTCCCGATCTAGCCTGCCCAGGAAGCCGACCACCCGCCGCTCTTGCAGCCCCAGCTTCGCCCTGACCTCTGCCCGCGCCGCTGGCATGGGCTTGAACACGTTGTGGTCTGCCGCCAGCGGTATCCGCTTTAGAGTGTGCTGGTAGCCCTTGCCCCGCAGCACTTCGCCTGCCTCGGTGCAGCAGACGTTGGCGTAAGCGGCACGGCGGAAGGCCCACTGCTCGATCAGCCGAAAGGGGAGCGGGTACTGCTTGCGGATGTTCTGGGCTGAGTAGAACATCAGCTTCGCGCCCACTGCGTGCAGCCGCAGTCGCGACAACACCTGGCCCATTACCAGGCTGAACGGCTCCTCGTAGCAGTCGACGATCTCTGGCCTGACCCGCCGCAGAGTGGCACCCAGCCCCTGGCGGAAGGCGAACAGGTTGGGCCGTGCCTTGCCGAAGGTCGCAGCTGGGGCCTGCCGTATCTTGTAGTGCGGGTCGTAGGTCTTCTCCTGTGCCACGCGGCGGCTTTCCTCATCCCACCAGCGGGGAGTGAGGACGGTAAGTTGCACCCCAGGTCGGGCGGCCAGCAACTCTGGCAGCCGATGGTTGGAGAGGGTGACGAGGGCGTGGTGGATCATCAGCACGCGCATGGGCGGTCGGGTTCTCCTTTTCGCTGAATCTGCGAGGGTGGGGTGATTGGCGGGGGTATTATGCACCAAAGGGCGGCTGCGGGTCAAACCTGAGAGCGCTAACCGTTGCTTAATCAGCAGATTGGCTCGGCGGATGCGCGGGTTGCTAGTGCTACATGGTGTGAACAAGCCTCAACCTGCATCCACTTACCGCCTAACAAATCATGCTGCGGAGCAAATGCTAGAACGAGATGTAACTGAGGCACAGGTTGCTCATGTTCTCGCTGCTCCTGAACAGAACCAGCAAAGTCGCGCAGGCAATGCTGTTGGCATTGATATTCTTGCTACCTCATAGCGGATGCCGTTCCCCACCTGGTAGAACGTCAAGTTGCCTAACACACCGCCGCCCAGCCTAAACCAGCCGAGCAGCAGTACTGCAAGCACAACGAGGGTGATACCAACATAGAGACGGTCACGCTCGCGGGCGAAGATCAGCACAGTGGCGGCCACACGCAGCAGCGGGGTGAGGATCAGCACAATCACCCCCAACTCGACGAAGGCTAGCGGCTCGAAGCGGGCGAGGTCAGCTAGCAGTTGGTCAGCGTGGTGTAGCTGGCTGTGATCGCCCACGTCGTTGACCGTAGTACGCCAGTCACCCGCTTGCCCGCCTACGCTGATCAGATAGAAGAACATCCCCACGACCAGCAGGGCTGCGCTGCTGAACACTCCTACCCGCAGCACGTAGCTGACGATCACGCTGGGGTCAGCCGCTACCCTTGGGGGGGGGTCGCTGGCTGCGAGTGGGGGTTGTGTTCGGTCGTCATTAGCTGCCAAAGACATTCACCCCCAGTCCTTTGAGGATCATCTGTGCGGCGATCAGTAGGAGGATAGGAGTGAACAGCTTGCGGATGCCTATGTTGCTGAGGCGGGGCAGGATGCGGCTGCCGATCATTGCGCCACCCAGCACGCCGAGGGCGACTGGCGCGACCAGCAACGGGTTGACTTCCCCGCGCCCAAGATAGATGCCCGCACTGGCTGCTGCCGTCACCCCGATCATGAAGTTACTGGTCGTGCTACTCACCTTCATCGGCATACGCATGGCAGTGTCCATCGCTAGCACCTTGAACGCTCCGCTGCCAATGCCTAGCAGGGCCGAGAGTGCGCCTGCCACGTACATGATGCCGAAGCCGACTGGCACCCGCGTCACCTGGTAGGCGATGTGGCCCAGCTTACGGTCGTTGTAGCTGCTTGCCAGGCGCAGGGTGTTAGCCGCACTATCATTGACCACCCCTTGTGGCAATTCCTCACCAAACTTGACGATCATTGAGCTGGCCGAGATCAGCATCACGATGCCAAAGAGGACAAAGAGGAAGCTGGCATTGACTATACTAGCCAGGTAAGCCCCGCTGATCGCCCCGATTGTGGTCGCCAGTTCGAGGAACATTGCCACTCGCAAGTTGATGATGTGGTCGCGCAGGTATGCAACCGCCGCCCCACTACTCGTCGCTATGGTGCAGACGATGCTCGCGCCGACCGCATAGGTGATCGGGATGCCGAACGCAGTGGTCAGCAGCGGCACAATCAGGATGCCGCCACCGATGCCAACCAGCGACCCCACTAGCCCCGCCGTGAACGCCGCGCCCAGCACAATCAGCATGAATAGCCAGAGTGTCATTGACGTTTGCAGCTTGTGTTGGGGCGGTGGGGCATAGCTTGTTCCCTTCTTGTTAGCTGCTCTGCGCCCAAACGGGGCGGTTGTCGACAATACTGAGGCGGTAGCCCGCGTTAGTCAGGTAGCTGAGGAGGCTCATGATCGTGGTATTGAGCAGGTAGTATGCCTCTGCTGTGGTAGTGTTGAGGCCGAGTTGGTTGCAGACTTGCTGCACCACCTGCTCGCTGCTGCGCGGGCCTGCCGCCAGGTAGGGTCGGATAATCGCCAGGATCGCATCGAAGCTGGCGCGGTTCGCTTCGCAGAGCGCGAGGAAGTCAGCGGTAGCGAGCGGTGGCACGTGGGCGGGCAGCACCAGCCGCAACCCACTCTCGGCAACCAGGGTGGGCATTGCTGCGAGCGTCTCGAAGTGCATGGCCGCAGCAGCGCAATAAAGCACCTTGTACTTGTCGATCACCGCCTGCGATAGCACCAGGTCACCCGCAAACAGCACACCATCTACCAGGTAGCCGCTGTGCCGCAGGCAATGGCCGTTGAGGGCAACTACCTCGATTTCCGTCCCGATCTCGGTGATAGCCAGCTTGCCAGGCTGCGCCAGCACGTCCACCCTGCTGGCCGGGGCGTAGAGGAAGTGGCCGAACAGCGACTTTGGCGGCCACGCCCCGCTGAACAACCCACACGGCTCCAGCACCGGGTTCTCGATGGTGGCGGCCTCAATCGGTGGCGCATAGACGCACACCGCCTGCTCGCTCTCAACGATGTAGGCGTTGCCGCCGAAGTGGTCGGCGTGCGAATGAGTATTGAGGATCGCCCGCACCCGCAGCCCAGCGGTGGCAAGCGTCTTGAGGATCGCCTTGCCGTGATCCCGCGTCAGGCCGCTGTCAATGATCGCGCAATCGCTGCCGTTGTTGGCGACGACCACCCCGATGTTCTGTGCGCCAGGCAAGTAGCGCACCCTGTCAGTCAGGGGGGTTAGTTCGTACTTGATCGCCATCGCTTAACTTTGCCGCCTTGCTGCCAACAGGCCGCAGATGATGGTCAGCGCAAGAAGTTTGCTCATTGCCGCCCTCCTCGACCCCATTATAGCGACTTGCCACGATCAGCGTCAAGCAGCGGCCTGAATGTCAAAAAGTTTACAGATATGTGTTAACCATGCTACATATGGGGATAGATAGTAGCAGGCTGGCATAGTCTTTGCTCTTAAGGCGGGGAGGCGCGAACAGGGCAGCTAAACATTCGATTGCAGTAGCGATGGCTACTGGCTAGTTTGGAGATGAGAGGGAACCCGGCGATGGCAACCATGATGCAAGACGAGCAGCAGCTAGCTGAACGAGCCGCCCGGCGCGATCACACAGCCTTTGCCACGCTCTACAGCCATTATGTAGAGAAGATTTACCGCTACATTTACTACAAGGTCAGCAACCACGCCGAGGCTGAGGACTTGTGCGAACAGGTCTTCCTCAAAGCCTGGGAAGCAATCGACCGTTACACCTGGCATGGCTACCCCTTCTCCTCCTGGCTCTACCGCCTGGCCCACAACCTTGTGGTTGACCACTACCGTACCCAGCGTGAGACTTTGCCGATCAATGATGCTGTCCTCAGCTTTGAGGAGGGACTTGACCCCGACCAGTATCTAGCCCGCAGCATAGCGAGCAACGAGCTGCGCGCCGCCATCGAGCAACTAACGGGTGAGCAGCGGCAGGTGGTCTGCCTCAAGTTCATCCTTGGCTACGACAATGCTGAAATTGCCCTGCTGATGAAGAAGAAGGAAGGTGCCATACGCGCCCTCCAGTTCCGCGCCCTCCGCAACCTGCAACAACTGTTGGAGAAGGAAGGGCAGGCCGCCGACCTGTTCACTGCCTTCGCTCTGCCCGTCACTGCTTGAAGCACATAGTAGCGTAAACCATCGGCCCGCTAGCGCGTGTTCGCCAGTGGGCTTATTGTGCTATAGTGTTCCTCAGTAATCTATTATCTAGCCGTTATACTACTTCCATCATCGCTAAGGAACGTGTTGAATGCTGAAACGGTATTTGGCTGTGTGGTTCTTTGGTTTACCCGTCTTTACGCCGCTGGCGGACGCAGCACTAGCATATACTTACCTCGCTCAGGTAGGCACAAAGCCACTCACAGCAGCTATAAACAAAACAGGCCCAGGCTACTTAGCCTGAGCCTATTCATACTTCCCTAGCCGTTAGCTTCTACTTGTTTACCGATGCAGCCGGTGCAGAGGTAGCAGCGGCCAACTTTTGGGCCAGCACAGTCTTGATGCTGGGGATGTTACCAACCACGCGATCAAACTCCTTGCCGCCCTTGAAGATGATCAGCGTAGGGATGCTTCGCACGCCGAACATACTGGCGGCAATCTGGTTTGCGTCTACGTCCAGCTTGGCGATCTTCGCCTTGCCCTCAAGCTCGTCGGCCAGTTGCTCGACGATGGGGGCGATCTGGCGGCAGGGGCCGCACCAGGTAGCCCAGAAGTCTACCAGTACGGGCAGGTCGGTGCCTGTCACTTCGTCGCGGAAGTTGGTGTCAGTGAGGGTAATGGGCTTTGCCATCGTTTGTTGTTCTCCTTGTCAGCTTGAGACTGCACAATTATCCGGTTTGTTGTACCTGCCACGATGATATAAACAGCCTTGTCTTATCTTGTGCCTAGAACACCTTTTGATTATAATGATGCCCCCTGGCTTTGTCAAATATCCAGGGCTGTGGTATCATCCTCCTGGCCTGCTGCAACTTTAGCAGGGATTATGCCCACCTGGGAGGGCGCATGGAGCGGCTCGCGCTGAACGGTTACTTCTGGGACAAGCAGTGGACGGGTAGCGGCCAGTACACCCGCGAACTCTGGCGCGCCCTACAGGCCAGCCCTGACCTGGACCTCGCGCTGACGATGCTGCACCCAGCGGGCCAACCGCTTGCGGGGACGGATGCTGGGGTACATCTTGTTGCCCCAGCCAGCCGCTTGCCACTGCGCGGTGACAACCTGCGCCAACTGTGGTGGGAGCAGCGTGGCCTGGCAGCAGCAGCCCGCAAATTGGGCGCAAAGCTGCTGCATTCGCCTTACATGGCGGCCCCCTTCTTCGCCCCCTGCCCCACCGTCGTCACCGTCCACGACTTGATTCCTCTGGTGCTGCCAGAGTACGCCGGGTCGCCCGCCTTTCGCCTCTACCTGCGGCTGGCGACCGCGGCAGCCCGGCGCGCCCGCCTGCTCCTCACCGACTCCGAATGCTCAAAGCGCGACATCGTGCGGCTGCTCGGTGTGCAGGCCGCGCGTGTGATCGTCACCTACCTGGCGGTCAGCGACCTCTACCGCCCGCTCAGCGCGGTGGCCCAGCAGTTGGTGCGCCTGCGCCTAGACCTGCCCGCCCGCTATCTGTTCTATATCGGTGGCTTTGACCGCCGCAAGAACGTGACTGCCCTGCTGCAAGCCTATGCCGCTGCCCTCCCCCGCCTGGCCGCGCCTCTGCCGCTGGTGATCGCGGGTAAGCCGCCCGACGCTGCCGCCCGCGCTGCCAACCCCACCCTCTTTCCCGATGTGCAGGCGGAGGCGCAGCGGCTGGGCCTGGGCGACCAGGTGCGCTGGCTGGGTCGCGTGTCAGATGAGGACAAGGCGGCCCTCTACGCTGCTGCCGAACTGTTCATCTTTCCCAGCCTCTATGAGGGCTTCGGCCTCGACCCGCTCGAAGCTCTCGCCAGCGGCACTGCCCTGCTTTGCTCTAACCGCAGTAGCCTACCAGAGGTAGTTGGTGATGCGGGGCTGCTAGTTGAGCCAACGGTAGCTGCTCTGGCTGAGGCGATGGTTAGCCTGCTCGGTGACGCTGAGAGGCTCGCCAGCCTGCGAGCTGCTGGCCCGCCGCAAGCCGCCCGCTTCACCTGGCACAGCACAGCAACACAAACGCTAGCCGCCTACCACCGCGTGCTGGGCGGTTGAGGGAAAAGGTTTGTTGCTCCCCACCAGCCTTCAGGCTTCCTTCTGATCACTGGCGAAGTTGTCGGGCGGGCGCAGCGTCTCTAGCCCGCTGAGGTGGCTAGCGTCCGGGGGTAGCAGCAACTCTGCTCCACCAGCCACCCGCAGGACGGCTACCGAACAGTTGGCGATCCACCTGCCGAGCCAGCCGTTGAGGTCGTCGTAGAGGACGCTGCCAAGGTAAGTGCCGATCAATGCCCCGTGCGTGACGATCACCAGGCGGCTATCGGGTGGGTGCTGCGAGATCAGGTGGTTGATCGTCGCTAGCGTGCGTGCGCCAAACTGCCGCTTGCTTTCCCCTCCCCCCGGCCAGACGAAATCAAGCCCCTCGCGGTCGTGCTGGGCCTGCAAATCCGGGTAAGTTGCCCGCCAGGTTTCGCCGCTGATCCCCTGGTGGATGCCAAAGTGCATTTCGCGTAGGCCCCCATCGAGGGTCACGGGCAAGCCAAGCTCTGCCGCAATCAGGGCTGCGGTGCGGGCAGCCCGCTCAAGGTCGCTGCTGTAGACTGCCGCCACTGGCTGGTACTCTGTTGCAATGCGCATGGCAACCGCCGCTGCCTGCTGCAAGCCAAATGCAGTTAGGGCCGTATCCATCTGCCCCTGCACCACACCCAGCACGTTCCCCTCCGACAGGCCGTGCCGCACGATCAGCAGTTCGGTCATCGTAGTACCCCATTAATCAGTACACCAACGCTGAAGGCTAGTAGCGTGGTCGTCAGTACGAACAGAGCGACCACCGCCTTGTTGAAGGCAGCCAGCATCATGAACAGGTTCTTCAAGTCTACCATCTGGCCATAGAGCAGGAAGGCGAACACCGCCCCTGGTGAGAAGGTTGCCACGAAGCTGGTGGCAATCGCTGCGTCACTGAGTGAACAGAGTGAGAGGATCACCGCCAGCAGCATCATCACCAACACCGAAGTGATCGGGTTGCTACCGAACTGGCGCAACTGGTCTTGCGGCACGAAGGTTGTGATCAGGGCAGCGACGAACGCACCGAGGATCAGGAAGCGGCCCAAATCTACCAACTCCGTACTGGCGTGGCTGATGATGTGGCTG
>Ga0123339_10002482_pt1 | contig 12467 bp, 8 predicted proteins | sample lystaG_FD_89956 | JGI IMG/M metagenome (GOLD analysis project Ga0123339, IMG submission 89956) | Glacier valley bacterial and archeal communities from Borup Fiord, Nunavut, Canada, to study Microbial Dark Matter (Phase II) -... | ecosystem: Environmental > Aquatic > Freshwater > Ice > Glacier ... | reverse complement strand
CTTTGTTCAGAGTCTGCACCGCGCGGCCCTCGATGCCGTCCTTTTGCACCGTCATGCCGTAGCCGCTCTGACCCAGCGTGTTGAGCGCCTCGAGAATGGGGTCCGCGATGCGGGGGATGTACACCTCGGCCAGCAGGTTGCGGGCCAGTTTGCTCACCAGGGCAAAATCCACATAAATTTTGAGCTGGCTCGACTCGAGGGTTTTGACAGTTTGGGTGTACTTGGCGCTTCCAGACAGGGTGGGCAGCTTTTCACCGTTCAGGCGGCGCAAAAACGCCCGCATCAAATCGTAATCGCTCGAGGCGTAGGCTACCCCACCGCCCATGCCCATGTAATTTCCGTCGATTTTGCGAAAGCTGAACGCGCCCACCTTGACCGGCTTGCCCACGTTGAAGCCCGAGCGCATTTGAGGACTGAGCAGGGCGCTGGCGGCCCCGTTCACTCGAGTCACCGCCAGATAGCCTGCGTTTTTGGTGCCCACGCTGTAAACACCAATTGAACTCTCGAGGCCCACGCTGCCCCACAGCACCTGTGACCCCAGCTCGAGCGAGGTGAAGTTCAGGGTGGGGTCCACCGAATTCACCAGCGATTTGAGCAGCGGCTTGCTGGCTTCAAACGCGTCGCGCAGATTGTGGGCCTCGAGCGTACCCAGCGCTCCGGCGGGCAGATAACGGCTCAGGGGCGTGCTGGTGGGCGTGACGGTGGCAGCGCTGGCGATTCCGGCGCTCGAGGCGGCGATGAGCAAAGCAAGTCGAATGAATGTTGTTTTCATGGGTGTAGCTTAAGGCACAAAGGTCAGGGGAACAAGCTCGAGGGCAGGAGGGTCGGTAAAGAGCGCCTCCGGCGAGTCGTTGGTTTTTGGTTCTTGGTTAGCTTGATTTTGGCACGGTCTTGGCGTAAACGGCACTCCGTGGGGCCTGCCTGCCCATCGGGCCAGACCGTAAAGGAGCAAACCAACCAATTACCAATTACTAAAGACCCACCGGAGGCGCAAAACTGATAACTGACCACTGATAACTCAAAACTCTTGGCTTTTCCCGGACCCTCGAGTGCTAGAGTGTTTTCACTCATGAGCAAACACGTTTTAGGCATAGACATCGGCGGCAGCGGCATCAAAGGTGCGGTGGTGAATGTGGAAACCGGAGAGTTGCTCACCGAGCGCTACCGCATTCCCACCCCCCAGCCCTCGACCCCGCAGGCGGTGGCCCAGACGGTCAAGGAACTGGTCAAACACCTCAACTGGACCGGCCCCATCGGCTGCACTTTCCCGGCGGTGGTGCAGCACGGGGTTACGCTCAGCGCGGCCAACGTGGACCACGCCTGGATTGGGGCCAACGCCGAAAAGCTGCTCGAGGACGCCACCAATCTCGACGTGATGGTGCTCAACGACGCCGACGCCGCCGCGCTCGGTGAGGTGGCCTTTGGGGCGGGCAAGGGCCGCATGGGTTTGGTCCTGATGCTCACCTTCGGCACCGGAATCGGCAGCGGCCTGATTCTGGACGGTAAACTGGTGCCCAACACCGAACTGGGCCACCTCGAGCTGGGCGGTCACGAGGTCGAGCCGTGGGCCTCGGGCAAGGCCAAAGAGGAGCAGGAACTCGGTTTCAAGCGCTGGGCCAAGCGGGTCAACCGCTACCTCAAGCACCTCGAGATGCTGTTCACCCCCGACATGTTCATCATCGGAGGCGGCATCAGCAAGGAGTGGAGCAAGTTCGGCAACCTGCTCGAGGTCAAGGCCGAAATCGTGCCGGCGGTTCTGCGAAACAACGCCGGAATCGTAGGCGCGGCGCTAGCGGCGCAGGCAGTACAAGACGGTAAAATTGGGGCCATCGGCAGCAACCTGTTACCCACCAGTCTGCCCAGTCCGCTCGAGCCACAGGCGGCTCAGGCATCGCACCCGGCGCGTGCTAGTCGTGCCAAACCCTCGTCCTCGAGCAAACCGGCTTCCACGGCTGCCAAAACTGCCGCAAAAACTGCGGTGGCGGGGGAAGCTGCCGTTCCTAAACCTGCCTCGAGCACCCCCAAGCCCAAAAAGGCGACCAAAAGTACATAACTCCCGCGCCTAAACGTGTGTAGTAGGGCCATGAAACTCAGCTATCTGGGACATTCCTGCGTTTTGATAGAAACCTCGAGCCATAAAATTTTGATAGACCCTTTCATCACCGGAAACCCTGTAGCTCCGCTGCGCCCGGACCAAATTGAGGCTGACTTCGTGGTGGTCACGCACGCGCACGGCGACCACTGGGGCAACACCCTCGAGTTCGTCGAGCGGGGCGCGACCCTGGTTTCTACCGTGGAGGTCACAGGTTACGCGGTGCGCCACGGGGCCAACGCCTCGAGAATGGTGGGCATGAACCTGGGTGGCTCGGTGCAGCTCCCTTTCGGCAAACTGAGCTGGACCCCGGCCCTGCACAGCTCGAGCTTCCCGGACGGCTCCTACGGCGGCGTGGCGGCGGGCGTGGTGCTCGAACTCGAGGGCCTGCGCCTTTACCATGCCGGAGACACCGCGCTGTTTTCGGACATGGCCCTGATTGGCCGCAAAGGGTTGGATTTAGCCCTGCTGCCCATCGGAGATTTTTACACCATGGGGCCGGATGACGCGCTCGAGGCGCTGGGCTTTTTGAAGCCCAAAGCGGTGCTGCCCATTCACCACGGCACTTTTCCGGGCATTGTGCAAGACGTTTCCAGCTTCATCACCAGAGCCGAAGCGAGGGGTGTGAAGGGGTATCCGCTCGAGCCGGGACAGACCCTGGAGCTTTGAGGCGAAGATACTCCGCTTGAGCCTTCAAACTCCCTCCAAACCCAGAAACACCCTGACCCGCTCGAGTTCACGCTCGAGCGCTTTTTTGAATAGTGTTCCCTGTGGCTCACCCAACGGATAACCGAAATCGGCCTCGAGCACCCCTCCAGACACTTTCAGATTGGCGTAGCCCACGGCCCGGTCCTGCCACAGCATCGGCAGCGCGTAATAGCCGAATTTGCGCTTAGCCTGCGGAGTGTACGCCTCGAATTTGTACTCCCAGCCGAACAGGTGAGCAAAGCGCCGACGGTCCCAGGCGATGGGGTCGAAGGGGGCCAACAGGCGCACCTCCCCATCTGGCTCGAAAAGGTCCGGCTCGAGAAGGTCTGGCTCGAGCGTAAAATTCTGTCCTGAACTCCAGACGTAGTTCACACCCTCGACCCTGGCACGTTCCAGCTCAAATTTCACCGCGTGCTTGAAGGCGGCTTTCAGCTCGAGCTTGAGATGCGGCGCTCCATACCCCATCAGCAGTGACACGAGTCCGCCCAGGCTGGTTTCGGACAAGGGGCCGTAAAGCCTGGCCAGCAGGTGAACCAACCTACTGGCCTTTTCGGCGTACTCGAGCGGATTTTCCAGATGCGGCTCGAGATGGGCAGCCTCGTACACCTTGATACCTGCGTCCCGGCGGGCCACCCGCAATTGTCCTCGGTAGTGCAGCGCGTCCAGCACGCGGGTGGTGGCGCTCGAGCTGCCGCCCAAGTAGTTGCCCACGCTCAATTTACCCAAAACTTTCTCCAGCGCTCGAGGGTGGGTGGGGCCGTTTTGGCGCACATGCTCGAGCACCTGAGCGATGAGATGCGGCGTCTCGGCCTCGATTTTGAGCGTGCGCTCAAAGCTGCGCGGGTGCAGCCACTTTCGTAGCGTGCATGGAATAAAGCCGTAGTTGGGCAGAAAATCTTCTTCCACCTCGAGCGTGGCGTAGCGCCGCTCCAACTCTCTGGCCCGGTAGTCCACAACCCGGTGGCGCAAAATCAAATCCTGCGCTCGGGCCGGAGCGCGAATCGGGTCGGCCTGCACGAACTCGAGCCGCTCGATGGCACTTTGCAAATCTGTCGGGGCAAACAGGGTGCGGGTGACAGCGGCGCGGCGAATTTGCTCGAGGGTGATTTCGGGGTGGGACATGATTTCGTTATAATACTAAATTATTGGTCTCGTTCTGCTAACTTTTGAACACGTTCTGCCACGGGTGAATCTGGGCGCGGTAGAGGACCCCGTGCGCTGGGTCGGCCCCGAGCCAGTGGGTCACGGTTTTTTCATCAGGAACTTCGAGCAGCAGCAGTGAGCCTGCGCTATCCAGAAAGGGGCCTCCGGCTTGCAGCACGCCCTGCTGGTAGAGCTTGACCATGTGGCGCTCGTGCGCGTGAAACAGTCGCGTATTTTCGGGGCTGCCTAAATCGGCAAACCAGGTGAGCAGCACTGCAAATTGCATAGGTCTCCTCCGGGAATCCGCTCGAGTTCCGCCGAATCCATTCTCTCATTTTGCTGGACTGGGGGTTACGACGGACGGGGATGGCTCGAGCAACCCTTCTCACCCCAGTCCCGTAAATTAAATTATGGACCCTCGAGACCCGCAGTTCCTGCACAATCCCTACCCCAGCTACCGCCAGATTCAGCAGCAGCCCGGCCTGACCTCAGACGCTAACGGTTCGCTGCTGGTCAGCCGTTACGCCGAGGTGCGCTCCATTCTGGGCGACAGAAAATTCGGTCACAACACCTTCTGGAGCGAGGAAGGCAAAGCGTGGCTCGAGCAGAATCCGGCGGCTGAGATGCAAACCCACTGGATGCTGCTCAAAAACCCCCCGGACCACCGCAGGTTGCGCCGCCTGGTGGAGAGTGCTTTCACCCCGGCCAAGATTCGGGCGCTCGAGCCGCGCATCGAGGCCCTGACCCGTGAACTGCTCGAGGGCTTGAAGAAAAAATCCGAATTCGATTTGATGAGCGAGTTCGCCGTTCCCCTGCCGGTCACGGTGATTGCCGAGCTGCTGGGCATTCCAGAAGGGGACCGCTCGAGCTTTAAAGACTGGGCCGACGCGCTGGCCCCCACCCTCGAGATGGGAAATCTCACGCCCGAGCAGATGAGCGTGGCCAACCGCGCTGCGGCCCACATGCGCGACTACCTGCGCGTGCTGGCCGAGAAGCGCAGGCTCGAGCCACAGGGCGACCTGATAAGCGCCCTGGTGCGTGCCGAGGCCGAGGGCGACAAGCTCAGCCTGGACGAGCTTTACGGCACCTGCCACCTGCTGCTCATCGCGGGTCACGAAACGACGACCAACCTGATTGGCAACGGAACCCTGGCGCTGCTGCAAAACCCCGCACAGCTCGAGCAACTCCGCCAAAATCCTGCTTTACTCGACAACGCCATCGAGGAGCTACTGCGCTTTGACGCTCCGGTGCAGTTCACCAGTCGGGTCGCGCTCGAGGACGCCGAGGTAGGCGGGGTTCCGCTGGTCGCAGGAAGCTGGGTCACGCTGATGCTGGGAGCCGCCAACCGCGACCCACTCGAGTTCGAGAACCCGGACGCACTGGATTTAAACCGCGTCGGAGTGCGTCCGCTGTCGTTCGGACACGGGATTCACTTTTGTCTGGGCGCTCCGCTGGCCCGCACCGAGGCCAGAGCCGCTTTTCGCGCGCTGCTCGAACTGGGCACCCTCGAGCTGGCAGCGGGTGGATACCGACACAAATCCCTGCTGACCCTGCGCGGACTCGAGCATCTTCATTTGCAGTTATGAGTGTTTAAACAATCCTCTTACTTGAGCAAAGAACACAATTTGAATGTAACAAATCGTCGTACTCCTCTCATAAAGCGCGGGTAGTCTATTGCTTGTAGCCTTTGAGTGCAAAATTTACGTTTTCGCTTGTACAGGCGAGTTGTTGTAAAGCGTTCAAGGCTGCTGCTTAATTCCGCGCAACATTTCCCCGTAAAACATTCTGAGGAGAGCGTTATGAAGAAATGGCTTGGACTTTCGGTTGCCCTGGTGGTCAGCATTCCCGCGCTGGCCCAAACGCAGACCATCGTGGACATCGCGGTAGGAAACCCCGACTTCAGCACCCTGGTCACGGCCCTGCAAGCGGCGGGCTTGGTGGATACCCTCAAAGGTGCGGGACCGTTTACCGTGTTCGCCCCGACCAACGCGGCGTTTGCCAAAGTGGACCCGGCCACGCTCACCGCGCTGCTCAACGACAAAGCCGCGCTCACTCGAGTGCTGACCTACCACGTTGTGCCGGGTAAGGTGCTGGCCGCCGATGTGGTCAAGCTCACCAGCGCCAAGACCGTGGAAGGCAGCGACATCAACATCGCCGTGGCCGGTGCGGGGGTCACGCTCAATGGCTCGACCAACGTAACCGCCACCGATATTGTGGCCTCCAACGGTGTAATTCACGTCATTGACAGCGTGCTGTTGCCGCCCAACCTGACCATCGCGCCCGCCGCTGCTGCAACGCCTGCCCCAGCACCCGCTGCCCCTGCTGCTGCAACCCCTGCCGACACGATGGCGGGGACGGCGGTGGACGCGGTGCTGGCCAATCCCGACTTCAGCACCCTGGCCGCCGCGCTGCAAGCTGCTGGCCTGGTGGAGACGCTCAAGGGCGCAGGCCCTTTCACCATCTTCGCGCCGACCAACGAAGCGTTTGCCAAGCTGGGCGAGGCCCGCATCAACCGCCTGTTGGCCAACAAGGACAAACTCACCAAGTACCTGACCTACCATGTGCTCTCCGGCAAGGTGCTCTCGAGCGACATCGTGGGTCAGAACATCCGCAACGCCCCGACGGTGGAGGGCGGCAAAATCAACATCCGGGTCAGCAACGGCAAGGTCATCATCAACAGCCGCGCCCAGGTCACGCAAGCCGACATCCAGGTGAGCAACGGCGTGATTCACGTCATCGACACCGTGCTCATTCCGCGCGGTTAAGCTTGAGCACGCGTTTTTCCAGGCCCCTTCGGGGGTCTTTTTTGTTGCGTGCTCGAGGGTATGGAGGTTGCGCCTTCGGCGGGTTTTTGGTTCTTGGTACTTGGTCGGTCTGCTCTCGAGCGCCCGAAATCAAACCGACCAAGTACCAATGACTAACGACCCGCGAGCAGGCCCGGTAGGTGCCGTTCTGCTCAAGACGCCGGAGGCGCTTTCGCTTCCAATTCCCGATTTCCACTCACATCCCTTGAGTCCTGTGTTGTAAACTTTGCATATTGTCTCGAGGACAGTTTTCTCGAGCATCGGCCCCGCTCCCTGTTGTGTTGTGCTCGAGCGGGTTTTCAACGGTAAAATCCGCACGCACTAACACAAATCAAGTTATGGGAGCGACCAACACAACAATGGACTACTACACCCTGCTCGAGGTGTCCCGCGACGCTTCACCGGAAGTGATTAAAGCTTCGTACCGAAAACTGGCCCTCAAGTACCACCCAGACCGCAACAAAGACGAGGGGGCCAGCGAGAAATTCGCGTCTATCAACAACGCTTACGCGACCCTCAGCGACCCGGACAAGCGGGCGCACTACGACCGTTTCGGGTCGGAGCCGCAGAGCGCGGGGATGCCGGGGGGCGGTTTCGGCGACATGGGCGGCGACCCCTTCGATTTGTTCGAGAGCCTGTTCGGGGGCGGTCTGTTCGGGGGCAACGGGCGGCGCGGCAGTGCGGGTACCTCGAGAGGGGAAGACCTTCAGGTGGAGGTGGACATCACGCTCGAGCAGTCCAGGGACGGCGCGGAAATCGAGGTCGAATTAGACCGTCTGGTGAGCTGCGAGCACTGTGCGGGGGGTAAAACCGAACCCGGCGGCAAGCCCTCCATCACCTGCACCACCTGTAACGGCGCGGGCCGGGTGCAGTATCAGCAGCGCACCCTGCTGGGCAATTTTGTGACCGAGCAAGCCTGCCCCACCTGCAAAGGCGAGGGCAAGCTGGTCGTGGACCCCTGCACGGTGTGCAAGGGGCGTGGGCGCACGCTCAAATCCGAAAACATCTCGGTCAAGTTGCCCAAAGGCATTGACGAGGGCTACCGCATCCGGGTCTCGAACCAGGGCAACGCGGGTCCGGCGGGTCCGGGTGACCTCTACGTTCACCTGCGCCTGAAAAAGCACTCCAGCCTCGAGCGTGACGGCGACCACCTGCACTTCATCGCGGCGCTGGGTCTGGCTCAGGCGGTGCTGGGCGGCTCTCTCGAGGTTCCAACCCTGGACGGACCCAAGCAGGTGGATGTGAAGCCTGGAACCCAGTACGGCGACACCCTGCGGCTGCGCGGTCAGGGAATGCCCCGGCTTCAAGGCGGCGGTACCGGAGACCTGATTGTGAACTTCAAGCTCGAGGTGCCGAGTGCCAAGAATTTGAGCAAGGAAGCGCGCGAACATCTCGAGGCGTATGCCAAGGCCACCGGAGAAAACCTCTCGAGTGGGGGACACAAGGAAGGGTTTTTCGAGCGGTTAGGCAAAGCGATTAAGGGCGAGTAGAGATTCGGGGTGAGCTGCGTGTTCCTCGAGTTATAGGGACGAGCTTAAGAGAACCTTCCGGGAGCACCTGCCCTCGGGAGGTATTTTCTATGACGAGAACGAGAGTATTTTGTAAAGATGATTCGTCCTCTCGTGCTCTGCCTAACGTTGGCACTGCTGCCTGCTACAACTTTCACTGTTTTGAGCGCTGCTTCCTCGAGGTCTGCTCCCATGTCCCAACTCGAGCAGGATAGTAAAAACCCGTTTCCCTCCGTGCGTGCTCGAGCAGCGGGGTCGTCTCGGCAAAGTGCAGAAACGTTGAAGCGTCTGAGTGAGGACGCCTACCAAGAAGTGCGGCGGGCTGTCGCGCTCAACCCCAAGACTCCGCTCGAGCTTCTGGAAAATCTGGCTCAGGATTCCCGCCACCGGGTGCGTCTGGCCGTGGCGCAAAATCCGGTGGCGACGAGTGCGGTGCTTGAGTACCTTCTCTGGGACGACTTCGCCCAGGTACAGATACAGGTGGCTCGAGCGGCGCGAGTTACGCCCAAGCAGCTCGAGGACTTGGCGGGCAGCCCCAATCCCCAGGTACGACGCGCCGCTGCTCAGAACTCTAAACTAGCCCCCAGCGTGCTCGAGCACTACCGCAAGCTGGGCAGCGGACCCCTGCTACAGGGCTACGGCAAACCCGACCTGAGCCTCAAACCCACCGACCTGGACCGCTGGGTGAATGAAAGCTGGTGGGCCTACGAGTTGGTGCTCAAACACCCCAATACCTCAAGCGAAACGCTCAAGCACTTAGCTGAAAACCTAGACCTTGACGAAGTACGTTTTGCCTCGCTCATCGCTGTACATCCAAACACATCGCTCGATGTTTTGGGGCGGTTGCTCGAAATTTTTCGACAGCCAGCCTTCAAGACCGCCCTCAGCAGTAACCCCAAAGCCAGAGCAATTCTGACGCTTTGGGAGCCAAATTACGCGATACGCGACCCTAAAGCTCGGCAGATACTTGAGTCGCAAACTACCCCTGTACAGAGACTCGAGCCATTGGTCCAGCACCCCGAGGGCAGGGTGCGTGAGCGGCTTACACGCCACCCCAACGTCACCCCAGACTTGCTCGACAAATTAGCTCGAGACCGCTTTCTTGAGGTTCGTATCAACGTTTTGCTGAACGACAAAACCTCTACGGCCACGCTCGAGCGCCTGTCCACGGACGCTAGCGTGACCATACGCTCAGGGGTCGCCCACAATCCTTCGATTTCCAAAGCTACCCTCGAGCGCTTGGCCCACGACCCACAGCCCCAAGTGAGAGCCGAAATCCTGAAGGTGCTAGACCATAGTCCATCCAGGTCTCTGTTTCCAGAAATCGAAGATAAGTTATCCGCAGTGCAGAAGCGGATTTCCTTAATCGAACGACCCGTGCTCGAGCGTTTGGCAATGGACCCGAGTGAAAAAGTGCGTCAAGCCGTGGCTGAATTTGCAGGAACACCACCCGAAATCCTGTCCGTATTGCTCGAGGACGAGTATCCCAACGTGCGGCGTGCAGCCAGCAAAAACCCTCACACGCTCAAGACCCAGATTGCCCTGCTGTTGCGGGCGGGAAGCGGCACCAACTTTTACCGTTTCTCCCGCATTCGCTCGGACGAGATGGCTCGAGATTTGGAGGGATTCAAGAAAGGGGGCTACTGGAGGCAGGTTCTCGTCACCCGTGACCCCGATATAGACTTGGTGTGGCTGCTGGCCAAGAGCCGCAGCGAGGATAGCGTATTTCGAGCGGCTGCGGCGTCCAATCCCAGCCTGCCGCTCGAGCGCCTGAACGCGCTGGCCCACGACGAGAGCGACTGGATACGTGAAGAGGTGGCTTTGAGCCGGGTCACGCCCGAAGCAACCCTGACCGAGTTGGCCCGCGACTCGGAGCCGGATGTGCGGGCAGCGGTGGCGGGCAACATCGCCACATCCAGTAAGCTGCTAGGCCGCTTAGTGCAGGATAAGGAGCGAGACGTGCGCCGGGCCGCTCGCGCCAATGTCAAAACGCCTAGAGCGGTGCTGAGCCTGCTCGAGAAAGCGGGATACCGTGAAGACGATATGAACGAGGTTCCAAATCCCAACCTCAGCCAAGCCGAGCTGGCTGCTCTGGCGGACGGCTGGTGGGTGGGCGAACGGCTCGCGGCGAGTCATCCTCAGGTGTCCATTCCCCTACTCGAGCAACTGTCTATCAGCGGTTACGCCGAGACCCGCGCAGCCGTGGCGGCCAACCGCAAGCGTACCCCAGCGGCTCTGCTCAACGAGTTAAGCGAAGATGACGAGTCCCAGGTCAGAAGTGCCGTGGCCGCTAACCATAAAGCGCCTGTCACCACGCTCGAGCGCCTATCTCGAGACTTGGACGAGGTGGTGCGCCGCGCCGTGGCCGGGAACACAGGCACACCTCTAGTGGTCCTCGAGCGTCTGGTAAAAGACGGGCAAGAATCGGTTCAAGATGCAGCGGCCCAAAACATCGCGTTGCCCTCGAGCGCCCTGCTCAAGCTGTCCAGTAGTTCCATGTTGGGGGTGCGTAAAGGTTTGGCACAGAACCCCAGAACACCCCTCAAAGTGCTCGAGAAGCTGGCCCTTGACGCCGATGATTATGTTCGGGTCTACACAGCACTCAATCCTAACGCCTCGGCGGCGCTGCGTTTCCGCTTGAAGAAGGATAGTTGTTTGGGGGTTCGAGAAGCGGCTACAGACCCGAAAAACTTCAGCCTCGAGCTGATTGGAGTGGATGATGACAGAGGGCTTTGCTACACCTATGAAGGGGATTAAGCCCAAATTCAAAGCGTGGAAAGGTTTGTTTCACAAGATTTACCTTCACCCGCCCTCGAGCGCGGCCACGTCCCACAGCAAAACTCGGTCATCGAAGCCGCCCGAAGCGATGACGCCGCCCCCCGCGCGGTAGCTCACTGCTGTCACTTCCTCGGTGTGTCCCGTGAAACGCTCGAGCAGGTGGCCCTTACCGGGGTTCCACAGACACACCGTGTGGTCGTCCCCACCCGAAGCCAGAAAGCCCGCCGCGCTGAACGAAAGCGAACGCACCGCGCCCCGGTGGCCCTCGAGCACGCCCACCCTTTTTAGCCGACCCATGTCCCACAGGTGAATGCGCCCGTCCTCCACACCCAGCGCCAGCATTGTCCCGTCTGGGCTGAAAGCCAGCGAGCGCACGGTGGGGTTGCCCTCGAGCGCGAACCCCTCGAGCGATTGGTCGGTTAGTCCGTAAAGCTGGCCCGAAGGTTGACCGTCGTTTTGCTTAGCCCCGGACGCCACCGCCAGATAGCGCCCGTCCGGGCTGTAGGTCAGCGCGTTAATCCAGCCGCCGGGCCGCTCGAGAATGGTTCGCGCCTGACTGGCCCGCAAATCCCAACTCAGCACCGCGCCGTTTTGCCGCCCCAAGGCCAGCGAAAAGCCGCTGGGGTGAAAAGAGGTGCTCGAGACCGCGCTGCCCACGCTCATTTCTTGCAGAACCTCGCCGCTGAGCGGGTTCCACAGCCGCACCCGCCCGTCCTCGCCGCCGGTAGCCAGCAGCTCACCATCATGGCTAAATCCCAGCGCGTAGGCGGCTGCGCTGTGCGCCGCGATTCGGCCCAGTGAGCCGTCCTCGAGCGGGTTCCACAGCGTGACTTCCGAGCGGGTACACAGGCCGAGTAATGCGGTGGCGCAGGCACTCACCGCCAGGGTTTGCCCGTCGGGGCTGAAACTTAGCGCAAAAACGTTGCCGGACAACTGGGCCAGGGCGCGGCTGCCCCCGATGCCGACGGAGCGCGCTCGAGCCGCAGGAGTCGGAAGGGAGACGGGTTCACGCTCCACCGGGGTGGAGGGAACGTTGACCGATACGACAGAAATCGGCGCGCTCCGCTGACCTTCTAGGGAACGGCCCTCGAGCATTCCCATCCGCTTCAGAAAGTCCTGCACACTTTGCGGACGCCCGTCAATTTTCAGGGCGACGGCTCGCTCGAGCGCGTCACGCATTCGGGCTGGAACCCAGTCGGGCAGCTTGGGCAGGGCCGCGCCCATCATGCGCTCCACCGAGGGCGGCGGCATGGTCCCGCTCAGGGCGTGCCACAGCGTAGCTCCGAAGGCGTAGATGTCAGTGTAGGGGCCAAATTTGGCGCTCGAGGCGTACTGTTCGGGCGGCGCGTATCCCGGCGTGACCAAGCGGGTGTGCGCGGAGGTCTGACCCACCGCGAAGGTCCTCGCGCTGCCAAAATCAATTAAAACCGTGCG
>Ga0123339_10002478_pt1 | contig 12477 bp, 13 predicted proteins | sample lystaG_FD_89956 | JGI IMG/M metagenome (GOLD analysis project Ga0123339, IMG submission 89956) | Glacier valley bacterial and archeal communities from Borup Fiord, Nunavut, Canada, to study Microbial Dark Matter (Phase II) -... | ecosystem: Environmental > Aquatic > Freshwater > Ice > Glacier ... | reverse complement strand
GATCGCCTCGCCGAGCGGGCCGAACGCCAGCTCGCCGACATCTATTCACGCCTGACGCCGTGGCAGAAAACGATCGTCGCCCGCCACGCCGAACGCCCGCATTTCAAGGACTATGTCGCCGCGCTGATCGACGACTTCACGCCGCTCGCCGGCGACCGCGCGTTTGGCGAGGATGCCGCGATCGTCGGGGGTATCGGCCGGCTGAAGGGCCGTGCCGTGATGGTCATCGGCCATGAAAAAGGGGCCGACACCGCCAGCCGGGTCAAACACAACTTCGGCATGGGTCGCCCGGAAGGCTACCGTAAGGCGATCCGCCTGATGCAGCTGGCGGCGCGCTTCAAGCTGCCGGTGATCACGCTGGTCGACACCCCCGGGGCCTTTCCCGGCATCGAAGCAGAGGAGCGGGGCCAGGCGGAGGCGATCGCGCGGGCGACGGCCGCCTGCCTCGACCTCGACGTGCCGCTGGTCGCCGCCATCGTCGGCGAGGGCGGCTCGGGCGGCGCGGTGGCGCTGGCAACGGCCAATCGCATCGTCATGTTCGAACACGCGATCTATGCCGTCATCTCGCCCGAAGGCTGTGCCTCGATCCTATGGCGCGGCGACAACCGCGCGACCGGCAGCGACGGTCGCCCCGCCGGGCCGCCGCCGAACCGTGCCGCCGAAGCCGCCGAAGCCATGAAGGTGACGGCGAGCGATTTGAAGAAACTCGGCGTCGTCGACCGCATCGTCTACGAACCGCGCGGCGGTGCCCACCGCGATCCCGTGACCGCGATCGCGCGGCTGGGAACCGCCATCGCCGCCGAGCTGACGGCGCTCGAAACGCAGACCCCGGCGGCGTTGCGGGCCGGACGCCGGGCGAAATTCCTGGCCATGGGTCGCGCTGGGTGAGTTATTCCAGCGTCAGGAGCTAGGGCATGTCAGTGGACGACTGCCCCGCCCCGCCGCTCAGCCTCGGCCTGCCGATCCTGATCGTGGCCGCCGCCGCGCTGGTGGATGCCGACGGCCGGGTCCTCGTCGCCGAACGGCCGGCGGGCAAGCATCTCGCCGGCCAGTGGGAGTTTCCTGGCGGCAAGATCGAGCCGGGCGAGACGCCCGAAACCGCGCTGATCCGCGAACTTGCCGAGGAACTGGGCATCGACACCGCCGCCAGCTGCCTTGCCCCGGCCGGCTTCGCCAGCCATTCGTACCCCGATTTCCACCTCGTGTTATTGTTATTCGCGTGCCGCAAATGGACCGGCAACCCCGTTGGCCGACAGGGACAGCGGCTCGCCTGGCACCGGGTGAATGCGCTGTTCGCGCTCGATATGCCGCCGGCCGACCGGCCACTGCTCGGCCTGCTCGCGGCGTTGATCTGACGGGCGGCTACCCGCGCCCGGTCAGATAGATCACCTGCACCGTCACGGCGACGCGCCCACCGACCGCGCGTGCTGCGAACCGCGCGGCTGCGTCGGTCAGCACATCGCGACGCAGCGGCTCGCGCCCACGCAGGATGTTGCCGGCCCCCGCCGCACGCAGGTCGCGCAGCACGCCGCCAAGGTCGTCGTAGCGCAGCGTCAGCGTATCGACCTCGACCACCGGATCGGCGAAGCCCGCCCGCTGGAGCAGCCCCGGAGCGGCGGCGGGATCGACCATTGGCAGCACCCGCGCCGCCGCGCGGCCGGTAACGGCGACTTCGGCCGCAAGCAGGTCTGCGCGCACCTCGGCCAGGGTCGTCCCGCCGACCAGCGCGGAGACGAACATTCCGCCAGGTCGCAGCACGCGCCGGATCAGGATCAGCGCCCCGGGCAGGTCGCCGACGCCGTGGAGGCCGAGCGCGGCGACGAGATCGACGCTGCCATCGGCGAGCGGCAGCCGGTCCTCATCGGCGATCAGTCCGACGCCGCCCCCCGCCGCAACGTCGATCCGCACCGTCTGCACGTCGCCGACGACCCCGCTGCCGCCGATGTCGGCGACGACGGCAAAGCTCGGCCCGGCGACGGCGACGCGCGCGGCAAGCTCGGCCGCCAGCTCGCGCGCGAGGAAATCGGCCCCCGGGATTGCGCGTCGGCGTTGCGCGCGGCGCGCAGTCCGGTCGAACGGATCGGCCCCGGGCGGGGACGGGGACACGGGTGGAACCATCGCCCGGTCATGCCGCGCGGCGCGGTCGTTGCCAAGGAGCCGCTGCCGCAGTGTGGTGCTGCCGAGAGGTCACCGCTCAATGCTTTCGCATCGCCGTCGTTTTAGTTATGGTCGGGAACCGGACGACAGAGGAGCGCGCCATGGCAATTCGAGCGATCGCGACCGACGAAGTCGTCACCGTGCCTTATCCGCATGTCGCCACCGCCGGCACGCTGACCGACTATGAAGCATTGCGCGCGGCGTTCCCGGCGGAGGACCGCTTCGGCCCGCAGATCCGGATGCACGGCGACCTGACCCACCCCGATCCAGAATATCTACGTCTGATCGCCGAGGAACCGGCCTTCGCGCGCCTGCACGCCTGGGTTTATTCGGCCGATTTCGTCGCGACCTTCCTGACGCTGTTCGATGCCGAGATCGACAAATACGTCGCCAGCGGCGACCTGCTGCTCGATCCGCGGACGCTGCCGATCCGGCCCGAGCCGTACGAGAAGCGCGGCGACCTGATCGGCTTCAAGAACGTCACCAAGGATACCGCCTTCCTGTTTCCCCGGCTCGACATCGGCATCGGCAAACTGAATTACGGCGTCGACAACGGCGGCGGCGGTATCCATGTCGACAATCTGACCCGGCTGGTTTCGATCCTCGTCTACATCGACGACAATCCCGACATGGTCGGCGGCGAACACCGGCTGTACCGGCTCGACGGGCACACCCCGGTCGTCGCGCAGGTCTATCCGGCGCGCGGGGACTTCATGGTCGCCTCGCTGCAATCCAATCGCGCCTTCCACGACGTCAATCCGGTCACCGCGATCACCGGTGTGCGCAAGGCGATGTATCTCGCGGTCAGCTGCTCGGCCGAAATCTGGCGACCCGATCGCGACACCCGCTTGGCCAAATTGACCAAGAGCCGTTACCGCCCGTCCGCTGCGATTCGAGCCGCGCGGTCGGTGCGCGACCTGGCGCGCGCCGCGATCGGCCGCTGAGCCGCCGCCGCGCCGCCCTGCACGCGCTGCGACGGCTGGGGGTCTATGCCACCGACCTGTTGCTGCCGCCGCGGTGCCCGGCGTGCCGCGAGATCGTCGAGAACCAGGGGCGATTCTGCCTATCATGCTGGTCGGGGTTGACCTTCATCACCGCGCCCGTCTGCGCCGGCTGCGGAGCCCCGTTCGAGATCGACCGCGGCCCGGACGCGCGCTGCGGGGCGTGTCTCGAAACACCGCCACGCTTCGCCGCCGCGCGCGCTGCGCTGGCCTATGACGGGCCGGCGAAGACCGTCCTGCTCGGCTTCAAACACGGCGACCGCCAGCATCTGGCCGCCGTCATGGCGCCGCAGATGGTCCGCGCCGGAGCGGACTGGCTCAGCCCCGATACCGTCCTCGTTCCCGTGCCGCTCCACCGTCGGCGGCTGTGGAAGCGCGGCTTCAACCAGGCGGCGCTGCTCGCCCGCGCGATCGCCCGGCGCAGCGGGGCAGCCATGGCCGTCGATGCGCTGGTTCGCGCCAAGCCGACCCCGTCGAGCCAGGGGATGGGCCGTCGGGCCCGCATCGCCAACGTCCGCGGGGCGTTCAAGGTCGCCCGGCCGGAGGCGATCGCAGGCCGGGAGGTGGTCCTCGTCGACGATGTCCTGACGACCGGCGCAACGGTCGAGGCGTGCACCCGGATACTGCTCCGCGCCGGGGCCAAGCGAGTGCGTGTCCTGACGTGGGCGCGGGTTGTGCGCGACCTGACTTGACCGCATATTACGGGTCTAGTTTCGGAGACGCTGCGTGACCAAAGTCGAAGTCTACACCAAATTTCTCTGCCCGTTCTGCGCCCGCGCGATGAAGTTGCTGAAAGCCAAGGGCGTCACCGTCGAGGAGATCGACATCACCATGGGCGGCCCACGCCGCGCCGAAATGCTGGCCCGGTCGGAAGGGCGGACGACGGTTCCGCAGGTGTTCATCGATGGTCGCGCGATCGGCGGCAGCGACGATCTCGCCGCGCTCGACCGCGCCGGCAAGCTGGACCCGCTGCTCGCCGCGTGATGCGCGTCGGCGTCCTCCAGACGCGCACCGGCATCGACCTCGCCGCCAATGCCACGACGCTGACGGCCGGCATCGCCGACCTCGGCGCGCGCGGCGCGGCGATCGTGTTCACGCCCGAAATGAGCGGCCTGCTCGACCGCGATCGTGCCCGCGCCGCCGCCCACGTCACGACCGAAGACCGTGACCCCGTCCTGGCCGCCGTCCGTGCCGCCGCGGCAACCCACGGCGTCTGGGTGCAACTCGGCAGCCTCGCGCTGCGATCCGACGACGGCGACCGTTGGGTCAATCGCGCCTTCCTGATCGACGCTGCCGGAGCCATCGTCGCGCGCTACGACAAGATACATCTGTTCGACGTCGACCTGCCGAACGGCGACCGCTACCGCGAGTCGGCGGCTTATGTGCCCGGCGACCGCGCCGTCGTCGCCGCGACGCCGTGGGGCGGTTTGGGCCTGACAGTGTGCTACGACCTCCGCTTTCCGACGCTGTACGCCGACCTCGCCCGCGCCGGAGCTGACGTCATCGTCATCCCCGCCGCTTTCACCGTGCCGACCGGGATCGCGCACTGGCATACGCTGGTCCGCGCGCGGACGATCGAGACCGGGGCGTTCGTCGTCGCCGCGGCGCAGAGCGGCGACCACGCCGACGGCCGCTCCACTTTCGGGCATTCGCTGGTCGTCGATCCGTGGGGCACTGTCGTGCTCGATATGGGCACCACGCCCGGAGCCGCGGTCTGCGATCTCGACCTCACCGCCGTCGCCGCTACCCGCGCGCGCATGCCATCGCTCAACGCCGCCCGGCGGTTCGCGTCCGCCAAGCCAAGCTGAGCGCTGCGTTGACCGCACCGCCGCCGCTATCTAGTCAAACCAGCGTGCGCCCGTAGCTCAGCCGGATAGAGCGACGGTTTCCTAAACCGCAGGTCGGGGGTTCGATTCCCTTCGGGCGCACCAGTTTCGAGGCATGCCAATGAAAATCCGCGCCGCCGTCCTCGCCGCCCATGGCGCGACCGCGCCCTATGTCGCCAGCCAGCCGCTGCACTTGGCCGAGCTCGACCTGGCCGCGCCGCAGCCGGGCGAGCTGCTGCTGCGCATCGATGCCGCCGGCGTCTGTCATTCGGACTTGTCGGTGGTCAACGGTGACCGCGTTCGCCCGATACCGATGGCGTTGGGGCACGAAGCCGTGGCGACGGTGCTGGGAACCGGGTCGGCGCCCAGCGAGTTCGCCATCGGCGATCGGGTGGTCCTCGCCTTTCTCCCGGCGTGCGGACGCTGCGAACGGTGCGCGGCGGGCGAAGGCTTCCTGTGCCCGGCGGCGGCGGCGGCGAACGGACGCGGCGAGCTGATCGGCGGCGGCATACGGCTCAGCGACGGCGACACGCCCGTCCACCACCACCTCGGCGTCTCGGCCTTTGCCAGCCACGCCGTGGTCGACGAGCGATCGGCGGTGCGGATCGATGCCGACATCCCGGTCGAAATCGCCGCGCTGTTCGGCTGCGCCATCCTGACCGGCGTCGGCGCGGTGGTCAATTCAGCGGCGGTCCGCGTGGGTGAAAGCGTCGTCGTCTATGGCCTCGGCGGGGTCGGGCTCGCCGCCGTCCTCGGCGCGCTCGCATCGGGAGCGGAGCCCGTGATCGCGGTCGATCCGGTCGCGGCCAAGCGCGCCATCGCCGCCGAACTCGGCGCGACCGCGGTCCACCCCGACGACGCGGCGGCGACGGTCGCGCGGTTGACGCGCGGCGGGGCCGACGTCGCCGTCGAAACCGTCGGGCGCGCCACCGTCCTCGCCGAAGCCTACCGCGTCACCCGCCGCGGCGGGCGCACGGTGACCGTCGGCCTGCCCAACCCGGCCGAAATGCTGACGATTCCGGCGGTCGGCCTGGTCGGCGACGGCAAGACGATCATCGGCAGCTACATGGGCGCGGCGATTCCACGCCGCGATATCCCGCGCTACATCGCGCTATGGCGCGCCGGGCGGCTGCCGGTCGAACGCCTGCTGACGGCGACCCGGCCGCTCGCCGAGATCAACGCGGCGCTCGACGACCTGGCGCGCGGCGACGCCGTCCGCCAGGTGATGCTGCCCGACCACGGCGTTTAGCGCCGCTCCAGCACCGCTTCCACCCGCCGTGGCCGCGCGTTACATGCGCGACGCGTTCATTGCCGAGGCTCGACCCATGTTCACCAGCATCAACCCCGCCACCGGCGAAACCGTCGCCACCCATCCCGAGGCGACCCCGGCCGAGGTCGAAGCGGCGATCGCCACCGCCCACGCCGCGTTCGTGCAGTGGCGACTGGCCAGCCTCGACGAACGGTCGGCTTTGCTGTCGCGGCTCGCCGACGCCTATGCGGCCAACGGCGACCGGCTGGCGCGGATGGCGACGCTGGAGATGGGCAAGACGTTCGTCTCGGCGAAGGCCGAAGTGATGAAGTGCGTCGCCGGGTTCCGCTATTATGCGGCGCACGGCCCGGCGATGCTCGCGTCGCGGACGGTCGACGTTCCCGGTGGCCCCGCCGAGACCCACTGGCTGCCGCTCGGCCCGGTGCTGGCGGTGATGCCTTGGAATTTCCCGTACTGGCAAGTCGTCCGCTTCCTTGCGCCGACGATCATGGCCGGCAACGTCGGGCTGCTTAAACACGCGAGCAATGTCCAGGGTGTCGCGGGACTGATCGTCGAGATGATGGCAGAGGCACGCGCGCCCGACGGCCTGTTCGCCAATCTTGCGGTCAAGTCGCCGGCCGTGGCGGCAGTCATCGCCGACCCGCGCATTGTCGCCGTCACCCTGACCGGCAGCGAGGGCGCGGGCGTCGCCGTCGCCGAAGCGGCGGGGCGCGCGCTGAAGAAGGTCGTCCTCGAACTCGGCGGGTCGGACCCGTTCGTCGTCATGCCGTCCGCCGACCTCGATCAGGCGGTTGCTGCCGCCGTCACCGGCCGCATTCAGAATACCGGTCAGTCGTGCATCTGCGCCAAGCGGATGATCGTCCACGCTGACGTCTACGACGCCTTCGTCGCGCGGTTCAGCGCGGCATTGGCGGCGGTGACGACCGGCGACCCGTTCGACGCCAGCGTCGCCATGGGGCCGCTGTCGAGCATCGAGGCGCGTGACGGCGTCATGGCCCAGCTGGCCGCGGCGCGGGCGCAGGGCGCGACGCTGACCGGAGGCGCAGTGGTGCCGGGGCCGGGCGCATTCATGACCGCAGGCGTCCTGACTGGCGTCCCGGCTGGCAGCGCGGTCCTCCACGACGAGGTCTTTGGCCCGGTGGCGATGGTCCTGCGCGCTGCTGACATCGACGAAGCCATCGCGTTGGCCAACGACATTCCCTTCGGCCTCGGCTCGTCGGTGTGGACGCGCGACCTGGCCGAGGCCGACCGCTTCGTCCGCGACATCGCCGCCGGCATGACGGCGATCAACCAGATCCTCGCCTCGGTCCCCGACGCGCCGTTTGGCGGCATCAAGAAATCGGGACACGGGCGCGAGCTGGGACCGTACGGCCTTCACGAATTCATGAACCTGAAGACGGTTCTGCGCGCGGATTAGGCGCGGTGGCTAGCGGCGAAACCCCTGGTTCAGCCGCAATAGCGCCAGCGGGTGTTGCCCGGCCGTGTTGGGTGTCCAGCCGCCGACCCGCGGCGACACCAGTGCCCAGCGGATCGGCACGAACAGCGCGATCAGCGGCGTGTCGACGACCAGCGCCGCCTCGGCCGCGGCCAGCGTCGTCATCGCCGTCGTCGCATCGGGCGCAGTGCGGGCGGCGGCGAACAACTTGTCGGTGCCCTCCGGCTCGCATCGGCCGTTCCCGCCACATTCGTACGGTGCCAGAAAGGACAGCGCGTTGCCGGTCGATGAGGTCCGTTCGACCAGGGCCAGCTCGAAGTTGCCGTTGGCGACCGCCGCGGCATGGGCGGCGGGCGACCGCACGATCGATGTCGCGCCGACCCCGATCCGGGCCCAGTCGGCGGCGACGGCGGCGGCGATGGTGGCGTGTTCGCGTCCGTCGGGCAGGCTGATCGCGACGGTCAACGGGTGAGCGGCGTCGACCCCGGCGGCGGCCAGCAACTGACGGGCGAGGTCGAGCCGCGCGGCCGGGGCGAGCAGCGCCCAGTCGGGTAACGTCGGCGCGGGTTCGCCCGGCAGTGGCGGCACCAGCCCGAGCACCGGCGGCAGCACCACGCCGAACAGGCGGCCAAGGTCGGCCCGGTCGATCCCCATCGCCAGCGCCCGGCGGATGCGCGGATCGGCGAGCCGGCCGGCGGCATGGACCCGGTAGCCATAAATGCCCCACGTCGGCTCGATCCGCAGCGCGTTCGAGGCGGCGAGTAGCCGGGCATCGTCGAAGCCGGCGAGCCCACGGCCGATGACGATATCGGTCCGGTCGTGAGCGAAGCGCGCGATGGCTGCGCCCGGGTCGTCGGTCGCCGTCAGCGCGATCGATCCGGCGGCGCTGCCACCGATCGGCGACGCCGGTGCGGCAGTGTGGACCAGCAACGCCGGCCGCTTTGCGGCATCGACGACGCGGAATGGCCCCAGCGGCGGCGGGTGCGGTCCGGCGGCGACGACGGCGAACTCGGGCTGGGCGAGCATCGCCAGCAACCCCGGCATCGCGCCGGCCGCGCGGACCTCGACGACGTTGTCGACCGGCGCGTCGACCCCCAGCGCCGACGCCGGCAGCCTTCCCGCCAGGACCTCGCGGCCATTGACCAGCGCGGCAAGTAGCGGGCGTCCCGGGTTGCGACTGGCCGGAAGCGCGATCCGGCGGAAGGCGGCGACAACGTCGGCGGCGGTCACCGGCTTGCCCCCGGGCCAGCGGCGCGGACGCAGGCGGAAGATGACGCTGCGGCCGTCGCCGGCGATACGCCAGCTCGACGCCAGCGCCGGAACGACATCGCCGCGCCCGTCGACGCCGACCAAGCCGATCTGCGTCGCCGCCGCGATCGTGCGCCCGAGGTCGGCGGTCGAGCCGATCAGATCGACCCGGACCACGGCGTCCGGGCCGACCGCGCGGCCGCCGCATCCGGCCAAAATGGCCAGGACGGCGATGAGCAGGCTGGTCCGTCGCGACATCCCGGCCGTCCTACCCGGTGCGCTGACGCCCGCAAAGCCGGCATTGGTCCGGGGCAAGCAGGCGTTGCTTGTCGGGCACCCGCCTGCCCGCTAGGCCCTGGCTGATGAATGACACCGCCGCCGACGTCATTGCGCTGATCGGCAACACGCCGCTCGTCGTCCTCCGCGGTCCCTCGGCGCAGACCGGCTGCACGATCCTCGGCAAGTGCGAATTCATGAACCCCGGCGGGTCGGTCAAGGACCGCGCGGCACTGTTCATCATTCGCGACGCCGAAGCGCGCGGATTGCTCCAACCGGGCGGCACCATCGTCGAGGGCACCGCCGGCAACACCGGTATCGGGCTGACCATCGTCGCCAACGCGCTCGGCTACAAGACGGTCATCGTCATGCCCGACACGCAAAGCCGCGAGAAGCAGGACACGCTGCGGGCGTTGGGCGCGCGCCTCGTCCTGGTGCCGGCCGCGCCGTACAGCAGCCCGTGCCATTATGTGCATCAGTCACGGCGCATCGCCGGGGAGACGCCGGGCGCGGTCTGGGCGAACCAGTTCGACAATACCGCCAACCGACTGGCGCATATCAAGACGACGGCACCCGAGATCTGGGCCGACACCGGCGGTAAGGTCGATGGCTTCACTTGCGCGGTCGGGACCGGCGGCACGCTTGCCGGAGTCGCCTTGGGTCTGCGGGCATTCGATGCCGGGATCAGCATCGCGCTGAGCGATCCCGACGGTGCGGCGCTGTACGACTGGTTCGCCCACGGCGAACTGCGCTCGGCGGGTAATTCGGTTTCGGAAGGCATCGGCCAAAGTCGGATCACCGCCAATCTCGACGGGTTGGTGGTCGATCATCAGTTCCGCGTTTCCGATGCAGAGGCCCTGCCCGTGATGCACGCGCTGCTCGCCGACGAGGGCCTGTGTCTGGGCCTGTCGTCAGGGATCAATGTCGCGGGTGCGGTCCGACTGGCCACCGCGCTTGGTCCGGGCAAAACCATCGTCACGATCCTGTGCGATTCGGGTCTGCGTTACCTCTCGACGCTGTACAATCCCGACTGGTGCCGTGCCAAGGGTATCGCGTCCCCGCCCTGGCTCACCTCGACAAAGGCATAAGCCTCGATTATGTAACGAAAAGTCCGCAATCGGCACGTCGTGGACGAAGTCCTGAGCGAGCGAGGCACGATGAAAGAAACAGTCAGCCCGACGCGCACCGCACGTTCAGCCGGGGCCCATCGCATCAACATCGGGCTGACGCTGCTTGCTCTGATTTTTCTGATCGTGATGGCGGCCGCGGCCGGGGTTCGCGCCGATCATTCGAAGATCGCGGTCAGCCCTCGCGGCGAACCGCTGGCGATCCTCGGCGTGACCCCGGGATCGGCCGATACGGTGAATGCGTCAGCTGCGCCCGGCCCTAGGCGTGCGCCGACGACGACGGCCAAGCCCTGACTTCGGCTCGTCTGACTAATGTTATCGACATACTTATCCACATCCACCACTACACTTGGCATGGTAGGAACGAAACAAGATCATAAGCCGAATTATCGCAGATAACACCGTATTGAACATGCATAATACTAGATTTCCCACGTTTCCCCATTGCTGACCCACGAAAGCCCATATAGGGTTTGTTCACAGTAAGCGTTGGGGTGGTTAACCGTTCAGTCGGCCGGCGCGATGTCGCGGGCCATTCGCTCTGAGCGATCGCCTGTCCCGAACTTACGCGCGGCGGCGGGCGAAACAGGTGACGGACGACTCCTTCCTCGGGAATGCGCTGAACGGTATCGACGCAAAGAATCGCGTGTCGGTCCCGGCGGGCTTTCGCGACGTGATCGCGGTCCGGTCCGAAGCGCGAACCGTCATCCTGGCGCCTGCCGAACGCGCCGATTGTCTCGTCGGCTACGACCCCGGCTACCCCGCCAAGGCCCGCGCCGAACTCGAGGCGCGCTTTGCCGGTGACTTTAGCGATGCCCGCGACGACCGCTTTCGCGCGACCTTCGGTGCTGCCGAAAAGGCGCCGATCGACGACAACGGCCGCATCATCCTGTCGCACACAATGAAGGACGCCGCCGAGATCGAGCGGGTCGCGCTGTTCTGGGGCATGGGCGATTTTTTCGAGGTGTGGAATCCGCACCGCTTCGTCGCCCGCACCAATCTCGATCCGCGCGTCGTCCGCATGGTCCAGCGCCTGATCGACGCGCGGGGCACCGCATGACCGCGCGCCATGTTCCCGTCCTGCTGGATGAGGTCGTGGCGGCGCTGGAACTGGGTGCCGGCGACGTTTTCGTCGACGCGACCTTCGGCGCGGGCGGCTATTCGCGGGCCGCGCTCGGCAGCGGTATCGCGCAGGTCGTGGGCCTCGACCGTGACGCGACGGCGATCGCCGGCAACACCATCGCCGATCCGCGGCTGACCCTGATCGAGGGGCGCTTCTCGGTGATGGACCGGCTGGTCCGCGACCATGGCATCGACGGCGCAGATGCGGTGGCGATGGATGTCGGCGTCTCGTCGATGCAGCTCGACACTGCCGAGCGCGGCTTTTCGTTCATGATCGACGGGCCGCTCGATATGCGGATGGGGCGCGACGGACCGACCGCCGCCGATTTCATCAACACCGCGAGCGAGGCCGAGATCGCCGACGTCCTGTTCCGGCTGGGCGACGAGCCCAAGGCCCGGCGAATCGCCCGGGCGCTGGTCAACGACCGGCCGTTCACCCGTACCGGCGCGCTCGCCGCCGTCGTCCGCAGCGTCTGCGGCTCCCAGCCCGGCGGCAAGGACCCCGCGACGCGGACGTTCCAGGCGCTTCGCGTCCACGTCAACGATGAACTGGGCGAGCTGGAGGCTGGGCTGCAGGCGGCCGAGCGCCTGCTCCGCATTGGCGGCCGTCTGGCGGTGGTCAGCTTCCACAGTCTGGAGGACCGGCTGGTCAAGACCTTTTTCCGCGACCGCTCCGGGGCAACGCCGGCGGGGTCGCGCCACCTGCCCGCAGTCGCGGCTGTGGCGCCGACGTTCACCCGGGCGACGCGCGCGGTGCGGCCATCGGCGGCCGAAATCGAAACCAATCCCCGGGCGCGGTCGGCGACGTTGCGCGCCGCGACCCGGACCAACGTCCAGCCAAGGGGCCCAGCATGACCGGCGTGAAATCGACCCTGTTCGTCGCCGCTGCACTGGCGTCGATCATGGCCTGCTATACGGTCGCGCTGCGGGCCTCGGGCGAACGCGCGGCGATCGTCGCGGCGCGCGGCCGGATCGCCCATGACATGTCGGAGATGCGGTTGCTGCGCGCGGAATT